>ERZ795042.1206-NODE-1206-length-17419-cov-214.083621_pt1 | contig 17419 bp, 20 predicted proteins | sample MGYA00375126_ERZ795042 | MGnify/ENA primary metagenome ERZ795042 (study PRJEB30171, sample SAMN05518105) | compost metagenome | isolation source: Feedstock adapted compost from Newby Island compost facility, Milpitas, CA | place: USA:Newby Island compost...
GCCCGGAAGCCATCCTCTCAAGATTCAACTGGTCCGAAAATCCCCAGGCAGGTCAGGAGATTTCAACGAGCAGCTTTTTGACGATTGCCGTTGAGAATGACTCGAGGTTCTCAACCACCACCAATAAAGCACCGGGGCCACCGATGACCTCTTCCCGAAAGTATCGGTCGAGGGCCGGCTCCTCTGTCAGGATCGGCAGTCCATTGATGATGAAACCCGCGTCGACCTCCTCGTCGCGCGCGAGAGAGGCACGGCGGCCATTGTTGTTGGAGCGGTCACCGGAAATGTCCATGACCTTATCTCCTTGGGAGTACTCTGCGAGGATGATGCTTTCGCGTCCGGGGAGCGGGCGATGCTCACCCAGACAGCACCTCGTGCGCCGACTCTACTACTCGGGGTCTGTGGTCGGTACTGCTCACGCAGTTTCATCCGGCGGGCTGCCGGCCCTTGCAGAACTCGTCATGCAGCGCTTCGATGATGCGAGTGACCACGCCCGGCGCCAGCGAATAGAGAACACTCTGCGATCTGCGCACCGTCGTGACGATTCCGGGCTGCCGCAGGACCGCCAGATGCTGCGATAGGGCGGACTGACTGAGCGGCACACGCTTGTTGAGCTCGCTGACCGACAGCGGTCCTTCCGCCAGGTGACAGAGGATTGCGAGTCGCTGCTCATTGGCGAGCGCCCGCAACAGCGCAGCCGCCTGCGCAGCGTGAGGCTGCATGTCGCGCGCGGCTCGCATGATGGCTGGAGCGCGTGCTCGTTGCGTGCCGTCTCGTTTCATGCGTCCCGGGATGCTCACGGATACTCCTTCGACTTCCGGGTGCGGGAATATTAATCCGTAGTTGCTAAATTAGCACCTTCTAATATAATGACTCCGCGGCGGGAGCAAGTCACTCGCCGCACGCCCGGTTCTCGACGTTGCCGCGGCCGGCTTGCGGTTCCTGCGGATGGGAAGACCGGGTGACGCTGAGCAGACTGGTCGTGTCCCTGCTCGGGATGCGATCGAAGGAGACGAGCCATGACCATCGATCGAATCGTCCTAGCCTTCGCCGGCTCCATGGTACTGCTGAGCCTGCTGCTTGGGCATCTGGTGAGCCCTTACTGGCTGATCCTCGCGGCCTTCGTGGGCTTCAATCTCTTCCAGTCGGCATTCACGGGGTTCTGTCCGCTGGCCATCCTTCTCAAGAAGTTCGGTGTGGCTCCCGGCCCCGCATTCCGTTGATGAAGGCTTGAAATGACCGCTTCCTTTGCGGCACGACGCTCCGTCGCGGTGCTGCTGAGCATGCTGGCGCTCGCCGCATGCGAGGAGTCCGCCCGAGTCACCGAGTCCGCATCCCCGCCGGAGCTCGAGTCCGTCACCGTTCGGCCTCGCCTGACACCCGTTGAGCGCGAGCTCGACGGGACGATCGAGGCGGTCAATCAGAGCACCGTGGCGGCACAAACCTCCGGCCGGGTGTCCGAGATCCTCTACGACGTCAATGACTTCGTGCCGGCCGGCGCGGTCATCGTGAGACTGCGCGCGACGGAGCAGCGCGCCGGGCTGCTTCAGGCTCAGGCGGCTCTGCGCGAGGCCACGGCCCGCGAAGCCGAGGCCCAGGAGCAGTTTCGGCGCATCGAGGACATGTACGACCGCAAGGTCGTGCCGAAGGCAACCTACGACCAGGCCAAGGCGAACCGTGACGCCGCCGTAGCAAGGCTCGCCGCGGCACGGGCGGCGCTCGAGAGTGCGCGCGAAGGCGTCGCTTACACGGAGATTCGCGCGCCGTACGCGGGGATCGTAACGAAGCGGCACGTCGAGGTCGGCGAGACCGTCGCTCCCGGCACACCGATCATGAGCGGGTTCTCACTGCAGTACCTGCGCGTCGCAGTCGACATCCCGCAGTCCGCCGTCGAGCAGGTCCGCCGGATCAGGAAGGCGGCGGTCTATGTCGATGACCGGCGGATCGAGGCTACCCGTCTCACGATCTTCCCCGAGGCATCCGCGCCCTCCAACACGTTCCGTGCCCGTGTGGAGCTTCCGGAGAACGCCACCGATCTGTACCCGGGCATGTACGTAAAAGTCGGCTTCGTGGTGGGCGAGGCCGAGCGCCTGCTCGTTCCGCAGAGCGCAGTGGTCACGCGCAGCGAGGTCACCGCTGTGTACGTAATCGAGCCGGACAACCGCGTCACGATGCGTCACGTGCGCCTAGGCCGCCGGTTCGACGATGAAGTCGAGGTGCTCGCGGGGCTTGCTGCTGGAGAGCGCGTCGCCGTGGATCCCCTGGCGGCGATGAGACATCTGCAGCCGGGTGAACCGGCGTCGGGATCGCGGCAATGAGCGAAGCATTGGGCTTCAGCGGACGGCTCGCCAGGCTGTTCCTCGGCAGCCGGCTCACGCCGCTGCTGGCGCTCGCCGCGCTCCTGATGGGCGTCTTTGCCGTCCTGATCACGCCGCGGGAGGAAGAGCCGCAGATCGACGTCACCTTCGCCAACATCTTCATCCCGTTCCCCGGAGCCTCGGCCGAGCAAGTCGAGAATCTGGTCGCCTCGCCCATGGAGCAGGTGCTTGGCGAGATCTCCGGCGTGGAGCACATCACGTCCGTTTCACGCCCCGGCCTGGCCGTGCTGGGCGTGCAGTTCGAGGTGGGAGAGCCGCGCACTGAAGCCATCGTGCGCCTCTACAACGCCATCTACTCGAACCAGGACTGGCGCCCTCAGAACGTCGGTATCCTGCAACCGCTCGTCAAGCCCAAGGGCATCGACGACGTTCCCATCGTCACACTTACGCTGTGGACGACCGACCCGGAGCGCGGCGCGCACGAGCTCGGGCAGGTCGCACGGGCCATCGAAACGGAGATCAAGCGCGTTCCTGGCACGCGCAACGTGTATACCGTGGGTAGTCCGCAAAGCACGGTCCACGTTCAGCTCGATCCGCAGAGACTCTCCGGATATGGCCTGACCGTCGCCGAGCTCACGCAGGCGCTCGTCGCGGCGAATGCCGTCCGGCACGTCGGCACGGTCGTGAATCGCGGCCAGGCGATACCCGTGGAAGCCGGTTCCTTCCTCGCCGGCCGCGACGACGTCGCCGGTCTGGTCGTCGCGCTGCACGACGGCCGTCCGGTCTTCCTGGAGGACGTGGCGGACGTGTCGACGGGCCCCGACCACCCGGAATCATACGTCTGGATGGGCACCGGTCCGGCCGTCGAAACGGCAGGTCTGCCGAAGCTCGACCACGCACCGGCCGTAACGATCGCGGTGTCCAAGAAGCCGGGCGAGAACGCGATCGATGTGGCGAACGCGGTCATCCGCAGGGTTGAGCAGCTTCGCGGCACGTACATACCGGATGGCGTCGAGATCACGGTCACGCGCAACTACGGCGAGACCGCAAACGACAAGGCGCAGACGCTGATCCAGAAGCTGCTGTTCGCCACCGCGTCGGTCGTCCTGCTCGTCGTGCTCACGATGGGACGGCGAGAGGCCGTCGTAGTCGGCGCTGCGGTGCTCGTGACGCTTGCGGCTACGCTGTTCGCCTCGTGGGCGTGGGGCTTCACGATCAATCGCGTCTCGCTGTTCGCCCTCATCTTCTCCATCGGCATTCTGGTGGATGACGCGATCGTCGTCGTCGAGAACATCCACCGCCACATGCGGCTCGGCGGCGGCACGCTGTGGGAGCTCATCCCGCGCGCGGTCGACGAGGTCGGTGGGCCGACGATTCTTGCGACCTTCACGGTCATCGCGGCGCTGCTGCCGATGGCGTTCGTCAGCGGCCTGATGGGCCCGTACATGAGCCCCATCCCCATCAACGCCAGCATGGGCATGCTGATCTCGCTCGCCGTGGCCCTGATCTTCACGCCGTGGATGTGCCGAAAGCTCCTCGGCGGACGACAGACGCCGGAAGGCGGTCACGCCGGGAGTCCACGCCTTGCAGCCCTGTTCGAGCGCTACATGCGGCCTTTCCTCTCGGGTCCGCGCGCACGCGCGCGCAGACACTGGCTTTATGCGGGCGTCCTGATCGCCATCGTGTTCGCCGTCGGCCTGCTGTTCGTGCAGCTCGTGGTCCTGAAGATGCTGCCTTTCGACGACAAGTCGGAGTTCCAGGTCGTCGTCAACATGCCGGAGGGCACGGCCGTCGAAACCACGGCGCGCGTGCTCGATGAGCTTTCCCACGTTCTCGAGCAGGTGCCCGAGGTGACTCATTACCAGGCCTATGCGGGTACGGCCGCACCGATCAACTTCAACGGGCTGGTGCGCCAGTACTACCTGCGAAACAGCCCCGAGCTCGGCGACATCCAGGTCAACTTGGTCGACGCGGACCACCGCGATCGCAAGAGCCACGACATCGCGCTCGCGGTGCGCCCGGCGCTCGCCGAGATCGGCCGCAAGTACGGCGCGTCGGTGCAGGTCGTGGAGGTGCCGCCGGGTCCGCCGGTGATGGCGCCGATCGTCGCGGAGGTCTACGGGCCGAGCTACGCCGATCAGCGGGCGCTTGCAGCCGAGATCCGCAGGATCTTCGAAAGCACGGACGACATCGTCGATGTCGACGACAGCCTGGAGGAGCCCGCGCCGCGCTTCATCGTCGACGTCGATCGTCAGAAGGCGGCCCTGCTCGGCGTATCGCAGGAGCAGCTCGTGCAGACGCTGGCCGTAGGGCTGCAGGGCGCCGACGTCACGTACGTTCACGCGGGTCGAGAGCGTCATCCCATTCCGGTCCGTGTCGAGCTCCCGGTGGCTGACCAGGCGGACGTTCGGCATCTCCTGGAGCTCGAGGTACGCGCGGCGACTGGAGCGCGAGTCCCCCTTTCAGAGCTCGTCGAAGTGCGCGAATCCCAATGGGACGGGGCTATCCACCACAAGGACCTGCTGCCCGTGGTATACGTCACGGGCGACATGGCCGGACGTCTCGACAGCCCGCTCTACGGCATGTTCGCGCTCATCGGTCGCATTGCGCGGGAGATCGGACTGGAGCAGCGCTTCACGAGCCAGCCGGACGATCCTGACGCCATGGCGATCAAGTGGGACGGCGAGTGGCAGATCACGTACGAGACCTTCCGCGACATGGGGCTCGCGTACTCGGTCGGCCTCGTTCTCATCTACCTCCTGGTCGTGGCGCACTTCGGCTCGTACGCGCTGCCGCTCATCATCATGGCTCCGATTCCGCTCACCATCATCGGGGTGATGCCTGGGCATGCGCTGCTCGGAGCGCAGTTCACCGCGACATCCATGATCGGCATGATCGCACTGGCGGGCATCATCGTCCGGAACTCCATCCTGCTGGTCGATTTCATCGCCGCAGAGCTGCGTGCGGGCCGTCCGCTCGAGGATGCCGTGATCCGTGCGGGGGTGATCCGGGCGCGACCCATCGCCCTGACCGCGCTCGCGGCCATGATCGGTGCGCTCTTCATTCTCGACGATCCCATCTTCAACGGGCTCGCCGTGTCGCTCATCTTCGGCATCTTCGTATCGACCGCGCTCACGCTGGTCGTGATCCCGGTCCTTTACTTCGCATACGAGAGGAGGCGCCAGGCGCGCGCAGCATCCGCGGGAGGATGATCCATGGTACACATCGCAATCGTCGGCGCTGGAATTGGCGGGGTTCCATGTGCGTTCGAGCTGCGCAGGAAGCTCGGTGATGCGCACCAGGTCACGCTCATCGGCACGTCGCCGTACTTCGAGTTCACTCCGTCGAACCCGTGGATCGCGATCGGCTGGCGCGAGCGTGAGCGGACCCGCATCGAGCTGAGCGAGCCCCTCGAGGCCAAAGGTATCCGCTGGATACCCGAGCCTGTCGAGGCGATCGACGCGACAGCGAAGGTGCTGACGCTGCGCGGCGGGCAGCGCCTGAGCTACGACTATCTCGTCATCGCCACCGGACCTCGGCTCGCCTTCGACGAAGTGCCCGGCCTGGGCCCGGAGGGATATACCGAATCGGTGTGCACGCAGGATCACGCAGTGCACGCATGGAATGCCTACCAGGAGCTCCTGAAGAGTCCAGGACCGATCGTGGTCGGCGCGGCGAGCGGCGCAAGCTGCTTCGGTCCGGCGTATGAATTCGCCATGATCGTCGATGCGGATCTGCGCAAGCGCAAGCTGCGCGACCGGGTTCCCATGACGTACGTGACGAGTGAGCCGTACATCGGCCATATGGGTCTCGGGGGCGTCGGTGACAGCAAGGGACTGATGGAATCGGAGCTGCGCCAGCGTCACATCAGGTGGATCACGAACGCGAAGATCACGGCGGTCACGCCGGGACAGATGCAAGTCGTGGAGCACGACGACGATGGCCGGCCGAAGAAGGAGCACATCCTGCCGTTCGCGTACAGCATGGTGATCCCGGCGTTCGGCGGCGTGCAGGCGGTGGCGGCTGTGCCCGGGCTGTGCAATCCCCGCGGCTTCGTGCTCGTGGATACCCACCAGCGCTCGCTCGCGTACCCGAGCATCTTTGCGGTCGGTGTATGCGTTGCGATTCCGCCCGTGGAACCGACTCCTGTGCCGACCGGCGCGCCCAAGACGGGGTACATGATCGAGTCGATGGTGAGCGCAGTCTGCGAGAACATCGCGGCGGAGCTCAGCGGCCGGCCGGCGAGCGCGCAGGCGACCTGGAACGCCATCTGTCTGGCGGACTTCGGAGATGCGGGCGCTGCGTTCGTCGCGCTGCCCGAGATTCCGCCGCGAAATCTCACCTGGGCCAAGACTGGAAAGTGGGTGCATCTGGCGAAGATCGCCTTCGAGAAGTATTTCCTGTACAAGGTTCGCACCGGATCGCTCACGCCGGTGTATGAGCGATACGTCTTGCGGATGCTCGGGATCACTTCGCTGAAGGGTGACCGCGCATGAGTTTCCGTCGAGCGGTCGTACTTGTGCTTGCCGCCGCTGTGTGGGGTGCCGGCGGGGTCGCAGCGGCAGAGACGCTGGAAGAGGCCTGGCGGCGGGCCATGGAGAACGACCACGCCCTCGCCGCCGTCGCCTCGGAGACCGAGGCGGCTCGCGCCGGCGAGCGTACCGCCCGCGCCGCGCGCTGGCCGGTAGTTCAGGCAAGCGCAGGCTACACTCGCCTGGGTGCGGCGCCTTCACTCGAGGTGTCCGGCCCGGACTTCGCATTCCGCTCACCTCCGATCCTCGATGAGGACGATTTCGTCAGCAGCGCCGTGCAAGTCAGGCTGCCGCTGTATGCCGGCGGGCAGATCACCGCCGGAATCGCGGCGGCGCGCAGCAGCCGGATCGCGGCCGAAGAGATGGAGCAGAGCAGCCGCGCGGCCCTGAAGCTCGATGTCGCGCGAGCCTATGTTGGCGTGCTCCGGGCTCGTCGGGCGCTGGAGGCGGCGGAGTCCAGCGTCGCCAGCCTGGCGGCGCACGTTGCGGACGTGGAGCGGATGGTCGAGCGTGAGCTGGTTCCGAGAAGCGATCTGCTGGCGGCGCGCGTTGCGCTCGCAAATGCGGAGCACACTCGCGTGCGCGCGGCGAATGACGTGCAGATCGCGTATGCAGCGTACAACCGAAGGCTCGGTGAGCCGCTCGACCGCAACACGGATCTCGACGAGCGCATACCGACCGATCCTTCCCTCGCAAAGCAGCCCGTCGAAGCGCTCATCGAGCGGGCGCTCGCCTCGCGCAGCGAGCTGCAGGGGATGGCGGCGCAGGCGGAGGCGCTCGCATTCCAGGCGGACGCGCAGCTCGCGACGCTTCGTCCACGGATCGAGCTCACTGGGGGCTACAACTACTTCGAGAACGAGATCCTCGACCGCGAGGATTTCTCGATGGTGGGCATCGGTGTGACATGGAGCCTGTTCGATGGCGGACAGGCCCGAAACCGTGCCGCGGCGCTGCGCCATGCCGCGCTCGCCGCGCGGCTTCGGTTGAACGACATGCGCTCGATGATCGAGCTGGAGGTTCGCCAGGCCTGGTTGGACGTGCAGGCCGCGAAGGCCCGCGTTGATGCCTCGCGCGAGGCCGTGGCGCAGGCGGAAGAGAACCTGCGGACGGCGCGGGAGCTGTACGGTGCGGATCTCGGAACCAATACGCAGGTTCTCGAAGCGGTTTCCCTGCGGACAAGCGCGGTAACCAATCGCGACAACGCGATCCTGGATGAAGCGCTCGCCCAGCTGCAACTCGCGCGCGCTGTCGGGGCATTGTGATGTATCGGACCGCGGAATGTCGTGTAGCGTGAAGGAGAAGCATGCCGTGAACCGCAAGACCGTGACCAAGAGTGCCGTGTGGATGTTCCTGGGCCTGTCGATGTGCGCGGGTACCCTTGCGGCCAAAGAGGACGACCGGCTTGCCGAGAGCCGCGCGCTCGCACAGCGGTTCTCCGGCGAGCTCATGCAGGCCCTCACTGAAGCCATCCAGTCACGCGGCGCTGCAGAAGCCATCGTGGTCTGCAAAGAGGAGGCTCCACGCATCGCGCGGCGGCTCTCCGATGAGAGTGGTGCTATCATCGGGCGTACGAGCCTGAAGACGAGAAATCCTGCCAACGCCCCTGAGCCATGGCAGCGCGAGATACTGGAGCGGTTCGCGAGACAGCGCGCCGGCGGAAAGGAAGCATCCTCCCTGGAGCACTTCGAGCGTATGGAGGACGGCGGTGCGCGCTACATGAGAGGCATCGGTACGCAGCCGCTTTGCCTGGCGTGCCACGGGTCCGCACTGGCGCCGGACGTGCGCGAGACCCTCGCCAGGCTCTACCCGCAAGATGCGGCCACGGGTTTCAGCACCGGCGATCTGCGGGGCGCTCTCAGCATCATCTGGCCGGCGGAAGAGAAGGACGGCGCTGATGCGCAGCACGCCATGATCGATCCGCGGGGGAGATGAAGCGAAGGATCGGGCGCCGCACGACCGCACATGCCAGCCGGAGGGCCGCCGCAGACTGGCGCCGCCAGCTGCGACGGGAGATCGTGTGGCTGCTCCTGGCCAAGGTGGCCGCGCTCACGCTCCTCTGGGCTGCTTTCTTCTCGCCATCGCACCGATTCGAGGTCACGCGGGAGCAGGCTGCCGCCCAGCTCGCCGTCGGTGACACGCCGGCAACGGCTCCTGCGCATCGATCGCACTCCGAGGACGGGGGAGGAACGCCATGATCGACTTCGAGGTCGTCGACCTGTCGCGCCTGCAGTTCGCACTCACGGCGCTGTATCACTTTCTCTTCGTCCCGCTGACCCTGGGGCTGTCCATGATCCTCGTAATCATGGAAGCCGTCTACGTCATGACGGGGCGCGAGATCTGGATGCGCATGACGAAGTTCTGGGGCCTGCTGTTCGGCATCAACTTCGCCATGGGCGTGGCGACCGGCATCACCATGGAGTTCCAGTTCGGCACGAACTGGGCGTACTACTCGCATTACGTCGGCGACATCTTCGGGGCCCCTCTCGCAATCGAGGGGCTCATGGCGTTCTTCCTCGAATCGACCTTCGTCGGGCTGTTCTTCTTCGGCTGGAACCGGCTGTCAAAGGTCGCTCACCTGGTGGTGACCGCGCTCGTGGCGCTCGGCTCCAGCCTGTCGGCGCTGTGGATCCTCGTCGCCAACGCCTGGATGCAGTACCCGGTCGGCGCGGAGTTCAACTACGAGACGATGAGAATGGAGCTCACCTCGTTTACCGAGGTGCTCCTCAGCCCCGTCGCGCAGGCCAAGTTCGTCCATACCGTCGCGGCAGGCTATGTCGTGGGATCGGTATTCGTGCTGGCCGTGAGCGCCTGGTATCTGCTGCGCGGGCGTAACGTGGAGATCGCCAGGCGCTCCATGGCCGTGGCCGCGAGCTTCGGTCTTGCGTGCTCGCTGTCGGTCGTGGTGCTGGGCGATGAGTCCGGCTACGTCGCAAGCGAGAACCAGAAGATGAAGATTGCCGCAATCGAGGCCGCGTGGAGGACCGAGGAGCCGCCGGCCGGCTTCACCGTCTTCGGTATACCGGACATGCAGGCCCGGACCACGCACGCGGAAGTGAAGATACCCTGGGTCCTGGGCCTGATCGCCACCCGATCGATCGACGAGGAAGTGCCCGGCATTCTCGATCTCGTCGATCAGGCCCGTGAACGCATCGAGCGCGGCATACAGGCTCACGCGGCGCTGCAGGAGCTGCGGGCGAATCCCGCAGACGCCGACGCCAGAGCGCGCTTCGAAACGTACAAGTCCGATCTCGGCTATGGCCTGCTCTTGCTGCGCTACGTGGACAATCCGGCGGCGGCCACCGCGGAGCAGATCGAGCAGGCGGCGTGGTCGACCGTGCCGAACGTGCCGGTGCTGTTCTGGAGCTTCCGGATCATGGTCGCCCTGGGCTTCTTCTTCATCTTCCTGTTCGCGACGGCGTTCTACCTGTCCGCGCGACACCGCTTCGAGCAGAATCGCTGGTTCCTCAGGCTGGCGCTCATCAGCCTGCCGCTGCCGTGGATCGCGGCGGAGCTCGGCTGGATCGTCGCCGAGTATGGCCGGCAGCCCTGGGCGATCGATGGAGTGCTGCCGACTTTCCTCGGCGTGTCCGCGACTTCCGCCGGAAACGTCTGGCTCTCGCTTACCGGTTTCATCGTCTTCTATACGGCCCTCGCGGCGGTGGACGTCTACCTGATGGTTCGGATGATCCGGAGCGGGCCGGAGGGCCTCGGGTACTGGCCGCTCAAGGCTGCCGGGCCTCCCGTCACCAAAGTGGCCTGAAGAAGGGAAGGGAGGAGTCCGCCATGCTCGACTATGAAACCTTGCGCACCTTGTGGTGGCTGATCCTGGGCGTCCTGCTGATCGGCTTCGCGATCATGGACGGCTTCGATCTCGGCGTCGCCACGATCTTTCGGTTCATCGGGCGCTCCGATGAAGAGCGCCGCGCGCTGCTCGAGTCCATCGAGCCGGTATGGGACGGAAATCAGGTCTGGTTCATCCTGGGAGGCGGCGCAGCGTTCGCCGCGTGGCCGCTGCTCTATGCCGCATCGTTCTCGGGCCTGTACCTGGCGATGTTCCTGCTGCTCGTTGCGCTGATCCTGAGACCCGTCGGCTTCACCTTCCGCAACAAGGTCGAGTCCGTCCAGTGGCGCAACGTCTGGGATTGGGCGCTCTTTGCCGGAGGCGCGGTTCCCGCGCTGCTCTTCGGAGTGGCCTTCGGCAACCTGTTCCTCGGCGTTCCCTTTCACTTCGATGAGCTGCAGCGCCCCGTGTACACGGCAGGGTTCTTTAACCTGCTGCATCCGTTCGCGCTGCTCGCGGGCGTTGTGAGCGTGGCGATGCTCGTGATGCATGGCGCTGCATATGCTTCGCTCAAGGTCGAGGACCCGATGTCCGCACGAGCGGCAAGTGTCGGGCGGGTTGCCGCCGTGGTGTTCGTTCTCGCCTTCGCCGCGGCCGGTGTATGGGTCGCGTTCGGCTTGGAAGGTCAGCGTGTCGTATCGGAAATCGACGTCGCCGGGCCGGCGAATCCGCTTCGCAAGAGCGTGGAGGTCGCCACGGGGGCGTGGCTCGACAACTACCGCACGCACGGCCTGCTATGGCTGGCGCCGGGAGGTGCAGTGCTCGCGGCGGTGCTCACGTGGATCCTGCTCGGCACGCCTCGCAAAGGAAGCGCATTCCTGACGAGCTGCATCACGCAGGCGGGAACGATTCTGACCGCGGGCTTCGCGCTCTTTCCTTTCCTGCTGCCTTCGTCCACTCACCCGGATCACGGTCTGACGGTCTGGGACGCATCGAGCAGCAAGACGACATTGCTGATCATGCTCGTGGCGGTGATCGTCTTCATGCCCATCGTGCTGGTATACACGACGTGGGTGTTCCGGGTGCTGCGGGGGCGGATCACACTCGACGAGATTCGCCGCCACGGCGGACTCTACTGACGGACAAGCCGGAGTAGCGTTTCCATGTGGTACTTCAGCTGGATTCTCGGGCTCGGCCTGGCGCTCACCTTCGGTGTGCTCAATGCCATGTGGTACGAGCTCACCGAGCCGCAAAGGGAGCGTGGACGGAAGGAACGCACGAGCGCAACCGACCGCTAGCCTTTGACTGCATGTCGAGGCCACGCAATGCGTAGTCGGCTCCATAGGCAGCCTTCCAGTCCGACATGATGAAGCCCTTGAAACCAATGGCCTGCTGCGGAGAAGGTCTGCGAGACCGAGAAATGCTCTGCAATCACCTTATTGCGACCACCTTAAGCGAGCCTTAAGGCGCGGGAAATACCTTAAGCCAGAATTCCGTCACCTTTGCACGGGCGAGGCGGTGAGCATTCTTGCGGGTCCTCGTGGTCGAAGACGATGAAGTATTGCGTGATGCGCTCAAAATGGGCCTTCCATTGCAAGGAATCACTGTCGATACGGTCGGCAGCGTCAAGGAAGCCAGCACCATCGATCAGAAGAGCTATGCGGCAGCGGTTCTCGACATCACGCTTCCAGATGGATCGGGCCTCGATCTGTTGAAGCGATGGCGCGCGCAGCAGGTGGCCTTGCCTGTCTTGCCGCTGAGAGCTCGTAATCAGGTGACGGACCGGATTGTCGGGCTCGACTGCGGTGCCGACGATTACCTCGGCAAGCCTTTCGATCTGAATGAGCTGGCCGCTCGCCTGCGCGCGCTGGATCGGCGCGCCGCGGGGTTGTCCGATGCGATCATCACCTGGAAGGAATTGAGGAGAGATCTCAACAAGCGCAGCGTGTCGCCTCGCGGGTGCGAAGTGCCGTTGTCCCGGTGCGAGTTCGCCATCCCCCAGGCGCTGTATGAACGTCCGGGCAACATCCTGTCGCGAGTGCAACTCGAGGAGCGCGTCTACGGATGGGAGGAGGTCGGGTGATCTTCCCCCGAAATCGTGGACACGCTGCTAAGCAACTTTGCTCATCGCCTCGAACTCGGCCGGCGAACGGTAGCCAAGCGTGGAGTGACGACGTTGCCGGTTATAGAACACCTCGATCCACTCGAAGATGTCCTGTCGTGCCTCACCCCGCGTGAGATAGCGGCGATGATGCACGAGTTCGACTTTGAGGGTGTGGAAGAAGCTCTCCACCACCGCATTGTCCCAGCAGTTTCCTTTGCGGCTCATCGAGCAGGCGATGCCGTGCTTCGCGAGCAGCCGCTGATAGTCACCCGCTGCATATTGAATGCCGCGATCGGAATGATGCAGCAGCGTGCCTGTGGGCTTGCGGCGCCACAATGCCATCGTGAGCGCTTCAGTCGCCAGCTCCGTCGTCAGTCGCTCACCCATCGCCCAGCCGATCACCGCACGTGAATACAGATCCAGCACCACCGCCAAGTACAGCCAGCCCTCGGCGGTCCACACGTAGCTGATGTCGGCGGCCCAGAGGCGATCGGGCTGCCTCACGCTGAACGCTCGGTTCAACGTGTTCTCAGCGACCGGCAGGCGATGGGAAGATTTCGTCGTCGCGCGCCATTTGCGGGCGCTCTTCGCTCGAATCTGTGCCGCTCGCATCAGCCGAGCAACGCGATTCTCGCCCACGCGGTGACCTGCTGCGCGAAGCTCCGCGGTGATCCGTGGGCTACCGTAGCAGCGACGCGAACGTCGGTGCGCTTCGCGAATCTGCTCGGTCAGCCGTCGATTCACTTGCGCTCGAGCGCTCTGTGGCCGACTCAGCCACGCGTAGTAGCCGGAAGTCGAAACCTGCAGCGCCGAGCACATCAGATTCACTGCAAAGCGGCCAGCGTTGTCCTTGATGGCTCGGTACTTCATTGGTGCTCCTTCGCGAAGAACGCCGCCGCACGCTTTAAAAAATCCCGCTCCTGGGTCACCCGAGCAAGCTCCCGGCGGAGCCGAGCGATCTCCTCTTGGTCTGCTCTTGCGCCACCGCGCGTCTTGCCCGCCGCCTGCACCTCACGTTCTTCGCGTATCCAGCGATGCAGCACGTTGGCATTGACGCCGAGCTCCCGCGCAATTTGCGTGACCGGCTTGCCCGAATCATTCGCTAACCGAACCGCTTCCGACTTGTACTCGTCGCTGTATTGGCGACGTGACCTTCGCTCCGACATCTCAAACCTCCGATTCCGTTATTGTCCACCTTACGAAGGTGTCCACGAAATCGGGGGAGGCTCACAACACTAGCGAGCGATCGTCGGAAAAGATGCCGCGTGCGGCCGTCGGCCACCAAAGATGAATGCGATCATGACGGTACCCGCATTCTGCCGCCAAAGGGTTCGGCAGCGAGAGCGAGGCGCGATGCATCCACGAATCGTGTTGGCCGCGAAGCCGCGGAGACGAGCCCACTTGCCCTTTCGTAGCTTGGCCCTTTCGGATAGGGCCTTTGCCCTTGCTGCCCCGTCCCTTGACGCTTTGGCAAGGCCTTTCGCCATTTGCCCCAAGGCCCTTTCTGCGGCCCTCCTTACCGCGACGCGACGGCGCAGCCGTGCCCGAATCCGGCCTACGTTCATTGCCGAGCGGACGGACAGCTTGGTCCTGCGGGGCCGATGGTGCTACTATGCGCTTAGACGTCTAAGCGCCAAGGCGCTGGAGGAAATGATGGAAGAATCAGTAAGGTGGACTGTGAGGGTCTCGAAAGACACGGATGTTGCCGTGCGCACGTTTTTAGCCCAGCGGGGCATGAAGAAGGGTGATCTCGCCAAGTTCATCGAGGAAGCCGTTCGTTGGCGGGTGTTCGACGCGACAGTGGCTGAGACCAAGGCGCGCAATGCTGGCGTTCCCGAGGCGGAAATCGAGGCCGCAATCGACGAAGCGCTGGCAACCGTGCGGGCGGAGCGCTTCGGCTCTCGGCGCCGATGAGGATCGTCCTGGATACCAATCTGCTCTGCAGCGCATTGATTGCTCCGGGAGGAGTTGCCGATCGAGTCTACGTCGCGTGGCGGGAGCGGTCCTTTGCGCTCCTGACCTGTGAGGAGCAACTCGAGGAGTTCCGCCGGGTGACTCGCTATCCACGGATCAGGCGGTACATCGAGCCGGCTGCCGCAGGGACAATGCACAACGAGCTGCGCCGTCTGGCGGTTTTGGTAACCGAGCTGCCCAGTGTCGAGACCTCGCGAGACCCAGCGGACAATTTCTTGCTCGCCATGGCGCAGGCTGGCGAGGCAGATTTTCTCGTGACCGGCGACAAGCATGATCTGCTGTCACTCGGCACGTTCGGCCGCACGAGAATCGTGACCGCTCGCCAGTTGCTTGAGAGGCTCGCTCCCGAACAGAAGCGGCGCATCCGCGTCGCCACCCGCAAGACGGTAAGGCGTCGCCGATCGGGGAAGCCATAGAGTTTCCGCCGGACCTTGTTCGGGTAACGTAGCAAGGTGGATGATGAGGCTGAAAGCGCGCTTCCGAGGAAACCCGATCATGGGCATCGACAAGATCGTCACCTTCGCTTCCGGCGCCGAGCCTGAACACCAGAATCCGGTCATCGGTGCTTTTTTGACATTGCTGGAGGCCGACATCCGCGCGGGGCAACATGTGCGTTCTCTGCCGGAGGATCTCGCGCGAGCCCTGCTCGCCAATTCGGGTTATGCGGTGGACCTGGATGAAGAGATTGAAGGCGACATGGAACCCTGATGCAGCGTGATGGCCGGAACGCTGTGGCCCCACGACACGTTCCGCGAGCGAGGTTCGTCTGCTTGAATTTTGCCCGTGCGATTCACACAAGGCCACTGATAACCAGATGACGTAGCCATCCTTCGTTCAGGGATGGAGATGACGAAGATGGACTCGACTGTTACCAAAGCAGAGCAAATCGGCCAGCGGTTCGGTCGTGGGTGGCGCCGACTCGTGCGTGAGGAGGCACGCGTGATGCGTTGGATGGTTGGGCTTGGAATGCCTCGGCTGGCAGCCGACTCGATTCTGTGGATCGTGAAGCTGGCCCTGTTCGCGACGCTCCTCTATGCGGCCTTCTGGATCGCGGTGGTGCTCGGGATCGTTCTGATTGCGGCGACCGTTGCACAACACGCCGACCAGGAGGAGCGGCCGCATTGGCTGGAGAAGGACCCAGACGATTCCTGCACGATGATGGCGATGAACGGCAGCGCGACGGCTCCGCTGGCAACGAGCAGGTTCCAGATGCCGTTGCTGATGAGCCAGCCAACGAGCGTGAGGTAGTACTCAAGGTAGTCGCTCGTGTACAGCGTCATGAGTCTTGCTTAGCGCCTTTATCGTGATTGCAGGAACATCACGCCTTCGAGCGTCACGACGGCGAACACTGCCGCAATCTCCGCCCGAAGCAGACGGATTCGTGGCTCGGGGCTCGGTTCCCCCGGCGCAATACGCGATTGCGCATCCACAACCATCCGAAGCTGGTCGCCCCGTACAAGAGTCCACGCCACACGGCGAAGTGCCCGCTGTGCTCGTGCAGCCAGCGGCTCCAACCGCTCACATCACCGATGAGCCAGATGCTGATCATGTTCACCGTGGCAGCGAGGAGCAGGCTCGCAAGCACGCCCAACAGCGGCCGCACCACACGGCGACGGAGGGGCGCTTTGCCCTGCACGATCGTGTTCACCGTCAGTTCCGCCGACCGCCGCCAGGCCTCTGGATCTCATCCAGCCGGTTGGGCGCATCATCCTGGGAGATGCTGCGCGAGGCATCGCTGCGTGTGCTGTGGCGTTCGATGATGGCCATGGGTGCGTTCAAGGCCAGGGCGTGCCGAACCTCAAGCTCCATACGCAGGCTCTCGATCTCGCGGTTGAGCCAATCGCTCTCCCCGGGCGATGGCACCCTGCGCAAGCTGATTCGCAGCGACGTTCGGCTCCTTGCCGCCCGCGAGAAGCAGCCGCTGCAGCAAGAGCGCTCGTTCGAGCACCGTGGCGAGCGCCACCTCCGATGCCAGGCGTTTCGCAAGGAGGTTCTGGTCCGGCTCGTCGCGCAGCGCCTCGATGACGCCCCGCGTGATGGGCAGGGCGCTGCTACCGGCCGCCTCAAGGTTCTCGATCGTCAAGGCTTGAGTGCCCGTCACAAGTCCTTGCAGGGCAGCAAGTTTGCGCTCGTACTCTTCCTGAATGAGGGGCGTGAGCCCGACGCCGGCGGTCGTCTGCGTCTTGGTACAGTCTTCGCAGGTTTGATGCTCGGTCTCACCAAGCACACGGACTGCCCACGCAGATGCGGCATCGGGCGATGACCAGGCCTCGCACGTGAGACGGGCGTTACAGGCCGCCGGGTCAATCGGCGAGGTGTCGGTGATGGCGCGACCGTTCAAGAGGTTGTAGCCGGCTCGCGTGACATCGCTCACGACTCGGATGGACTCCTGTCCCTGGCCGCCGGCGTTGTCGCCACCGATCCAGGGCACGCCGTTGTTGCCGCGGTTGTTCTCGGCCTCTTTGATCGCCGATACCGCATCGGTGCTCGCGACCGCATTCTTGAGCGCCAACCCTTCCGCCAACTGATCCCAGCCCAACTGGCCGCCCGTGAGCTCGGCCATCCGATCTGCAATCTGACGGCACGTGAGCTTGCTGCGGTCGAAATCCAAACGCGCCTGCAGGATGCCGTTGGTGAGCAGGTTGTACAGGCCGGGATCGGCGCGCTGGATGATGAGTGCAGGTAATGAGGCGACGGCAGCCGTGGCGCT
>ERZ795042.1207-NODE-1207-length-17408-cov-3564.033135_pt1 | contig 17408 bp, 12 predicted proteins | sample MGYA00375126_ERZ795042 | MGnify/ENA primary metagenome ERZ795042 (study PRJEB30171, sample SAMN05518105) | compost metagenome | isolation source: Feedstock adapted compost from Newby Island compost facility, Milpitas, CA | place: USA:Newby Island compost...
GAGGGATTGCTGGGTTGGCTGTTGTGATTTTTTTTACAACCCAGGCCAGCAATCAGTAATAAGCCACTCAGGATAATACTGAATAAACGATTGGAAAAGGATATTTTCATAGGAAAATTTTTATGTATAAACGTATTGTTTGAATAAAAAGTTGCGCCAGCTAACTGTATATTCTCATCCAAGTTAAGTAAATTTTCAAATGCTTGCCGAAATTTCCAGCATGCGGGCCAGTGGTCGATACGCTTTCTGTCGGAGTTCTTCGTCCAGCACAATTTCGGGTTGCTCGTACTTCAGGCACAGATAGAGTTTTTCGAGGGTATTCAGTTTCATGTGTGGACAATTGTTGCAGGCACAGTTGTTTTCAGGAGGTGCAGGAATAAAGGTTTTTTCGGGATAATGCTTTTCCATCTGGTGTAATATGCCGGCTTCGGTAGCCACAATGTAAGTTTTTCCTGTATCCTTACCCACAAAATTCAATAAACCCGTGGTGCTTCCGATATAATCAGCCATATTCAAGACCACTTCCTCACATTCCGGATGGGCAATTAATTTGGCATCGGGATACCGCATTTTCAGCCGGCTGATTTTTTCAACAGAAAATAGCTCATGCACCATACAGGAACCATTCCAGAGCAACATCTCCCGGCCAGTTTTCTTCATCAGATATTTACCTAAGTTTTTATCGGGTGCAAATATGATAGGCTTTTCAGGCGGAACACTGCGAATAATTTTTTCGGCATTGGAAGATGTGCAGATGATATCACTCAGGGCTTTCACTTCAGCCGAACAATTGATATAAGAAATCACCACATGATCGGGATGTTGTTCTCGAAACCTCCGGAAAGCATCGGCAGGCGCACTATCGGCAAGGGAACATCCAGCCTTCAAATCAGGTAAAACCACTTTTTTATCCGGACAGATAATCTTGGCCACCTCAGCCATAAAATGCACACCTGCAAATACAATCATGCGTGCATCCGTACGGGCGGCTTCCTGCGAAAGTCCCAGACTGTCTCCGATATAATCGGCCAGATCCTGAATTTCCGATTCCTGATAATAATGCGCCAGGATTACGGCCTTTTTCTCCTGTTTTAAGGACTGAATTTCCTCAATAAGATTTATTCGGGGATCAATGGGTCGATTCAAATAGCCATAAGTCGCCAGTTCGTTTTCCACAGCTGTTAACATGATGATAGTAATTAAAACTGAAATTTATTTTAAAAAACCCATTACTATTATCTCTGTGTAAATGTGAAGAAAAAATTAACGTGTTATTTGCAAAATTAGATATTCAATAAAGAGGAAGGTTTATTCCACTTGATTTCCACAGCCCGATTTTTTCATCAATAAGGTTATTTGCGGTTTCTTCACGATCTGTGGAAAATGAAGTCGTGGATAAAATTCCAGGGATTTTTTCGTGGAAAAATCGTTTTCTAAAAAGAATATTCCGGGTAAAAAATGGTTTTGTAGGTTGTAGACCGGCAAAAAAATTTATTCCGGATAAGTTTTTCCTGCTCAATACCGGATTCATGCACATTTTACAAACAGGTTTTCAAGCTGCTATCCACGGGTTGTAGTCGTGTTTGTGTTTTGCCCGTACAGGTAAATTATTCTATTTTTGCTTGCCTCAAAATAGAAACTAAATTTTTAATATGTCGGTCATTCAGAAGATACGGGAGAAATACGCCACCCTGATGGTGGTAGCCATTTGTGTGAGTTTAATTGCCTTTCTGTTGATGGATGCTTTTGTGGGTCCGCGTTCCTTTTTTCATCACAGCAACGATGTAGCGGTAATCAATGGAGAGGGAATATCCATTACCGAATTCAGCAATCGGGAGCAGGAGGCCGAAAATGCCGCCCGCCAGCAAAATCCGAACCTCAGCGATGAAGCTCGTCAGCAAATTCAGGAACAGGTGTGGAACCAGTTATTGAGCGATGTGATTCTGGGGGATGAGTATGAAAAACTGGGCATTATGGTTACCAATGAAGAAATTGTAGATCGTACTGCTACACCTGATGCCGACCCTCAGATTCAATCCATCCCCATTTTCAAAAATCCGCAAACAGGAGTTTTTGATCCCGGTCGGGTAGTACAATTCATTCGCAACATCGATCAGGATCAGACGGGGCAGGCAAGACAGTTCTGGAATCAAATCCAGCAATATTTATTGCGCTCCATCCCGCAGCGCAAGTTTTACGATCTGGTCAGGCAATCCATATATTATCCGAAATGGCTTGCACAGGTCGACATGCAGGATCGCAGTACGAATGCCACCGTACATTATGTTTCTATTCCTTATTCCACGATTCCCGATAGTGCAGTAAAATATACCGATGCAGAACTTCAACAATATCTCGATAGCCATCAAGCCTTATTCAAGCAGGAAGCCAGTCGTGGCATTGAATATGTTTCATTTGATGTCATTCCCACATCGGCCGATACAGCACAGATTTTGAAACAGATGGAAACCCTGAAAGCCGATCTGGTAAAAATTCCCGAACAGCAAATTTCCGGCTTCATCAACCGCAATTCCGATGTCCCCTTCTATGACGGATATCAGCCCGAAGACCAACTCACCACATCGCAGCGTGATGCTGTGTTCAACCTCGCGCCCGGGCAAGTGTGGGGGCCCTATTTAGACAATGGAAATTATACCGTTGTTCGGATGCTGGATAAAAAGGTGCTTCCCGATACCGTGGAAGTGAGACTGATCCTGGTCAGCACGCAGTCAACGTCCGATTCGATAGCTCGTGAACGGATTGATAGCATTGCCCGCGCCATACAGCACGGCGCATCGTTTGATCAACTCGCTTTAAAGTACTCCGACGATCCGGGAAGCCGGCAGCAAGGGGGGAAATATACATTCAGCGCAGCTCAAATCCAGGACCCGAATTTCAGTCCGGAGGTCCGTCAGTTTATTTTATTTGATGGCAAAAAAGGTAGCAAAAAAGTGGTGAAGAGCACGCTGGGATATTTTTATATTGAAATCCTGGATCAACGCGATTTCAAGCCCATGGCTAAAATTGCCGTTCTGACCAAGCAAATTGTGCCTAGTCAGGAAACCGATAATGCGGTATTCAGTGAGGCCAGCCAGTTTGCAGGCATGAGCCAGACCCGCGAAGCATTTGAACAAAACGCGCGTAAGCAGGGACTAACGATACGTCAGGCGGCAGAAGTGTATCCTACCGACTATGTAATTCCTGGTATCGGGCAAGCACGCTCACTCATCCAGTGGATGTATAATGATGCCCGACTCAATCAGGTTTCCAGTGTATTCAGCCTGAATAATCGGTATGTGGTTGCCGTCTTAACCCGGATTCAGAAAAAAGGTGTGGCACCACTCAAAGCAGTAAGGCCTCAGATTGCTGCAGAAATCATCCGTCAGAAAAAGGCCAAAATGATTGCCGAAAAAGTGGGGAAACCCGCTTCACTCGACAGTCTGGCATCCCGGTGGAATTTTCAGGTTCAGGAGGCGCAACATGTGAATTTTACAGCTCCTTATGTACCCGGTGCAGGCTTTGAGCCGAAAGTCATCGGTTATGTGTTTTACAAGCAATTAAAACCACACACGATATCGCCAGCCATTCCGGGAAATAATGGGGTGTATTATCTTCAGGTTGATTCGTTGTATCAGGAATTGCCGGGGATTACAGTGGAAAATCTGCGACAGAATATGGAATCCACGCGCCAATCCGATATCCTTGCACAGTTGTTTGACATGTTGAAAGAAAACAGCCATATTGTGGATAATCGAATCAAATACCAGTAAAAATCAGAGAAAAAGTTTTCTCTCCCCCCAGAAAGCCCGGATGAAATTATCAGGTCATCTGTAAAAAGTTTACATGAAGTAAGCTTGCGAGCGAATCCATTGAGGAAAGGCTTTGGATTGCAAAGGCGGGTTGGATTGCATTTTATGCCGCCACCACCTCATTTCATCAAAATGAAAAAACCCCGACCTATTCTACAAGATCGGGGTAAGAAAGGCGTTTTCGGTTTTATGTTGCCCAGGCGTGCTGGCCGGGTTTTAAGGGTATACAACCTTCATATTTGCCCGGTATAGGCACATAAACCAGGTCTTTCGTAGCACCGGGTTCCGACGTGAAATAACCAAACAGAATCAGTTCTTTTGCTGTCCGGTAGAAATAATGCAGAGGTTCATCCCTGGATGCATCAGGCTGAAAAACCTGTTTTTCTACTCCGGTGAGATATGTTTTTTGCTGGTCGGGAGAACAGTCGGCAAAATCATCCCCGTGCGCTTGTCTGCACTGATTGTTAAAAGCATTTAACCCCTCCAGGAACTTTTTTTGTTGATCTTCCGGATAGCATTCGTTGATCATCATCACCACAAAATCGGGCACGCCGGCATCAAGGGCGCCGGGCGTATGGGTGCGCGGCAGGATGATGTCCGACAAAACGGTGAGCGTTTTTTTATGTTGATCAGTGAAATGATCGGTGACTTCTTCCGGCGAGCGGTGGCAGCTGTAGAGTACAGCGCTGAGGGTGCCGGCGGAAAGCGCGCCGCCCATCAAAAAAGCCACACGGCGAAGAGCTTCTCTACGGTTCATCGTTAAACATTTTAGGATGAATTAAATATTTCCTTTTTTCAATTCTCTGACGGCATAATCGGCGGCCCTGGCGGTAAGCGCCATGTAGGTCAATGAAGGGTTCTGGCAGGCGGTGGAGGCCATACATGAGCCGTCGGTGATGAATACGTTTTTCACATCGTGCATTTGATTGAAGGCATTCAACACCGATGTTTTCGGATCGCGCCCCATGCGGGCGGTGCCCATTTCATGGATGGCCATACCGGGCCAGGAGCCGTTATCGAAGGTTTTCACGTTTTTGCAACCGGCGGCTTCCAGCATTTCGGCAGCATCATTCATCATATCCTGCCGCATTTTCTTTTCGTTTTCCCGAAACTCACAGTCGATGTTTAACACGGGCAGGCCCCATTTATCTTTTTTGCTGTAGTCGAGCGTCACTTTGTTTTCGTAATAAGGTAAGGTTTCGCCAAATCCACCCAGTCCCATCATCCAGACACCCGGTCGGGAAATTTCTTCTTTAAAATCGGCACCGAAGCCCATTTCAGCCACGCCCCGCTGCCATCCTTCGCGGCTGGCACCGCCCTGGTAGCCAAATCCCCGGATATAGTCGCGTTTTTCCTTGCCCAGATTGCGAAAGCGCGGGATGTAAATTCCATTGGCTCGCCGTCCGAAGTAGTACTGGTCTTCAAATCCTTCCATTTCGCCGGAGGCTCCGCAGCGGAAATGGTGATCCATCAGGTTATGACCCACCTGGCCGCTGCTATTGCCCAGGCCGTTTGGGAAAGCATCGGAAGTGGAATGCAGCAGAATCCAGGTTGTGCCCAGGGTGGAGGCATTCAAGAAGATGATTCGAGCGTAAAACTCATACGTTTGCAGGGTTTCGGCATCCAGTACGCGGACGCCGGTGGCCCGTTTTTTATCCTTGTCGTAGATCACCTCGGTGACGATTGAGTAAGGTCGGAGGGTGAGGTTCCCCGTGGCCATAGCGGCGGGCAGGGTGGCTGATTGGGTACTGAAATAAGCGCCGTAGGGGCATCCGCGGCTGCAGAGGTTTCGGTACTGGCAGCTACCCCGGCCGTTATGCGGGACGGTCAGGTTGGCGCAACGGCCGATGATCATCCGGCGTGGGGTATTCTTATATTTTTCATTGATGCGCTGGGCTACCACTTTTTCCACACAATTCATTTCCATGGGTGGAAGGAACTTGCCGTCGGGCAGTTGGGGCAGCCCATCGCGGTTACCGCTGATGCCGGCAAACGATTCCACATAATCATACCAGGGCGCCAGATCTTTATATCGGATAGGCCAGTCCACCCCTATTCCATCGCGCAGGTTGGCCTCAAAATCCAGGTCGCTCCAGCGATAGCTCTGACGGCCCCACATCAACGAACGGCCGCCCACATGATAGCCACGAAACCAGTCGAATCGCTTGGTTTCGATATAAGGATTTTCCAGGTCGTTGACCCAGAAATCGGGATTGAATTCGCTGTAGGGATAGTCGCGTGATTGCACAGGATGCGTACGGCGCATTTCGTTGGTGATACGGCCCCGATGTTTAAACTCCCAGGGGGCTTTCATGGCCGTGGTGTAATCTTTCACGTGCTCGATGTTGCGTCCACGCTCGAGCAGAAGGGTCTTTAATCCTTTTTCGGTAAGTTCCTTGGCGGCCCACCCGCCGCTAATGCCGCTGCCTACGACAATGGCATCATACGTGTTTTGTTTTACCGCTTCTGTGTTCAGGTTCATATACAATTCAAATTTTGGTTGTCAGGGAATCAGAAGTAAAAAATGCTCAAACATCACAGATCTGTACACATTTTTTCAGGGCGGCCAGTTTGCCTGCATTGTCGCGAGCGGTGGGCACAAATTCCTGTGCTACATGGCCCTGAAAGCCGGTTTCCACGATAGCCCGCATGATGGCGGGATAATACAGTTCCTGGGTATCATCGATTTCATGTCGGCCCGGCACGCCTCCGGTATGATAATGTGCGATATAAGAATGATTTTCCCGGATGGTGCGGATGATATCGCCCTCCATGATTTGCATGTGGTAGATATCAAACAACAGTTTGAAGTAATCGGAATTTAATCGTTTACAGAGCTCCACACCCCAGGCCGTATGGTCGCACATATAGTCGTGGTGATCCACTTTGCTGTTCAGCAGTTCCATCACCAGGGTCACCCTGTATTTTTCGGCAACAGGTAAAATTTTTTGCAATCCTTTTACGCAATTTTGAAGCCCGGTTTCTTCGTCCATGCCATTCCGATTTCCGGAAAAGCAAATCACCTGCTTGAAACCGTATTTTGCGATAACCGGGATGGATTCGGTATATCGCTGAACCAGCCGGTCGTGCAGATCGGGATTGTTCCAGCCATTCGGAATGCCCAGATCGCCACCGTAGCACATGCTCACTTCCAGACCATATTTTCGTGCCGTATCGAACTGATGGGGTTGAAGCAGGTCGATGGCGGTAAGCCCCATCTGTTGCAGGGCGACACAGAAATCGTCTAAAGGAATGCTTTGATAGCACCAGTAGCAGGCTGAATGATGAATCTGGTTTTTCCAGATCTCGTCTGAAAAAAAAGTTTTTGGCTGCGAAGAAGAACGCCATGCAGCCGGAGAAGCCATCCAGGCCGATGTCAATGCCAGTGTTTTCAGCACATCGCGACGGGTAGTGGGCATAGGTTACGCTATCACTAAGAGCGTAAAATAGGATTTTTTCTGTAAAACGCCCAAAAACTCCTATCGCAATCGTTTGCCTGCACGATTAATGTTGTCGATACCATTGATCGAGGAACTGGAATTGTGCGCGTTGCTGAGGTGTTTCCGGCCGAGCCTCCGCCGTAGTGTCGATATACATCAAATAGAGCGGCGGCCGAGGACCATTGGCTGGCCAACGGGGCAGCTTATCGCCGTTGGGATTTCCGGTCTGGATGAAACGGGCGAAATAACCTTCCATGATCTGCGATACCCGGTAGTCGGCCGGTGTCCAGGCATAGACCGGGTTGGTGGATAGGTTGCCCAGGGCATATTCAATTTCCCAGGAATGGCCCGCGCCTTTGAGTGGCGGCGGTTGTGGTTGTTGCTGCTGGGGATGAGGATGCACTTCCTGTGGGCGAGGATGGGTGAAAATATAAGTGTAAACAGGTTGTTGTCCGGTATGCCTGTGCAGCTCCGCCCATTTCCAGGTGCTGTACACGATGAAGCGGTCGCTGGCCAGCGTGGTAGCCGATTGAATGACTTCTTCTTCGGTATGTCCCGGAAATAGTTTCAGCGCTTCATCGGCCTGGCCGCCGAAGAGCTGGCGGATTACCGCAGCATAGTTCTCCGGCGTAGGCGCCCTTCCCTGCATCAAAGCCATGTAGGGCACTTCTGTTGAGTTCCAGCCCACCAGCAGCGGTACATGTGCCTGTTTCCCTTCGGCAAAAAGCGAGTCGGGCGCTTGCGGAAAGAAGTACCCATCCACGCAGGGCATGACGCGAAAAGCACCCGGTTGTGATGCCAGGTCTAAGAGTTTTTCGGCCGGGATGGCACGCAGTTCTTTCAAAGAATGAGCGCCGATACGTGCTGCGAAACGCAGGCCTTCTGCCTCGGCCTCACTGAGCGGTACGGCCGGAATGGTGGGCTTAATCATGGCACCGCTTTCCCCGATAGCGCCGGCTATCAGGTGTCGGGACAGGGGCGAGGCCATCTGGGCACACACCGAAATCGAGCCGGCCGACTCTCCGCCGATTGTCACCCGACGTGGATCTCCACCAAAAGCAGCAATATTGTCGTGCACCCATTGTAGGGCGGCCTGCTGATCTAACAACCCATAGTTGCCGGATGCATGATGAGGCGATTCGCGGGTGAGTTCGGGATAGGCGAAAAAGCCGAATATGCCGAGTCGGTAGTTGACGGTAACCACCACGATGCCTTTCTGTGCGAGGCTGGCTCCGTCATAACGCCATTCCGAACCATCGCCGGCCACGAAGCCGCCACCGTAAAAATATACCAGCACCGGATAGGGTGTTTTCCCCGGATGAGCCGGCGCCCACACGTTCAGGTACAGACAATCTTCACTGGTGGTATCCGATCGGAAGCGCATGTCGCTGAAGACGCGTTTTTGCATGGGTCGGTGACCGAAACGCGTGCATACGCGGATACCCCGCCAGGGCTTTACCGGTTGAGGCGCTTTCCAGCGCAAATCACCCACGGGGGGAGCGGCATAAGGAATACCCAGAAAAATATGGAGCTGATGTGCTGTATCTGCGATTCCTGCTATTCTTCCACCGGTAACGTGCACCACAGGAGCCTTTTCGGCACCGGTCGAGCGTGAAGCACGAACCTGTTGTGCTTGGGCTGCAGGCATCGAGAGCATGATTCCCGCCAGGCAAACATACTGGAGAAGTGAGGACATTGAAGCAAAATTTGTCATCAAAGTAAGGATGGTAATCAGACAAAGTCAACAAAAAATTTAGTTGTTTTGATGTTGTATCTTTCTTGAAAATCGTTTGTAGATAGGCGAGCATGCCGGCTATAGCACCAGTACAGGCTTTTCTTTTCTCTGAACGATCTGTCCGATTTCATAAGGGGTGGTTTCCGGAAAATTAGCCTGCAGCTGGTACATCAATTCGTCTGCAGCATCTTCCTTTACGGTAAACAGCAATCCGCCACTCGTCTGTGGATCAGCCAGCAGCGGCATCCATTGCATGTCGGCAAGGGCAACCCGATGTCCATAGCTATCCCAGTTCCGATAGGTGCCTCCCGGCACAGCACCGGCCGAAATATAATCCCACAGTGCATCGGTAAGCAGCGGAATTTTTGAAAGATGGAGAACAGCAGAACAGGTGTCGCCACCCACCATTTCTAAAAGATGCCCCAGGAGGCCAAATCCCGTAACATCGGTCATTGCTGTGACCGCCTGCTGGCCACCCAGCCAGCTCCCTATTCGATTGAGCCGGATCATCCATCTGGTAGCCAGCGCATGATGTTCGGCACGCAGCAACCCCTTTTTTTCTGCTGTGGTTAAAATACCTATGCCAATGGGTTTGGTGAGAAAAATCCTGTCGCCAGGTTGAGCGGTATTGTTCTGTCGGATTTGTGCTACAGGAGCAAGGCCGTTCACGCATAAACCAAAGATGGGTTCAGGCGCATCGATACTATGTCCGCCCGCGATGGGAATCCCGGCTTCGGCGCAAACACTTCTGGCACCAGCCACCACTTCCCGGGCCAGTGTGGGTGGCAGTTTATTTACCGGCCAGCCCAGTATGGCCAGCGCCAGCAGGGGCTTACCACCCATGGCGTACACATCGCTCAGCGCATTAGCGGCAGCAATTCGACCGAAATCAAAAGCATCGTCCACAATGGGCATGAAAAAGTCGGTAGTAGCAATCAGCGCCTGGCCATTTCCAAGATCCATCACGGCGGCATCGTCGCGATGTTCATAACCCACAAGCAGGCCGGGGTAAGGGTTCGGGTTATGGGTTGTCTGCAGGATTTGTTCCAGCACCGCCGGCGAAATTTTGCAACCACAGCCTGCACCATGAGCATATTGGGTGAGACGGAACTCGGGTGTAGCAGCATGATGGGAACGATCCATATTGTTCGATAAAAATCAAGAAACCAGGATATGTGCTTGCTTCAGCCATGCAATGATCTGTTGCTCCGATGCATTTTCTGCAGGTACGTGTCGCACCGGAACATCGACATCACGCTGGTGAAGCGATTTTAGATAAAGTTTATCATAATAACGCAGCAGGATGTCAAAGCATGCCTGGATTTCGCCTGCCTGCAGATGGTCGAGTGCCTGCCGGGTAGCCACGCCGCCCAGGCGCTTGCTGATGCGTCTGATAGCGGCTTCAATTAATCCGCGATCGTATATGCCATATTCCGATACGATTTGTTGCAGGCGTTTTTCAAAAGGCACTTCCAGGAAGTATAGCGGAGCCTTTCGCATCTGCTGCCAGAGGGCATTGGGAATAACCAGATCGCCGATGCGCTGGCTTTCATCTTCCATCCAGATGCCTGTTTCCTGAATATTGGGCAGCTGTAACAGGCGATGGATTTCCATAGCCAGCAGGTTTTCAAACATTTCCTGCGAAGGCTGCAAGGGCATTCCCAGATCTCCGAATGCCGAGCCACGATGCCGGGCCAGATGTTCGAGGGAGATAACGGGTACTCCCTGTTCCCGCAGTGCTTCCAGGATACGGGTTTTCCCCGATCCGGTATAGCCGCCCACCAGTACAAGGGGCAGCGGCAGGGAAAAAAGCTGTAATACGGCGTTACGAAAGGCTTTGTAGCCGCCTTCGAGCAGGTAAATGGAATAGCCCATGAGGTCGAGCAGCCAGGCTATTGCCTTACTGCGCATGCCGCCCCGCCAGCAGTACAACAAGATGGATTCCCGATCGGGATATTGCTGCAGGATGGCTTCAGCCTGTTCCGTGATATTTCGCATTTTAGGACCGAAGAAATCCAGCCCGGCGCGAATGGCGGCCCGTCGACCCTGCTTATGGTAAAGGGTGCCCACAATGGCTCGCTCTTCATCAGTGAATAAAGGCAGGTGATGGGCTCCAGGAATATGGGCATGCGCGAATTCACCCGGTGAACGTACATCTACTACGGGAATTTGTCCCGATGAATGAGGTTGAGATAACAGCGAAAGCATGCGTTCAACCGGTACTGTTTGCACGGGCATGATTCAACGCAACATCAGCTATTCATGGAAATCAGAAATTCTTCATTACTCTTCGTGCCTTTCATATGGTCCAGCATAAAGGTCATAGCCTCTTCTGTCGTCATGTCGGCCAGGTGTTTCCGCAAAATCCACATCCGTTGAAGCACATCTTTTTCCAGCAAGAGGTCTTCTCTGCGGGTGGAAGATGCGTTGAGATCAATGGCGGGGAAGATGCGTTTATTGGCCAGCCTGCGGTCGAGCTGGAGTTCCATATTACCCGTTCCTTTGAATTCTTCAAAGATCACTTCGTCCATTTTGGAGCCTGTGTCGATAAGGGCTGTAGCCAGAATGGTGAGTGAGCCTCCATTTTCAATTTTACGGGCGGCGCCGAAGAATTGTTTGGGCTTATGCAGTGCATTGGCTTCCACACCACCACTCAGCACTTTACCCGAGGCCGGCATCACGGTGTTATGGGCGCGCGCCAGGCGGGTAATAGAATCGAGAAGGATCACCACATCGTGCCCGCACTCTACCAGTCGCTTGGCTTTTTGCAACACGATAGAAGAGACTTTGACGTGCTTTTCGGCTGGTTCGTCGAAGGTAGAGGCAATCACTTCGGCACGCACGCTCCTTTCCATATCCGTTACTTCTTCCGGTCGCTCGTCAATCAACAACACCATCAGGTACACTTCGGGGTGGTTAGCTGCAATGGCATTGGCCACCTCTTTCAGCAGCATGGTTTTTCCTGTTTTTGGCTGTGCCACAATTAATCCGCGCTGGCCTTTTCCAATTGGAGTAAACAGGTCCATGATACGCGTGGAATAATTGGTGGCACTGGTTACCAGGTTCAGTTTTTCATAAGGGAATAAGGGGGTAAGATAGTCGAAAGGCACCCGATCGCGCACCTCTTCCGGTTTTCGACCATTGATGGTTTCAACTTTCAGTAAGGCAAAATATTTTTCGCCCTCCTTGGGTGGTCTCACGGCACCCTGCACGGTGTCGCCCGTTTTCAGTCCAAATAATTTGATCTGAGAAGGCGACACATAAATATCATCTGGGGAGCTCAGGTAATTGTAATCCGATGATCGGAGAAAGCCATACCCATCGGGCATCATTTCCAGTACGCCTTCGCTGATGATAACCCCGTCGAATTCGATATTGAAATGTACATCCCGGGGTGATACGCGGGTTTTTTCTTCCTCCGCTTCAACGGGTTCTTCGAGGATGGGCTCTTCTTCCGGCACTTCTACGTTTATGTCCTCATCTTCTGCTGAGCTCAGCAGAAGCTGATCTTCGTCGAGTGGCGGGGCCGATGGTTGCACTTCCTGTTCTGCTACGTTTTTTCTACCCCTGCGCGAGGTGCGTTTAGATTCTTCTACGGGCTCGGTGGCAGCTTCTTCGGCTGGAGGCGTAGCTGCTTCTGGAGCAGACTGTTGTTTACGCGCAATGCGTTTCCTCCGGGGTTTCTGGGTGTCACCAGCGGCTGTATCAACCCCATTCAGGGCTTGTTGTTCGGCCTGGGCATCAAGAATACGGTGAATGAGCTCTTCTCGGTTTAATTTGCTGGCATCGGGGATATTGAATTGAGCCGCAATATCCATCAACTCGACATCAAGCATGTCGTTCAGTTGCGAAAATTGATACATCATGTAACAATGAGTTAGTTAACCAAAATACGTATGTCATGAAAATCCTTGTGTTTACGATCGGCGCGATAATCCATGTGTTCTATCCATCATTCAAAAACCCACGAGCGCTGTTTCAGGCTTATGGTCGTTCTCAGAAAATGATTTGAGTTAATCAAGGAGAAGAATGCGTAAGACTTTGAACAGTCAAACCAAGCTGGTGCAAGATTACAACAAGTTTTGATTATATCAAAATTTTTCAGGACTTAGGCTATGGATTTTTCGTGCAGGCTGGTTGAAGTTTAATATTTTTGCCCGGCGTGTGATTGTATCTATTTTAGCTTACCTATGCCAGAGCATATTCGCATTCGGGAAGTTTTGCACATGGAGCCGCCCAGGCCGTCGCTAACCGTTAAAGGCTGGGTACGCACCTTTCGGAATGATCAGTTTATCGCCGTTAACGATGGTTCGTGCTACGAGAATTTACAGGTTGTGATTGACCCCACTCAATTTGAAGGAGCGCTATTGAAACGCATCACTACAGGAGCGGCCATCATGGCCCGTGGTGAGCTGGTGGCCTCCATAGGTCGTGGGCAGCGTGTGGAGCTTAAGGCAAGCCATATCGAAATTTTAGGAGATTGTGATCCGGAAACCTATCCGCTTCAGCCCAAAAAGCACAGCCTGGAGTTTTTGCGCGAGCACGCCCATCTGCGCATGCGCACGCAAACATTTGGTGCGGTTTTTCGCATCCGCCACAGCCTGGCATATGCCATCCATCATTTTTTCCACCAGAAAGGATTTATTTATCTGCATACCCCCATCATCACGGCCAGCGATGCCGAAGGCGCTGGAGAATTGTTTCAGGTCACCACTCTCGATTTGCAGCATATACCGTTGAATGAGCGGGGCGAGGTGGATTATTCGCAGGATTTTTTTGGGAGAAAAGCCAATCTTACCGTATCGGGCCAGCTGGAAGGCGAACTGGGGGCATTGGCCTTTAGCCTGATTTATACTTTCGGCCCTACTTTCCGCGCGGAAAATTCCAATACCACTCGTCATCTGGCCGAATTCTGGATGATTGAGCCGGAAATGGCGTTTTATGATTTACACGATAACATGGATCTGGCAGAAGAATTTATCAAATACATTATTCAATTCGTACTGGAACATCACCCGACCGACTTACAATGGCTGGCTAATCGATTGAAAGAGGAGGAAAGTAAAAAGCCGCAACAGGAAAGGCTTGAAATGGACCTGCTGGAAAAATTGCATTTTGTGGTGGAACATCCTTTTGAACGGATCACTTATACGGATGCTTTTGAGATTTTGAAAAATAGCCCACAGAACAAAAAGAAGAAATTTCAATTCCCCGTTGAACAATGGGGTATGGATTTACAAAGCGAGCACGAGCGATATCTGGTAGAAAAATATTTTAAGAAACCCGTGATTATTACCGATTATCCCAGAGAAATCAAGGCATTTTACATGCGCCAGAATGATGATGGCCGTACGGTGCGCGCCATGGATATTCTATTCCCGGGCATCGGCGAAATTGTGGGCGGCTCACAGCGCGAAGAGCGCTATGACAGGCTATTGCAACGGATGCAGGAGCTGCATATTTCCCCACAGGAGCTCTACTGGTATCTCGATAGCCGGCGTTTTGGCGGTTGTCCTCACTCCGGCTTTGGACTGGGCTTTGAACGCATGGTGCAATTTGTTACCGGCATGAGCAATATCCGCGACGTGATTCCATTCCCCAGAACACCTAAAAATATTGCGTTTTAAAGGAAAATATTCCCGGCAGGATAAACGTTTAATTATTTGTTCATCAAAACGGATTTACCGTGAAAGCAGTTGTTTTCACCTGTTGCCTGGGATTGCTTGCCCTGGCTTTTTATTCGGGCTGTAAAAAAGAGCTGTCGCTTGAAATGCGCGGGCCAATTGACAGTACCGATACAACGGGCAATCCGCAGCCAGTGGATACCACACAGGATACGTTGAATTACCAGCCCACATCGGCAGGTTCATACTGGTATTATTATCCTTCCAATAATCCCGGTCAATTGTATTTAAATGTGGTTTCCACCGATCGAGATACAAGTTTTCACAATCATACGTATCATATTTTCACGCTTTATTTGAATAATTCAAACACAACGAGCTATATGAGGCGCGAGGGGAATGCTTATTATGCGGCAGGTGGATTATTTTCCGGAGCACAATTTACCTCTGCAATATCCAGTTATTTACCTCAACCCCTGCTCGATTCATTACAATACGCCGAGGTGCTGTACCTGCGCTCCGATTTGCCCGACGGCAGCAACTGGACGCAAACGCAGGATTTTGTTTATCAAAGCAGTAGTGGCGTGAAAGTAGAATTAAAATTGGATTTCAATTTTACCATTCAATCGCGTACGGCAAATTTGCTGTTGCAGGGAAATGCTTTTTCGAACGTTATCACCGAAAACATAACAGTAAATGTGCAGCTTCTGGTAAGTGGTGTAACGCTCTATAATCAATCGTTTACATCTACGTTGCTTGCAGCCAATCAGGTTGGCATTATATCCTTTACCAGCATGGATGGTACCGGTCAGGAAATTGACCTGTATAATTATCGCATTAACTAAGCATGCTGAATTAAGAAAGCAATCGCAACAGGGTTTGCAGTTTATGTGCTGAAACAGGCAGCGTGATACCGTTGTTCATGATTATTTCCATCCGGTCCGTATCTACATGAGATATATTTATGCTTTGCACCATATGCTGGGGATGGATTTGTATAAATCCTGTTTGTCTTGTAAACAATCGTAAATAATCTTGAAACGATTTTTCTGTAAGCAATTGGGTATCATGCAGCCCCAGCAGGGCCAATCCCTCTTGATGACTGATGTATAAAATTTCGCTCAGGGAAAAACTTTTCCAGCTCTGCTGCGCGGGTACGGCCAGCAGAGGTAAATCCTGTGATTGAATGATATTGTGTTGAAATGTTTTCAGTCGAATATATTTATCCTGATAGGCTTGATGGTTACGTATGTCGTCAAGCACATCCATCAACGCCTTTTTATTCAATGGCTTTTGCAACAGACAGATTTCACTGAAAACCAGGATATCAGCAGCTTCGGGTTCATGTGCAGTAATGAAAGTTAATTCCGCATGATCCCCATCCGACAGCAATTCTACAATAGAAAACCCATGTGCTTCTGTAAGATCAAGGTCAACAATAATCCAATCGGGATGCAAGCTTTGAATGAGTGATTGGGCCTGAGATAAATCAATTGCATGCAGACATATTTCGACAGGAAGTACATGTTGTCGAGAAAGCATCAGGTTAATGATGGCATAGCTATCGGGCTCATCATCCACCACCAGTACGCGGATGGCATCAGGTTGCATACCATGTAGTTTTTGGGGTAAAACAATCAACTCAAGCGATCATGCCTGCGGCACCCAGATACGCACCAGCGTGCCCGACATATCGCCAAACTTTTCTTCCTTATCAATCACTTCAATCCGAATCTCGGTATGAAACAATTTGTTGATCCACTCGGCACGAGCTTTACTTAACTCCATACCGGCTATCAGATATTTTCTAAAATTATCCATGCCCATGGCTTTCGTACGTTTAATACCCATACCGTTATCTTCGATGGAGCACACCAGGACATCAGATTGCTCTTCAAAATGAATGGTAATTTTGCCCTTGTGTCGGGGATGATTGATGCCGTGTTTTACAGCATTTTCCACATAGGGTTGTAATAACATCGTTGGAATTTCTATTCGATTCGGATCAATTTCCGGATCTACGACGATTTCATAATCCATTCTTTCTTCGAAGCGCATTTTTTCCAGCCTTAAATAAGTTTGAAGATAGCGTATTTCTTCTTCAAGAGATACAAAGTTCAGTCGAGACATCTCCAGTGTTTGCCGGATGAGTAATGAGAAATCAGAGAGATATTCCTGTGCCAGTTCATCATGCTTTTGCATGATAAAAAGTTGAATGGAGTTCAAACAATTGAATATAAAATGAGGATTCATCTGTGCCCGAATCGCTTTAAGCTCAAGCTCATTTGATTTCAATTGATATTCGGCCTCCAGCTTCATCCGGCGTTGTTCGTTTAATTCCTTTGATAAAGTTTCCAGTTGTTTACTGTTCTCGGTAAAGGTTTTTTCAAAACGTTGCAAATCATCGGTTAACTTCTGCATTTCCCTGCTCATCTGTTGAATCAATCCCTGCTGCCGGATTATGGTTTCTGTTTGTGCCCTTCTTACATGATGAACAATACTCATTAAAAAACAAACCAGTGCACAAACGCTTCCTATCATCAACAGTTTAAGCGAAAATATATGCATGCCATAAGAGGGCATTGGAGCATCAGACAGGATAGCCGCATGAAATGAAATGATGCCGGTTAAAAATAAAATCCATGCACCTGCTAAGAAATATGTTGTTACCTGCTCTTTTCTTCGTTGATGTAACCACCAGAAGAAGGCTACTGCCGGCAACAGCGCCAGATAAAAGAAAAAGATATATACCATTCTGGCTGTGTGATAATGCTCTGCCGTCATGGCAATCCACTGTACA
>ERZ795042.1212-NODE-1212-length-17320-cov-7.838054_pt1 | contig 17320 bp, 9 predicted proteins | sample MGYA00375126_ERZ795042 | MGnify/ENA primary metagenome ERZ795042 (study PRJEB30171, sample SAMN05518105) | compost metagenome | isolation source: Feedstock adapted compost from Newby Island compost facility, Milpitas, CA | place: USA:Newby Island compost facility...
GCGATACTCGCCGGTCGCCTCGTCGAACGCTTCGGCGTAGGCGAAGGTGTCGGGGGTGGGGTGGAGGCAGGTTCAGCCTGAAGCCTCGGCGTTACGCGCCCGCTTGCTGGCGCCAGGCTCGCGGAGCACCACCACCGCCGTCGTTAGACCCAAGCCCCAGCCCGGCGAGACCGGAGCGTCTCGGCGATCTGGTGGGCGCAACGGTCCGGGTGGTTGAGGATCTGGCGGCCCCAGTAGGTGAGAACCCTCCAGCCGCCCTGGACGAGGAAGTTGCGCTTGGCGGCGTCGAGCTCGAGCGTCTCGCGATCCCCGTGGAACTGGTAGCCGTCGCAGTAGACGGCCACCTTCGCCTCGGGCCAGGCAAAGTCGGGCACCGTGATGAGTCTCCCGTCGTTCCTCCGTACCTCGTACTCTCGGTCGGGCTCGGGAACGCCGTCGAGTCGCCGGAGTGCCTCGAGGAGCACCTCCTCGATGTGGCCCCTTGGGTACCTCCCCTCTTCCCGCTCCGCCCGCCGCTCGTCGAGCTGCGCGTCGAGCGCGACCCTGCCTTCCCCCGCCTCAACCCGCCGGGGCTCCACCGGCTCCGCCAGCGAGAGGTGGAACAGCAGGTCGCGGACGAGCTCCTTGTCTAACTTCGCGTGCCACCGCTGATTTCCGAAGCGTTTCAGGCACCGGTAGCAAGCCCGCGCGCACTCGTGCCCGAAGATCCTCGCGTAGGCGGCGTCGGCTGCTTCGGGGAGGTGATGGGCGAGCTCCTCGAGGTAGCCGGCCCCGCCGGGAACCGACTCGAAGAGCACCACCTGCCCGGGGCACGCCCGCTCGGTCGCCGCATCGATGCCCGTCCTCCGGGGGAAGGCTCCGATCTCGAAGGCCTCGGTCTCGAGGTACGTGGAAGCGGCGATGAGCAACGCCTCGGCGGCGGTCACGAGCAGGGCCTCGTCGTAGCCCTCGCTTCCCGGTTGGGGAGGGACGGTCGCGACCAGGACGTCGGTGCGGAACTCGTACCCAAGAACGAGCTCCTCGCAGGCCCCCGGGCAGAACCGGGCGTGTTTCTCCTCCCACCGCCTGGCCTGGTCGGGGTCCGCGGGGCGGTGGCGGCCGCACTCCGCGCAAATCGCGAACCGCTCACCCTGGCCGGTGGACGGGTCGATCCGACCCCAGTTCGTGCGCAGGATCCGAGCCATCCGGCGATGCTCCACCGGGAGGAAGGCGTAGTCAAAGAGCGCGACGTCGCGTCCCGCCTCCTCGACGAGCCGTTCCCGGAGGTCGAACCGGCGCCTTTCGCGGACGTCCTCGACGGAGGTGATGCGGGCCTGGTCCTCCGCCTCGAACTGTGAGAGAAAGGCCACGTGCACGTGGTTCCGCATCACCTCCCCGCAGACCGGGCAGGCGTTGAACACCTCCTCGGTTGCCATGTCGCAGTGCTCGCAGAAGTAAAAGGCGCGGGCTAGGCCCGAGGCATCGAGGTTGCTCCGGCCGCCCACGTCGCCGCGCTCGGAACGACTGTCGTTGAAGATGACCCGGATCGTCTTCAGCTTGTGCCCGTTGGCGTACACCAGGTTCCCGGGTGCGAACTCCTCGACGGCTATGCCGGCCGGCCGGAAGAGCGTTGGCGTGTCCTCGACCCCCGGGTCCAGGGAGAAGGTGTCAGTCGGGAACTGGTAGGACGGCAAGAGCCCCGCTTCGGCGAGGTAGGCGAGGGGGTAGGCTCGCTCGGCGTTTGTTGTGATCTCTGCATACGCGCGCTGGCGAGCCGCGGCCTTCCGCTTGTCGTACAAGTTGGAGCCGATCGTTGAGTACTGCTTGAACTCCTCGTTAAGCCGCTGCACCCGGGCCCACCAGGCCTTGAGCACCCGCTCCATGTCGTCGCGGAACCCTTCGACGATCCGGCGAGCTTCGTCGGTGCCGAACCCGGTCACTCTGCCCGCTCTCCGATCGGGCTCGAAGAGCTCGGCGAGCCGCTTCACGAGCGCCTCCCGCCGTGCCTCGACCTCGGCGTAAAGCCGGTCGAGCTCCTGGTTCTCCCGCTTGGTCGGCTCCCGCACGTCGTCAAGGAACGCGTACATCCGGCTCGGTAGCTGAGCGTCGAGCTCCTCGAGGAGGAACGACCGCAGATGGCGCTCCACGATCCTCGGATTGTCCAGGCGAACGTGGGGCGGGCGGAACTCGCCCCGGACGAGCCAGGCCGGGTCCTCGAAGGCGTGGCGGTCATGGGGGCCGGGTCCGCAGAAGGTCGAGACGAAGCCGATCCGCAGGCGCCGGCCCGCCCGGCCGACCCGCTGGAGGTAGTTGGCGGGCATCGGCGGGGCGTTCCGGAGCACCACCGTGAGGAGGGGGCCGATGTCCACCCCGAGCTCGAGGGTCGGGGTGCAGACGAGGACGTCGAGCTTCCCCTCCTTGAAGGCCCTCTCCCGGCGGGCTCGCTCCTCGCCGTCGATCTGCGCCGAGTGCTCCTTCACGAGGAACCGCTGCGGCCTGCCCCGGTACAGCCGCACGTAGTAGTGGTCCAGGTCCGCCCCGGCCGGCTCGGGCCGGCCCTTGTCGCAGCGCGGCGTGAGGCACGTGCCGGGGGGGGCGTAGGGCCGCCACTCCAGGCAGGCCGGGCACCGCCAACCGTCCCCCGCCGGCACGAGCCGGATGACCCGGGCGGAGACCTGCAGGGGCTCGATTCCCGCCACCTTCTCTTTGGCCGGGACCTTGATCGGGGCGACCTCCAGGATTTCGTGGTCCTTGAGCAGCGAAACCAGGCGACGGAGAAAGAGCTCGGCGCGGCCGGGATCGGGGCCGGCCGCGCCCCCGATCACCCTGGCGGCGAGCTGGTGGATCGCCGGGAGCCGCCCTCTCGCGCCCTCTTCCCGCACGATCCCATGGAAGAAGCGCTTCTTCTTGAGGTGGGAGGGGCGATCGAGCGCGAAGGCCTGGGGCTTCAGCTCTCGGTCGGGGATCCGCAGGGCGTAGGGCTCCTCCTCGAGCTCGCGCCACTCACGCTTGGTGGTGTCTATGTAGCTCTGGAAGAAGTCGAACGACACCGCCCGGCGCCGCCGCATGAAGTCGAGGATCGCCCGGGTCAGCACCCCCGCCTGCTCGACCGAGAGCCCGGCCTCGCGCGCGGCATCGGCAAACCGCGGATCGGCCAGGAGATCGTCGAGGAACTCGTACTCCACGGCCACGAGCGCGAGGTTCTCGAGGGAGACCCGCCGCTGGGTGTTCCGGCAAAACTCGGCCGCGGCGAGGTAGCGGAAGACCCGCAGCCACTTGTCCTGCTCGTGCTTGGCCACCTTCCCGGGCACCAGCCTGATCGTGCGGAAGCCGTCGAGGAGGTGCTGCGGCACGTCCTCGAGCGCGACCCCTTCCGGTCCCGCGTCGCGGACCATCGCTTCGATCAGGTGACGGACGGCGAAGGCCCGGTGGCGGTCGGCGGAGTACCCGGCCTGGTGGGCGGCGTCCTGGCGGTTGTCGGCGAAGACCAGCAGCTTGTGGTCGTCGTCGTGGAGCCCGTCGAGGTGGTGGGTGGCGAGCGCCGACACGGTGGCGGCCGTGGGGCTCCAGAGCAGGGTGAGCACGTCCCCGCCCGCGTAGAAGTTCCCGCACGCCGGACAGGTGTGGACCGGTCCCCGCGTCATCCGGTAGGGGGTCATCTCGCGGTCGCAGGCCGCGCACCGGGTGCCGCCAACCCGGCCGCAGCCGAGGCAGACGTGCGTGCCCTCCAGGCCGTCCTCGAGCGCGGTCTCCCTGATCGACGTCCGGTCCGCCTCCTCTTCGGCCTCGTCCTCCTCCGAGCGCTCGGTGAAGACGTGCACCTTGGGCGTGAGGAACAGGACCCGGCCGTCGCTCCGGAAGTCGGTGTCGGGGGCGGGGGGCTCGCCTTCGGCCTGCTCGCGGACCTTCACGAAGTCCTGCCCGCAGGTGCGGCACAGGACGGCCGGGCGCGCGACCGAGCCGCAGGTGGGACAGGTCGCCTCCCCGTGCGGAACGAGGGTCCGGCACTCGGGGTTCAGACAGAGGTAGACGTCGTAGACGCCGTGGAAGAAGGCGTGGAGCTTCGGGCGGAGCCGGGGCGGGTGCTCGTCGTCGCCGACCGAGCCCGCCACGAGGTACGCCTCGATCTCGGTCTCCAGGGCTTCAGGCGGGACGTCCGCCCGCTCGGGGAGCATCTCCTTGAGCTCCCCCGCCGCCTCGGCCACCGTGCGCGGCCGGCTGAAGGCCTCCTCGATGGCCCGGACCACCGCGTTGCCCCGCAGCAGCGCCCCGACCCGCTCGGCCACGGGGCCGGATGCCGGAGCCTTCCTACCCGTGAGGCGCTCGGCGAGCGCCACCACCGCGTTTTCATCGGACACGTTGAGCTCGCCGACCTCCTCGCGCGTGACGCCGGGCGGCGGGGGCGCCCAAGGCTCGAAATCCGCGTCCGGCGAGGGGGCGAGCTGCTCGGCGAAGACGTCGGCGGGATCGAACTCCTCCCCGAAGAGCGCGGTGGCGAAGGCCGCGAGGGCCCGGATCCCCTCCTCCCCTTCGGCGACCGTGGCCGAGGTCCCGACTGCCGCGAGCTGCCCGGGCTCCAGGCCGGCGTGGGCCTTGAGGCGGCGGATGAGGCAGGCGATCTCGGTCGCGAGGGCCCCGCGGTAGGAGTGGATCTCGTCCAGGACGAGGAACCGCAGGCTCGGGGTGAATAGGTGCCGGTCCTCCTTCCGCACCAGCAGGTACTCGAGCATCTTGTAGTTGGTGAGGAGGATGTCCGGCGGGTTATTGCGGATCTGCGCGCGGTTCCTCCGCTCGAGCCCCTCGACGGGGGGCTCGGGGAGCTCGAGCTTGTCCGCGTCCTGCTGGACGTAGAGGCCGAAGGTGACCTCGAGCCCCGAACCCCGCAAGAGCGCCCGGAGCCGATCCAGCTGGTCGTTGGCGAGGGCGTTCATCGGGTAGAGGAGGACGACCTTGACGCCCTCCTCGCCCCGGGCCCGGGCTTTCAGGCAGTGATCGAGGGCAGGAATTAGGAAGCACTCGGTCTTGCCTGACCCGGTCCCCGTCGTGACGAGGAACGGCCGGCCCGCCGCCCCCGCGCGGGCGGCCCGTTCCTGGTGGAGGTAGAGGGGCCCGTCCCCGAAGGGCCAGGAGAGCCGGAGGATGCCCGGATCGAGCACCCCGTCGTCGACGAGGTCGCGCAGCCGCGCCCCTCGTTTGAAGTCCCGCGCCAGGGTGACGTAGGGGCCACGGACGAGGACGTCCATGCCCTGGAGGTGCTCCTCGAACTGTCGGCGCAGGTGGGGGTCGAGGAAGCGGAAGGTGGTGCGGAGGTAGCGCTTGTACTCCTCGATGACGTGGCGAACAGCGGCGGGGGCGGAGACGGTCATCGCCTACCCCCCGGAATCTGCAGGGAGCGGCGTGCTCTGGTTGCACCGGGGAAATGCTTCAGGCGAAGCATTTCCTGGCCCTGAGGACTGTCGAAACGCTCGCTGCAGCGTTCGAAGCGTTTACCGAAGAGCATTTGGCACGCCCCCACGCGGAAGGTCCAACGGCGGTGCTCAATCGCTGATGATCTCATGCAGTCCCTCGACGACCTCGGCCAGCTCCTCCGGCGAGACTCTGCCCAGTTTCTTGCCGATGCGCTCGATTGAGAGGGTGCGGATCTGGCTGATCTTGACCCAGGACCGCTTGGGTAGACCCGGTGAGGTCAGCTCCAAGGTGAGGGGGAAGCCGGCCCGCTGGCGCTGGCTCGTTATAGCGACGGCGATCACAGTCCCGGAGCGCTCGTTGAAGACGTCGTGGCTGAGGATGAGGACGGGGCGGCGCCCCGCCTGTTCGCGGCCGCGGGCCGGGTCGAGGTCCGCCCGGCGGATCTCCCCCCTCAGTATTCGGGCCACGAGGCCGGTTCCTCGCCGATCCCCTCTTCGGCCAAGGCCTGCTCAAACGCAGGGTCCAGCTTCATGCACTCGCGGGCCAGCCGGCTGCGCTCGAGGCGCTCGAGCTTCTCCTCGACCGCTTCCTCGACCGCCTGGCTCCGGTTGGGGAACACTCCCTGGCGCACGAGCCGATCCAGCCGCGCCAGCGCATCGCGATCGATAGAGATCGCCACCTTCGATCGGGCCATGGTCCACCTCCTGGTATGACAATACTTCATACTAGCTCTGCCGGCAAGCCCTGATTAAGGGCAAGGCCCAGGGGCAAGATGCCGGCTGCCTTCCGGCGCCGAAGGTGATGCTGATTCTCGGCATTTCGCTCGGCGGCAGTCGGCGCTCAAGGTGCCGCCGAGTAGCGTGCCGAGTCAGGACGCGCGTTCGTGTCCAATTGGGTGGAGCAGTCCGGCGCGCCTCAAGTTCATCGAAACCAGTTGCGTTTCACGCAAGGGGGCATGCGGAACCCTTGGGCTCGCATGGTCTGGACGATCGCCCACGCCTCGTTCGCGTCGAGGAGGCCTTCGCGGGTGATGGCCCGGATGATGCCAAGTGTGCCGATGAAGTGGAGCCCCAGCGCCCGAGCCAGTCGACGGGCATCGCGGTCGTCGAGCACAGCAACCGCGTCCTCTCGGCGGGCCAAGACGATCGTGGAGGCCTCTCCGAGGTGTTGGCGCGGCCGCGAGGACTTGCCTCCCAGCGCCCACCGGATGCGCTGGATCTCCTGCAAGTCTGCCGGATCGGTGAGACGGACGGGGTCACCGAGCCACCGAGCGGCCAGCACTCCCCGCAATGGCGGGTACGCCTTCGATCCCCGCGCGATCTCGGCGCGCACCTCCACCGTCCACATCGCGCGGTCCGCGTAGCGTCCGGCGAGCAGGTCGAGCCGTCCGGCCCGTGCAAACGCCGAGAGCGGGCTCGAATCGAAGATGAACCGATCGCTCAAGCGGCGGCCGTATCCTTCGGCCAGCCCTCGGGCGCGATGCCCGCCTCCTCCAGGTCACGCTGGAGCGTCTCGGAGTCTTCGATCCCGAGGAGGCTTGCGAGTCGCTCGACGCCGATCAGGCCTCGTCGGTACGCGTCCATGGCGCGGCGGAGAAGCCGGCCCGGCGGCCTGCTCTGGGGGCGGGCGCGGTAGGAGGCCTCCCAATCTCGGAGGTACCCGTGGCGGAGGGCCAACGCCTTGGGGCCCTCAGCCTTGAGCTTCTCGTGTTGAGGCTGGGTGATGAGGCCCAGGTTTCGCAGGTGCCACAGGAGCGCATCGAGGCTCACCCCGAACGCGTACTGCAACTCGCAGACGACACGACCGTCCACGGCGCGGTCTCGGATCCGCTTGCGCAGACCATCCGGCGGCATGAGGAAGTGAGCCGCGAAGGCGTTCGCGCGCATCTCTTCGGTCCCATGGCCGAAGAGATCCTCATCGAGGTACAGCGCTTGAGCATCCCCGGCGAGGAGGTGCGCGACCTCGTGGGCGAGCGTGAACCGCTCGCGCCCTGCCACGGGCTGGGCTCGAACGAGCGCCAGAGCGAAGTCCTCGAAGCGGATGGAGAGGCCCTCGACGCCCTCGGGCAGCCGCTCGATCGCGACGTCCACACCTAGGAGGTTTTCGACTACCTCGACCAGGTCCGGAAGGGGCTGATCGCCCAGGTCGAGCGCCTCCCGCGCTTGCCGCGCGAGGTCGGCTCCCTGCTCCACGGCCAGGCTATTGCTCCGTGGCAGGATGGGGGGACGAGGCGGACCTTGCTCCGGCGGTACACCGAGGTCGGAGAGTAAGCCGTGGAAGTGCACCAGGTCACGCACGCGCTGGCGCGCTACGTCGACCGCGCCGGGGGACCGGGCGGTCTGGATTCGTCCGGCAAAGGCCACAAGCTGCTCGGGGACCGGGCGATCATCGAGAAGGTCAAGGACCGACACGCCCAGGCGCTCAGCGATGGCCGCAAGCTCGAGAGAATCGACCGACCGCTCGCCCGATTCGATGCGCGAGACCGCCGACTGGGTGAGCTCCACCTCGCGGGCGAGCTCCGCCTGGGTCAGGCCCGCCCGCTCCCGAGCGGCCGCGATCCGCTTGCCCAACTCCTCCCGCGTCACTGGCACGACGCCCCCTCGATCCTATGCGTTTTTAACATAAATGTGTATAGCATATACACGGAATGCAAGGAGGCCGAGTTGGCCAAGAAACCCACGTACCGGGGGGTAGAAGGCTCCGGTCTCCGGGTCGTGTCCCGTCCCGCGGCTGCGCGGAGGGAAGACCGTCGGCGAGCGGACCGTCGTCCGCGGTAATCCCCTTCCGGCTGCGCCCAAGCCCGGCTAGGGGTACGGGCGGCCCGATCGCACGAAGACGAGATGATCCAGGCTACGGATCGACGGCGCCCGGACGAGTGAACGAGCGCAAATCGACGGCCGGAAGGGCGTCAGACAGGGGTCGGCGCGGACGCGCTCCAAGCTCTCGACGGGACCTGCGACCGTTGTGTCGGCTAGCTCGTCCACTGTCATTGACTCCCAGAAAGCCCCGCCTCTTCACATGCCGTCCGTGTGAGGAAAGGGTTTCACTAGCGCCACACGCTGGGATCCATGGCGACGAACTCCTCGAAGCGATCGATCGACAGTACTCGCGTGTCGGTGGCAAATCCTCGCGCCACGACTGATCTGATGCGCCGCCTCGCCTCTCGATCGGGGTTCACCACGACGAGCGACTTCAGGGCCGCGCGCTTGACGCTCGTACGCAGGAGCGCCGCCGCGTGCATGTCCGTGACCGGTAGTGAATAACCGATAAATACCAGCCTGTCCGCCTTGTAGAGGCGGTCCGCGGCCTTGGTCCAGATGTCCTTGAACATCCCCGCCTCAAAGCCCTTGTGCCACTCGGGCGGGATCACCGTGAAGCGCATGGATCCCTTCCCTTGATATGTGTGCGGTCGCTGTTTGAGCTTTAGCTGATACTTGTTTCGCTCGGAGTTACGGGCGTCGAAGTGCAATGAACCGTGTAGCTTCAGCAGTAACACCGTGTCGTTCTTCTTGGCGGGATGATTCCTGGGAGTCCAGAATTTGTCCCCGGTGAGATGCGCTCCTCGGGCACCGAGCTTTACCCCGTAGCCGTAGCGCGCGTTCCATTTCTTCTCTCCAAAGAGCTTGAGGTGATGATCGAGCAGGCAGTCGTAGTTGAAGGTGATGATCGTGTCCTGCGGCTCAAGGATGTTCTCTACGAAGAGCTTGTGATAGTTACACAACTTGATCTTCCGCGTGCCAGCGCCGCTCGCCGCCTTCTCTGTTAGCGCTTCTTCCAGGACGGCGGCCAGCGCTTGCAGGAGTCGGTTCCTCACCTTCTTCAAGGCGGGGACCTTGTAGTCGCGCCTCTCGTGTGTGGCGGTGGCCATGCGGATGGTCTGCTCGACGGTGACGAAGACGCCCTCCATCGTGACGTCGAAGTTGTAGCCGAAGAGGTCCGTGACGTCGGCCAGCACATCCCGAACCAGCGTCTGATACTTCCTCGAGCGGATCCGCTGGAGTTGCGTGAAGAAATCTGCATCTAGGGGTGGGAGGCACGGCTCTTTCGTCGGATCTACGAATGAAGCCCCGCGGGTTGCGCCGGCGCCGAAGACGAAGACGGTCACGGCCGCAATCCTTGGTTGGTGGGGGACGCTTGAGTACCAGATCGCCGTTCGTCTCCCGTACGTGGGCTGTCGATCCGAGAGCGCAGGTAGGCGAAGAACTCAGGGCGTTTGCGAGCTAGGACGGGGAAGGTGTTTAGGACGTAAGTGAGGTCGTCGGGAGTGAGGCCGTAGGCTTCCGCGACGGCCAGATTGAGGGAGGCGATCGCGGGCCAGAGGTCGGGCAGTTTGAACGCATGGTCGATGCCGTGAGCCGCTGCGCTGAGAGTGGTGATCGGCGCGAGGCCAGCAACCCGTTCCGGTGATGGCACCGCAGCCCGCGAGACGTGGGTGAAGTTCATGGTGCTGGACACGCGGAAGCGAATCTGGAAGTCGAAGGCGAACGAGTTGAGGACACATGCGGCCACGTCCGGACGCACGACTTCGGTCTCAAGTACCGGCAGCTTGTTATTGGCGCACGAGCGCTCGGGCAGCACGGCCGCGATGCAGGTGCGCTCGTCGGTGTTGCGCGCGATGTCGCGGAAGACGAGCTTGGGGCCGGGGTCGGGGAGCTTGCCGTACTTCGACTCGCACGCCTCCAGGCTCACCCATCGCTCGATGGGGCGGATGTCGACCAGGAACTGCTCGATGTGCTTGCCCTCGTAGAGCGGCCAGAAGCCGGCTTCGGCCATGGCCGCGCGGATCTCGGGCCAGGCGGCGGGGTCGTAGTAGGGCGGGCCGTCGGTGGTGCCCGGCACGGGCCCGAGGATCTGACGGGGGTTGTAGAGCTTCCCGGTCTTGGCATCCGTCCACAGGTCCCGGTCGTTCGTCATGTCGAACTCCCTGTAGAAGCGCGCGTTCCAGGTGCCGGGGCCCTGGTCGCCCAGCAGCGGGCGCGGGTTCACCGGGTTCCCCTCCGCGTCGAAGCCGTAAATCTTGAGCAGGATCTCGCGGTCGCGGGGCGAGCGGTACTCGAGGAACGCGAGCGTGCCGGGCGACAGGCGCTCGAGCTCGGCGCGGCGGACGAGCACCATGAACTCCTTGGGGCCGTCCGAGGCGAGCTCGCCTAGGTCGTGGCGCATGAAGGCCGCCCGGAAGCCGTCGGCCGCGGGCTCCCCCTTGCGGAAGACCAGACTCACGAACTTGTACCTTGAGTCGATGGGGAAGATCTTTCGCCGGTTCTCGAAGGCGTAGAAGCGCTCGACCTGCGCCTGGCGGAGCAGCAGGTGCCGCAGGCCCGTGCAGCCCTCGTTGTTGTAAATGCCCGAGGGCACGACGAAGCCGACGCGCCCGCCCTCCCGGACGAGCTGCCAGGCCCGCTCGACGAAGAACTTGAAGGCGTCGGGGTCCCCGCCGGTCGTCTTCCCGTCCACCTCCCAGTCCTGGTAGCGGTAGTCGCCGCCCTTCTTGAGGCAGTCGGCGGTCGTCTTCACCCGCTCCTCGTAGGCCGCGGAGTCTCGCTCGAGGCCAGGGACGGTGGCATTCAGCTCCTCGATGCGCCGGTCGAGCTCGCCGCCCACGAATGCCCGGATGAGCACATCGTGGCGGCCGTAGAACTCCTTGCGGTCGGGCTTGATCTTGTCCCACGGCGGGTTGCCGAGCACCGCGTCGAAGCCCCGGCCGCCTGAGCCGAGGAACACCTCGGGGAACTCGAGCTCCCAGTGGAAGAAGCGCTCCCGGGCGATCACCTCGGCAGCCCGGGGCCACCAGGGCCGGCCCTCCACGTAGGCCCGCAGACGCCGGGTGTCGTCGGCGAGCGAGCAGAGCTGCTGCCACTCCGCCCAGATGTCCGGCACGAAGGCCGAGGCCGAGCGGAGGTCGAAGAGGAGGCGGGCCGCGGCCAGGACTTCCTCGGCCTGGCGGCGCTGGTGGTCCTTGAACCGGTACTCCTCGAGCGTGTCCGCCTCGACCGCGCCGGCGTCGGCTGCCCGGTCGATGAGCTCGCGGAGCTCCGCGGCCTTCCGGATCGCCTCCTTGACAGGGTCGGCAAAGATCTCACTTATGCCCCGCGGTCCGCGGGACCGGAGTTGCGGCAGTGGCGGCTCTCCCAGGCGCTCAAGCCAGGTGCCGAGGATGGAGTTGCCGCAGCGCACATGGTGGGCGAAGTACGAGAGGGGCCGGTCCCCGGCGAGCGACTCGATCCAGAGCGAGACCTGGGCGAGCTGGACAGCCGTCGGGTTCAGGTCCACACCGAACAGGCACCGCTCGGCCACCCGCCGCTTGCACCAGGCCCGGGCCTCGGAGTCCCTGGCCTCGTCGTCCGAGGCCCCCCAGTCCGCGTCCCACTCGCCGCGGAAGGCCGGCGGGGATTTGCCGCCGTACTCCTCAACGTAGGCGCGGTGGAGCGCCCGGCCGAGGAAGCGCATGGCCTCGACGAGGAAGTGGGCGCTCCCGCAGGCGGGGTCGAGGATCCGCAGGCGTTCGATCTCGGCGGCGGTCCGGCCCTCGACGAGGGGTCCGAGGGCGTGGCGGACGAGGTCCTGCACGAGGGGGAGCGGGGTGTAGAACGAGCCCGAGCCCTTCCGGCCCGGACCGGGGACGAAGTGGAAGTCGCCGGGCTCGAAGCGGCGCAGCAAGCGCGCCCGCGCGCCCTTTCGGACCGAAGTCTGCTCCTCGGCGGGGGCCTCCCCGGCTGCCTCATTCTCCTCGACCAGCTCCTCGGCGAGGTCGGCGTCCTCGGCCGCCTCGGGATGGAGGGCTTCCGCCTCGGTGCCGGCGACGAGCTCGACCGGGCCCTCGAGCCGGAGGTCCTTCTCCCGCACCAGTCGGACGAGCTCGGCCGGCGGGAGCGCGTAGGTCCTGCCCTGGACGCGGACCTCGATGGTGGTCCGGTCGGCGACTCGCGGCTCGTACTCGAGGAGCCCCTCGTAAACCGCACCGAGCTGCTCGATGTCGAGCTCGCGGAAGGAGACCCGCTCCTTGCCCACGCCTCGCCGCGGTGCGGTGGTTGCGAGGTCGAGGAGGAGTTCGGACACGGTCCGGTCGGGGAGGCGCACCTCCTCGAGGATCCGGCCGACCGGGGTCGTGGGGTCGAAGAGCTCGCCGCCCCGGGCGGGGATGGGCTCGAGCCCCTCGATTCCCGGCAGGCCCTCGCGGTGGATGGCGAACAGCGCGAGGACCCGATCCCACAGACCATATCGGTTGGCGGCCGGTGGCTCGGCGGCTGCGCTCACCTCGCGCACGAGCGCGTCCAGGGAGTAGGACTCTCGGTAGACGGGGTTCTGAAGGAGGCGGGCATCGCGGGCCTCGGCGTAGAGGATGAAGAGCAGGCGGTACAGGCAGATGAGCGCCGCGTCGCGGGATTCGATGACGTCCCCAGCACCCTCGCGCGCGTCGAGAAGGGCCTGCACGAGCCGCTCAGCGGTCTGGAAGACGGCCCGCTTCAGGTCCTCGGAGACGCGCTCGGCGTGCTCGCGGCTCTCGCGCTCGACGGCGTCGATGGGGAGGGACCCGTCCTCGGCCGGCGCGAAGGCCTCGGCCCCGAACAGCCGGAGGGCGGCGGCGAGGGACTCGCGGTCCTCCGCCTCCAGGCAGCCCGGGATGTCGAGCTCGAGGTAGGCACCGCGCGGGCCGTCGCCCCGGCGGCGGATAAGGCGGATCCGCTCCCCAGTGACGAGGAGCCCGTAGCGGAGGTCGGCCCTGGCTTGGGCGAGCGCGGTGGCCAGCCGTTCGGTGGGCGGAGCCTTGCCGCCGCGGCGGGCGTCCGGGTCCTCGTCGAAGCGGCCGACGTACGCGAGGAGAAGCGGCGGGCGGCCGGCGGCCTCGTCCTCGGCCGAGAGGTATAGCGGGTGGAAGCCGTCCCCGCCCTCGCCGAGGTGGTAGCCGAAAACGTCGCGGAGGAGAGGGCGGGTGAAGACCTCGCGGAGGGTGGCCCGGTCGCCCGGGGAGCGCTCGGCGCGCTCCGCGAGCCGCTCCAGCCGACGGAAGGCGGCGTCCACCTGTTTCGTCACCAGGCTCTTGCGGCGGCCCGCGCGCCCGAAGACCGTGCCGAGGTAGTAGTCCGAGAAGAACCCGCCGCGGTTCCTGAGGCTGGGGAAGAGCATCACGCGCCCTCCGGCACCAAGAACATCGCCCCCACCGGTCGCGGTGGCCCGGGGTCGTGCACCGTCTCGTACGCCTCGAGCTCCTCGAGCCGCGCCCGATAGTGGAGCTCCACAGCCTCCCGCTTAGCCGTCACGCTGTAGCGCCTAGGCTCGTCGGTCGCCCACAACCGGATTTGGCCGGTCTCCTCGATCAGCGCGCGGGCACGCGCCTCTTCCGCGTCGAGCTCCCGGAGCCGGTCGGCCTTGTAGGCGGCGGCATCCCGGCGGAGCTCCTCGGCCTCGGCGGACCGGCGTGCCCGGATCTCGGCGGCGCGCGCCGCGAGCCGGCGGGCGGCCTCGTCGGTGGCGACTCGCAGCAGCTCATCGAAGCGCGAACGGAAGGGCTCGAGACTGTCGCGGGGGACCTCGCCGGGACTGGCGGGCGCACTGAGGAGCTCGACGTCGGCCTCCGGACCCCCGATCGTCCGGCCCCCCAGGTCGACGCGGACGGGCAGGACCACCTCCTCGATCACGCCTTCAGGACCCGAGATGGCCCCGTGGAAGGTGAAGAGCACGGCCGGCGAGTGGTCGGCCGGGACCCGGCGGGCGGCGAGGCGCTTCGGACGCAGACCACGCTCGTCCGGGTAGACCTGCAGGAAGCGCCGCCTCGCGTCGGCGGCGATGGCCCGCACGAGCGGGTGGAGCGGCGTGAGGTACTCGAGAGCGTCCGCTGGTTCCGCGGCGGCGATCGAGCGCCGGGTCGTCGCGCGCGGGTAGCGTTCTGCCACCCCAGGACCCCGGAATCGGCGAGGGACCTCGATCCGGAAGACGCCTTCCCGGCTGTCCGGCGAGAAGGCCTGTGGCCCCAGGACCTCCGCCAGGAGCCGTTCGAGCTCCAGGTCGTCGGGCAGGAGCGGCTCGGCCCGGAGCAGCATCCGTTCGCCCTCCAGGATCTCCCGGTGCGGGTCTCCGGCCACCAGGAAAGGCCGGACGTTGCTCACGAACTCCCGCGTGCGGTCCTCGAAGTCGCGGACGAGCCGTTCCTTGGCCTGCGCGTCCCCCGGCTCGATCTCCGCCAGCTTCTTCTCGAGCTCGACCCCCGAAAGCACCCCGAGCACATCGGGGGTGGACACCCGGGCGCTCGCCATCTCCTCGATCTTCTTGACCAGGCGGGCAAGCACATCGTCCTCCGGCGAGGACGGGTAGTAGAGGTAGCGGATCTGCGGAGCGCGGGTCTGCCCATAGCGGTCGATGCGGCCATTGCGCTGCTCAAGGCGGTTGGGGTTCCAGGGCAGCTCGAAGTGGACCATCCGGTGGCACCGCCCCTGGAGGTTGAGCCCTTCGCTCGCCGCGTCGGTCGCGAGGAGCACCCGCACGTCGGGATCCTCGAACCGACGCTGGACCGTTTGGCGCTGGCGGATGCTGAGCCCGCCGCGGAGCTCCACGTGGGCTCCGGCGAGGGGCGGTCCGGCCTCCTCGAGCCCGACCTTGATGGCCTCGAGCGTATCGAGGTACTCGGTGAAGACGATGACCTTCGCCTTCGGGTCCGAGGCGAAGACCTCCCGGAGGTGTCCGACCAGCGCCGCCACCTTCGGGTCGGGGCCGGGGAGCGCCTTGAGCAGGCGCTGGATCTCGGCGATGCGCTTCACCTCCGCCTTGCGGCGCCGCTCGTCGTTGGGGATCGCAGAGCGGAGGATCCGGCGCGCGACCCGCTCCGCCTGGGCATCGGACATCGGGACGTCGGCCTGGAGGTCGCGCATCTCCGCGCGGTCCGGCGGCTCCTCGCGCTCCGACTCCTTCTTGAGGGCCTCGAGGCGGTGAGCGAGGGTCCGCTCGAGCGCGAGGCGACTCGACGCCGCGCGCTTGCGCACGATCTGCATGGCGAAGGAGACGAGCTCGGCGTCGTGCTCCCCCCGGGCCTCCCGCACCGCCCGGGAGCAGTACGCGCCGATCAGTTCGAAGAGGCGCGCCGCATCGCCTTCCACCGTGACCGGGATGGGCTCTACGCTCCGGGGCAGGAACGCGGGCTTCCACCCCCCGTCCTCCCGCCGGACGATCTGGCGCTTCATCCGCCGTACCATGGCCCGCTCGATGCGCTCGCGCGCGTTGGCGCCGGTGAGCGTGGCCGCGGTCGGCTCGACCAGCTCGACGAGCGAGCGGAACGAGTGCGGGTAGCCGTTGTGCGGGGTCGCCGTGAGGAGCAGGAGGCCCCGGGAGCGGTCCCGGAGGTCCTCACCCAGACGGGTCCGCCGCGTCCGATAGGGGTTCCGCGGCGTGCCCGACTCGGCCAGGGCGTGAGCCTCGTCCACGATCACCAGGTCCCAGGGCTTAGCGAGCGCCCGCCGCCGGACTTCATCCTTCTTCAGGTAGTCCACCGAGGTGACGATGCGGGCCCGGGGAAGGTCCCAGGGGCTGAGGCCGGCCGGGAGCGTCGTCTGGACGCGGGCCAAGCCAGTCGCGTTTTCGATCACCGTGAACTCGAGCCCGAACCGCTCGCCGAGTTCTTCCCGCCACTGGGGGATGAGGCCGGGGGGAACGACGATGAGAATCCGGTCGGCGCGCCGGCGGTGCATGAGCTCGAGGAGGCAGAGCCCGGCCTCGATCGTCTTCCCCAGGCCCACGTCGTCGGCGATGAGGAGCCTCGGGCGCGGCTTGGCGAGGATCCGGAGGACCGGGGCCACCTGGTAGGCCTCGAGCTCGACCCGGCCGTACCGGGCGCCGCCCAGGGCATCGTCCCGCACGGCGGTCAGCGCGAGCGCCCGGTGGGCGGCGATCCAGGGCCCGACGGGGCCGAGCTCGGAGAGGTCGAAGCGGAGCTCCTCGGGAGGTAGGGGCGTGACGCGCTCGGGTGGGGTGACGACCGCCAGCGACCGGCCGCCGTTACCGCTAGCCGGAAGAAGCTTCAGGAGATACTGGCCAGGGGCCACCTCTTGTACTTCCTGGACCCGCCAGGGGCGGTCGCGGGCAGCTATCCGGTCGCCAGGACGAATTACGTAAGACACGGTTGCGTACGGAGCAGACGCTAGGTGAATGGCGCGCGCCCAGCGAAGCGACGGTGTTCTTCCCCTACCATCCGCCGCATTGGGCCGCGGTTGTCCGCGATGTTGCCGCCTTCGCGACAGTGACCGTCGAATCGGTCGCCATCTAAGTGTGCCTTGAAGTCAGCATCTAACCCTGTCCGGCACAGGAGGAAGGTCGCTTCGTTGGCTCCAACGCCGAGGCTCCATTCAGCTTTTTGCTTGAGCTGCGTCACCATTGCATCGCTTTGCAGGCCGTAAAGACTGGTCGTCAGGGAGATTCGATCTCGAGGCGCAACTCGTCGTGGCGGAACAGCAGCTGCTCTTCGAGGCGGCCGGAGGCAACGTCGCGGTAGGTGACGGTGACGGCTTCCGTTCCGTGCCAAGACGCAGCCACGATCTCGACGACACCGCCATGCGCGGCGAGGTTCTTGGCGCGTGCTCCGGGTGTTGGGTCTTCGAGGCGAGGCATCCTGCCGCAGCTACCAGCCATCGATTATCGGTCGTTGCCCGGCGCGCAGAGCTGACAGGGCGCGCGGGCTCGGGAAGACCGACCTGCCGAAGCCTCACGCGCCACTGGTCAAGCGCCCGTCACGGGCAGTGCGTTCTCCCTCGTGGTCCAGCGGAGGTATTCGTCTCACGCTAGGACGGTACGCTAGGTCGGTTTCCTGCGCCGGGTTGTCACCACCCATAGCTCTCGCACGCGTAGCCGTCGCCGTCGGCGTCGAGGCCGTAGGGGTCGTTGCCGAGCGACGTCACTTCGATCTCCTCGCCGATGTCGCTGCAGTCGAGGTCGACGGCGTCGGGGTCGA
>ERZ795042.1213-NODE-1213-length-17290-cov-1030.769017_pt1 | contig 17290 bp, 18 predicted proteins | sample MGYA00375126_ERZ795042 | MGnify/ENA primary metagenome ERZ795042 (study PRJEB30171, sample SAMN05518105) | compost metagenome | isolation source: Feedstock adapted compost from Newby Island compost facility, Milpitas, CA | place: USA:Newby Island compost...
CGATCATACCCGCCGGATCACGTCCGCCACACGGGGTGTGGCACCCTCATGCACCAGTAAATCAGCGATCTCATATTACCAAACAGATGGATACCCCTTGCAAAATAAAAAGCCGAACCCCTGCAGGGGGTTCGGCGGAAAAATAAGTCGCGTGACGGAAAATCTATACGGCCATGCGCGCGGTCGCCAGCAGTTCGCGAAATTCCTTCAGACGGGGGATGCGGACTTCCGCTCCGCGTTCCTGCAGCAGGTCGCTGAAGAAGGCAGCCATCGCTTCGCGTTCTTCCGGCGTGGTCGAACGGGCATCCAGCAGACGCGAAAGCTGTCGCCACTGGGCTTCGGCAATGCGGCCGGTCAGGTAGTAGGCGAACAGGCGGGCCAGCGCCGAACCGGCAAAGCGTTGGGTTGTGGTGCGCATGGCTTGCAACCGGTTGGGTTTTTTCGTTTTGTTCTTCACAAAGTCTGAACAAAATTTGGGCCGAAAATCCATTGAGCTTGCAGCTACGCCCGATGTCCAACAGGGCCTACGGTTGGGTGTCCGAACCGGTTGCGCCGTTACGCAGCTCGTCGATCAATTGCCGGACCGCCTCTTCGATGGAAAACACCTGTTCGGGCTCAAAGCGAAAGCTCCGGTGGCGCCAGTCGCCCCGGCTACCGGGTACGGGCTCGTATTGCTGGCGGTAAAAGTCGGGGCGCCGGACCAGATCGGTGAGCGCCTCGACGGCCGCGTCGATGTCGTCGGTCGTGTTGTAGAGGCCCAGCGAGAGGCGCACCATGCCCGGCTGTTCGCGGGGCGTGCAGGTGTCGAGGCAGCTGTCGGGCGCCCGGCCTTCGGCGTCGGCAATGCCCAGCAGCTGGCGAACGAACGGCTGGGCGCAGAAGCATTCGTTGCGGACGGCGATGCCGAAGTAGTCGTTCAGGGAGGCCGTGACCAGTCCATGGGGCAGGTCGTACAGATTGAAGGTAATCACGCCGATGCGCTTGGCGATTTCCAGTCGGTGGGAGCCGTAGATGTGCAGGCGGGGAATCCGGCTCAGCCGGTCGAGCGCATACTGGGTCAGTCGCCGTTCGTCTTCGGCGATCAGGTCCATGCCGATGTGCTGCAGCAGGCGGAGCGTGGCGCCCAGCGCGATGGCTCCGGGTAGATTGGGGGTGCCGGCCTCTTCGCGTTCCGGCAGGTGGGGCAGGATCTCGTAGCGGGTGGTGTCCACGAACGAGACGATGCCGCCGCCCACCTCTTCGGGCTCCTGGCCCAGAAACAGTTCCTTGCGCGCCACGAGCACGCCGGGGCTTCCGGGCGTGTAGATTTTGTGGCCGCTGAGCACCACCACGTCGAGCGCGGCTTCCGGATCGCCCGGATCGACGGCCAGCGGCAGGTGGGCCGCCGACTGGGCGGCGTCCACCACGACGTAAGCGCCCACGGCGTGGGCCATGCGGGCGATCTCATGGACCGGATTGACGATGCCCGTCACGTTCGAGGCGGCCGTGATGGCCACGTAGTTCAGCCGGTCGGCGTGGCGGATGATCGCTTCCTGCAGGCGGGCCATGTCGACTTTGCCGGCCTCGCCGTCCGGGTCTTTCTCCACGGGCACATGGACCACCCGGCCCACGTGTTTACGGTGGGGCAGGTCGTTGGCGTGATGCTCCATGATGGTGGTGATCACCACGTCGCGATCCGGACGGCGACGGGCCAGTACGCGCGCGATGCGGTTCAGGCAGGCCGTCACGCCGTAGCCGCAGAAAATGGTCGTGTAGCGGTTGTCGGCCTGGAGAAAGTCGAGCACCGCCTGATGGGCTTCGGCGTAGAGCGCCGTCATGATGCGGGCGCCGAAATGCAGCTGGGCGTGCGTGTTCGCATAGTGCTGAAGCGCCTGACAGGCAACCCGAGCGGCGGGCTCCCAGAGCAGGTTGGAGGCGGCGCTGTCGAGGTAGATCCGGCGGGCCTGGCGGCCGTCGGCCAACCGGTAGGTGGTGTGCAGCCCCAGAAACCGGGTGCGAAGCGCTTCCAATAAGGACTGGCGCTCGGCCATGGTCAGTCGGGACTCGGCGGAAGCAAAAGTGCTTGACGCTGCCATTCGCCTGTGTTTATTGTTAGCACATCAGCGGTCGATATTAGCATAAGACACGCCCTGCTTTCGAAGCAAGTACGGTTTCAATGAAGCCCCACGCGAAAGTGGAAACCGCCGTCGTACACGTCGAGCCGCCCGAGTGGCTGCTGCGCACCTACCGGCGCCTGGGCTGGCTGGCCTTTGTCATGGCTGTGGGTTTCTGGTTCGTGCACCGCGTGACCGATCCCACGGCCTGGGATCCGCTCTGGCTGCGCCTGGTGATCGGTGGGGCGGCACTGGCGGCGGTGCTGCTTTCCTACCGGATTGCCTGGATCCGGACGCATCTGGCCGCGGTCGCCTGCATGCTGACCTGGGCCATTTCGCTCTGGTTCGGCGTGCTGGCGCTGGTCAACCACCTGACGCCCAACTATGCGATCGGCTATCTCTTTGTCTATGCAGGGACCGGCATCGTCTATGGACTCGGCCTGCGGCGGCCCGAACCGCTGGGCGCCTACCTGGCCTTCGGGACGCTGCTGATTGCGCTGGGTAGTCTCTGGGTCCCGGATCCGGTGGTCTCGCCGGCGATCCTCGGGACGGCAACGGCCGGGATTGGTATTGCAATCTACCTGGTGCTGCGCACGCTGATGCAGCAGCAGGAGACGCTGGACGAGGCGCGCCAACGGGCCGAGGCGGCGCTGCAGTTTCGCAACACGCTCCTGTCGAACATGCACCACGAGCTGCGCACGCCGCTGGCGGGGATTCTGGGCGCCGCACAGATCCTGCACGAAGAAGCGCCGGAGGAGCTGCGCGAGTTCGTGCAGATCGTGGAGCACAGCGGACGCCGGCTGCTTCACCTGCTGACCAATCTGGTGCTGCTGGCCCGGATCGAAGCAGACCGGCTCCGGCTCAAACCCGGCCTGGTTGACCTGCGTGAGGTGATGCATCCCATTCTGGAAGAGCTGCAGGAAAAAGGGCTGACGATCACCTGTCGGTGTCCGGAAAAGCCGGTCTATGTGTATGCCGACGCGGAAGCGCTCAACACTGTTTTTTATAACCTTGTAGAGAACGCGGTCAAATTCACGCAGGAAGGGGCGTGCACATCGAACTCCGGGAGCAGGGCGATCGGCTGTATGTGGACGTGCGCGACACCGGTCCGGGTATCGATCCGGCCGAGTTACAACGGCTTTTCCGGGCGTTCGAGCAGGGCTCGATGGGGATCAACCGTACACACGAGGGAGCCGGACTGGGACTGACCGTGGCGCAGCAGTTGCTGCACCTGATCGACGGCACGCTGACCGTCGAAAGCCGCCTCGGCGAAGGGAGCACGTTCACTGTGGGATTGCGCCGGGCCCAGATGGAGGTGCGCACGCTGCGCCCGGAGCGGACCGCCGGTTGAGCAAAATGGCTTATAATTCCCAGAAAATCATCGTGCATGGTGCATGTGAGAGAGCACGGGCGCACACGGCGGTGCGCCCCTACCAGATCCTTGACGTTTTCCCTATCCCGTAGGGGCGGACCACTGTGTCCGCCCTATCATACTGGATCACGTCCGCTACACGGAGGGCACCCTCATGCACCGGTAAATCAGCGATCCCATATTACTTTTCGCCTGCGGCTTCCTTTTCCTGCTGATCGTCCAGCACGATCTCGCGTCGGAGACGAGCTACCGGAATGCCGAGCTGTTCGCGGTACTTGGTCACCGTCCGACGGGCGATCTTGAATCCCTGTTTGGCCAGCAACTCGGCAATCTTCTGGTCCGAAAGCGGGTTGCGCTTGTCTTCCTGTTCGATCATGCGCTGGATGAGCGCCTTGACTTCCCGATTGGAGACCTCTTCGCCGCTTTCGGTGGCCAGTCCTTCGGAGAAGAAGTACTTCAGCGGATAGACGCCGAAGTCGGTCTGGACGTACTTGCCGTTGACGACGCGGCTGACCGTGGAAATGTCCATTCCGATGCGATCGGCCACGTCTTTCAGAATCATGGGCTTGAGGTGGCCTTCGCCGTATTTGAAGAAGTCTTCCTGCAGCTCGACGATGGCCTTCATCACTTTGAGCATGGTCTGACGCCGCTGGTTGATCGAGTTGATGAACCAGCGGGCCGACTCCAGTTTGTTTTTGAGAAAAGTCCGGGTCTGTTCGTCCAGCCCGTTGGTGCGCTTGCCCTTCTTCTTCTCGGCGGCCATCTGCTCCAGCATCTGGCGGTAGCGGCGCGAGATGCGGAGCTGCGGGGCATTGCGGCTGTTGAGCGTGATGATGAATTCCCCGTCCTGATAGGTGACGGTGAAGTCCGGGACGATGTAGTTCTGCTGGGGCGTTACGTCGCCGCCTTCGCCGGGCTTGGGATTGAGGTGCTGGATCAGGTCGTAGGCTTCTTTGAGTTCCGCTTCCGACACGCCGAGCTTGCGCTGGAGCGCCTCGAAGTGCTTCATGGCGAAGTCTTTGAACGCCTCGCGGAGCATTCGAAGCGCCACTTCGCGGCCGGGCGTGTCTTCGGGCATGGCTTCGAGCTGGACGATCAGGCACTCGCGCAGATCGCGGGCGGCAATGCCGACGGGATCGAGCCGCTGAATCTGCTTGAGCACCCGCTCGACGTCCTCTTCGGTCACGCTGACGCCGTGGGTGAACATCAGGTCGTCCACGATCGACTCGAGCGGGCGCCGCAGGTAGCCGTCTTCGTCGATCGAGCCGATGATCTGTTCGGCAATCAGGCGCTCGGTTTCATTCAGGTCGAGCAGCACGAGCTGTTCGCGCAGATGCTCGATCATCGAGGGACGGGCCGGGAGGGGAAGCTCACGCCGCTCTTCGTCTTCGTCGGTGCGGTCCACGCGCGCCTTGTAGCCGTAGAGGTCGTCGACGTTGTTGAACAGTTCTTCCCAGTCGATTTCTTCTTCGATCTCGGTGGAGGTCGCTTCTTCGGCGGTTTCTTCTTCGGTCTCTGTCGTCTCCGAAGTCGCTTCGGCCTCGGCCGTTTCGGGCGTTTCGTCGAGGGTTTCTTCGAGCGGCGTTTCTTCCTCTTCTTCCGGGCCTTCTTCCAGCAGCGGATTGGACTCCAGTTCGGTCTTGATGCGCTGCTCCAGGGCCAGCGTGGGGAGCTGCAGCAGCTTGATGTACTGGATCTGCTGCGGCGAGAGCTTTTGCTGCAGCTTCTGTTCCTGCTTGAGTTTCAGCATGGCTCCGTCCCTCCCGTCAGGATTGGGCCGCCAGTCCGAGGAGCCGGCGGCGTTCGTTCCACAGGGTCCGAAAGCGTTCGTACCAGGCGCGGCCGTAGCGTCGTACCAGCGGCGCTTCCAGAAAGTCTACCAGATGGATGCCGCAGCGGGCGCCGTGTGCTCGGGCCGCGTCGCACAGCGGAATTTTCTCATAATGAAGAATTTCTAAACCATGGCGGCGTTCCACCCGCAGCGGGTATAGATGGCAGGAAATCGGCTTGGGAAAGTCGATGCGTCCCTGCTCGTAGGCCTGCTGGATGGCACAGCGGGCGATGCCCGCTTCGTCGTAAACGGCAAAGACGCAGGCCCCGTCCGGGGTGCAGCGGACGGCATAGCGGTCGGCCCCGACTTTCTCCCAGGGACCACGGGCGGCGATGAGGGCCTGTGCTTCGGGACGCAGCGCCGGTGCCAGCTCGGGCACGAGCGCCTCCAGCACGTAGCGCTCGCCCGGTTCCAGCGGAGCGCCCGACTCGCCCTGCACGCAGCAGCCGCCCCGGCACGCCTGCAGCTGACAGGCGAAAGGCGCCTCCAGGACGCTGTCGGAAATGAGTATGTGGTCAACTGCAAACATGATGCCTTTAACGTAGGGCGCTGCGGGCGCTTTGTCAACGTTCTTTGGCCTGCTGCGTTGTTATTTTTGCGGCAAACCCGGGCGGTGTCAGACCGTTGACACTATCGGTTTTATTTTGAGCAAGAACGCAAACCGTGAGAGGGCCGACGATGCGCGAACCCGGTCTATTGCGCCCGCTGCCGCAGCACGCCGAAGAGGACTACGAAAAGGCGCTGCGGCCGCGTCGCCTTGAAGAATTTATCGGCCAGCCGAAGATCAAAGATAACCTGCGTGTGTTCATCACGGCCGCCCTGCAGCGGGGCGAGACGCTGGACCATGTGCTGCTTTCCGGACCGCCGGGTCTGGGCAAGACGACGCTGGCCTATATCATCGCCGAGGAGATGGGCGCCCGCATTCGCACCACGAGCGGGCCCGTCCTGGAAAAACCCGCCGACATTGCCGGGTTGCTCACCAATCTGAACGAAGGCGATGTGCTCTTCATCGACGAGATCCACCGGCTCAGCCCGGTCGTCGAGGAGTACCTCTACTCGGCGATGGAGGACTACCGGATCGACATTCTGATCGACAGCGGCCCCAATGCGCGGAGCGTCAAGCTCCGGCTTCCTCCTTTCACGCTCATCGGGGCCACCACGCGCAAAGGATTGCTGACGGCGCCGCTCCGGGCCCGCTTTGGCATTGAATTTCGGTACGACTACTACCGGACGGAAGACCTGCAGCAGATCGTGTTGCGTTCGGCGCGGATCCTGGGCGTCGAGATCGACGAGGAGGGCGCCTACGAGATCGCCCGCCGGAGCCGGGGCACGCCGCGCATCGCCAACCGCCTGCTGCGCCGGACGCGCGACTTCGCCGAGGTGAAGGGCGACGGCCGCATCACACGCGAGGTGGCCCGCATGGCGCTGGAGGCGCTCGACGTGGACGAGGCCGGACTGGACGAAATGGACGTGCGCCTGCTCCGCACGCTGATCGAGAAGTTCGGCGGCGGACCCACCGGACTCAACACGCTGGCCGTGGCCGTGGGCGAAGATCCCGGCACGCTCGAGGAAGTCTACGAGCCCTACCTGATCCAGGAAGGCTTCCTGGAGCGCACGCCGCGCGGCCGTGTGGCGACGATCCGCGCCTATCAGCACTTCGGTCTGACCCCGCCGGCCCGCACGGGCAGCCTGTTCGACTGAAGTCAGGTGCCGGACGACGCGTCGGCCGCGCCGGCTTCGACGCTCTGCAGCGCCTGGCTGGTCAGGATATAGTGCGCGGTGGCCGGGTTGGTGGCCAGCGGCACGTTGTGCACGTTGCAGGCCCGCATGAGCGTCTGGATGTCGGGGTCGTGCGGATGCTTGTCGAGCGGGTCCACGAAGAAGAACACGGCGTGGATGTCGCCGGTCACGACGCGCGCGGCAATCTGCACGTCGCCGCCCAGCGGTCCCGACAGGAAGCGCCGCACGCGAAGGCCCACTTTTTCTTCCAGCAGCTTACCGGTCGTGCCGGTGCCCACCAGCTCGAAGCGGGCCAGCAGGTCGCGGTGTTGCATGGCGAAGGCCACCATGTCGGCCTTCTTGCCGTCGTGCGCGATGAGCGCTATCGTGCGAATGGTCTCTTTCATGGCGGTTTTTCAGACTACGGTTTACCCGGCTGCAATTAAACAAAATTCCGGACGCTGCGCCAGTGGGAACCCCGGCCGTCGAAAGAAAGTCGTTTGCCAGCAAAAATCGTTAGCACACGCAACCCTGTACACCGTATATTCCGATCGGATCCGTTAACCCCGAACGCTGGTCGTCATGCCGTACGTTGTCTGTGAGCCCTGCATCAACTGCAAGTACACCGACTGCGTCGAAGTCTGCCCGGTCGATTGCTTCTACGAAGGGCCGAACTTTCTGGCGATTCATCCGGACGAGTGCATCGACTGCAACGCCTGCGTGCCGACCTGTCCAGTCGAGGCGATCTATCCGGACGACGAGGTGCCGGAGGAGTGGCAGCACTACATCGAGTGGAATCGGTACCTGGCCGAGCAGTGGAAGGCCATGGGCTACAATATCACCGAGAAGAAGGGACCGCTGCCCGATGCCGAGGAGTGGCGCAACCGGCCCAAGTCGGAAAAAGACATCCTGACCTGGGACGCGCCGGCACAGCAATAGCTTCTGGAACAGGCAACAACAGGCCCCTGCAGTCCTGCGGGGGCCTTTTTGCATGATCGCCTTGCAAATCTGGCGGAAATCCGTTATGCTCCGGGCACGACATGCGGGAAGCCGCATCCGTCCATGGAACGCTGGCTGAAACTGGCGCGGGCCATCGATCGGCTCAACCTGTGGGTGGGCCGGCTGGTCTACTGGCTGGTGCTGCTCATGGTGCTGGTGGGCGCCTACAATGCCGTGGTGCGCTATCTGGATCGTTACACCGGGATCGGGTTGAGTTCGAATTTCTACATCGAACTGCAGTGGTACCTGTTCAGCCTGGTGTTTCTGCTGGGAGCCGCCTACGCGCTGCAGCGGGATGCGCACGTGCGCGTGGACGTGTTCTACGGCCGCCTTTCGCCGCGGGCCCGCGCCTGGATCAACCTGCTGGGCACCGTGCTTTTCCTGCTGCCTTTCTGCGGGCTGGTGCTCTGGGTGTCGTGGGGCTGGGTGGTCAACTCCTGGGTGGTGCGCGAGATGTCGCCGGATCCGGGCGGTCTGCCCCGCTATCCGCTGAAGGCAATGCTCCCGGTCGCCTTCGTGCTGCTGGCGCTGCAGGGCGTCTCGATACTGATCCACCAGATTGCCCGGCTACGTCAACTGGAAGCTGAAACCCGTCAGGACGGCCTCGGAAAGGTATGAGCGGCGACTGGCTGGCTCCGTTGATGTTTATTACGGCCCTGGTGCTCATCTTTTCGGGCTATCCGGTGGCCTTCGCCCTGGGCGGCACGGCGCTGATCTTTGCGGGGATCGGCGTGGCGCTGGGCTACTTCGACTGGAGCCTGCTTTTTGCGCTGCCCGATCGGGCCTTCGGGATCATGTCGAACTACGTGCTGCTGGCCGTGCCGTTTTTCATTTTCATGGGCACGGTGCTGGAGCGCTCCCGGCTGGCCGAAGACCTGCTGCAGACGATCGGCATGTTGTTCGGGCCGCTGCGGGGCGGGCTGGCGCTGGCCGTCGTGTTCGTGGGCACGCTGCTGGCCGCCGCCACGGGCGTCGTCGGGGCGTCGGTGGTGGCCATGGGCATGATCTCGCTGCCGGTCATGCTCCGCTACGGCTACTCGAAGGAGCTGGCGGCCGGGATCATCACGGCCTCGGGTACGCTGGGCCAGATCATCCCACCGAGCGTGGTGCTCGTCGTGCTGGCCGATCAGCTCGGCGTGTCGGTGGGCGATCTGTTTCTGGGGGCGCTGGTGCCCGGTCTGGCGCTGGCCGGACTCTACGCGCTCTATGCGGCGGGCGTGGCGCTGTTCAGACCAAAGGCTGCGCCGGCGTTGCCGCGTTCGGTCCGGAACGTGCCGGGGCGCGAACTGGCCCGACGCGTGGTGCTCGTCATGCTCCCGCCGTTGGTGCTCATCCTGCTCGTCTTGGGGAGTATCTTTGCCGGGATCGCCACGCCCACCGAGGCCGGCGCGCTGGGAGCCGTCGGTGCCATGGTGCTGGCGCTGCTGAACCGGCGCCTTTCGTTCGAAGCGCTGCGGGCGTCGATGGACGAAACCGCCCGCCTGACCACCATGGTCGTCTTTCTGCTGATCGGCTCGACGGCCTTCTCGCTGGTCTTCTACGGGCTCTACGGCGACATCTGGATCGAGGAGCTGCTGACGAACCTGCCCGGCGGCATCGTCGGCTTTCTGATCGTCGCAAACCTGGCCATTTTCATTCTGGGCTTCTTTATCGACTTCTTCGAGATCGCCTTCATCATCCTGCCGCTGCTTGTGCCGGCCGCCCGGGTGCTGGGCATTGATCTGGTCTGGTTCGGGGTAATGGTGGGCATGAACCTGCAGACCTCGTTTCTGACGCCGCCCTTCGGGTTTGCGTTGTTCTACCTGCGGGGTGTGGCGCCGCCCGAGTTGACCACCGCCCAGATCTACCGGGGCGCCGTGCCTTTCATTCTGATTCAGCTCGTCGGCCTGCTGCTGATCATTCTGTTTCCGGAAATGGTCAGCTGGGCCGTGCGCTGAGCAGCTCGCGCAGCAGCGGTTCGTGCAGGCGGTGGCCGCCGTCGAACAGGTGCACGACGGGGTGCAGGTCCAGCCGCTCCAGGCGTGCCACAAGTTGCTGGCGACGCGTTACGTCGATCAGCCGGTCGCGGGTGCCGAAGACCAGCTCGGGCGTGGGCAGGCGGCGGGTCGCTTCGGCCGGCAGGTCTTCAGGCACGTCGCCGGCCCATAGGATCAGGCGTCGGGCGCGGGCACGTCCGAGCGCGAGCCAGCGGCAGGCCGTGGCCGCACCCTGCGAGAAGCCCAGCACGTGCAGCGCGGCGTCTGGCAGCTGCTCCTGCAGGCGGGCATGCAGGGCGTCCAGATAGGCGACATAGTCGGCGATTTCCGCCGTGCGATCCTCGCGGGTCATCCAGGAGGCGCCCACCGGGCCGGAGAAGCCTTCCAGATAGAAACGGGACAGGCCCTCCGGTGCCACGAACAGGCGCGAGGCGTCGGCCAGCGGACGAAAAGCTTCCAGAAACGAGCCGGCCAGTTGCCCGTAGCCGTGCAGCACGAACCAGCAGGTCTGCACCGACGGGCCCGGGCGCCCCAGCGTGTAGTACCGGGCCGTACGGGTGACGGACAGATGGTGCGCCTCAGGCTCCCAGGAGCTCATCGATGATGTGCAGGTGGTGCATCGTGTGGATGCGGGCAACCTGCAGCCACTCCGTCGCATTGAGCCATCCCAGAAACGGATGGGGTGCCCGCTCGACCACGGCAGGCAGACGCGGAAGCAGCGGCGCCAGCGCCTCAAGGCCCTGATGGCTGCGCTGCAGGGCTTCGCGGAGTGCGGTGATGTCGAGCGTGTCGGGGGGACGCACCGCTTCGGGCGCCCGGGCACGGCCGCGCGGCATCCGGCCGGTGGCCAGCACGCGGCGGCCCATCTCGTTGGGTGCACCTTCCGGTCTGGCCTGCGGGTGGCGCCCCTCGCAGAGCAGGCGGATGCCTTTGAACATCATGCCGTTGGCCACGGCCACATGCCAGGCGTGCTGTGCGGGCGTCCAGTCGGAGCCCGGTAGCTTTTCGAAGCAGCGCGCGCCCTCGCGGTCGAGCAGCGCCTCAAGCGTGTCGTAGCAGGTGCGAAGCAGGGCCAGTTCGGTTTCAGGGGCGGTCGGCATGGGAGGAATCGGTGGGTGCCAGGGCACGTTCCAGCAGGGCGAAGGCTTCGTCCGGGGTTGAGGCGACGGCGAACGGCCAGCGGTCCGGCACGAAGCGCTCGCGGCGTAGCTGCTCGAAAAAGCGCAGAAGCAGGTCGAAGAATCCTTCGTAGTTCAGCAGCACGATGGGTTTGTGGTGGTAGCCGAGCTGGCGCAGCGTCAGCACTTCCATGAACTCTTCGAGCGTGCCGAAACCACCGGGCAGCACCAGGAAGGCGTCGGCCCGCGTGAACATGACGGCCTTGCGTTCCTGGAGCGTCTGCGTGACGATGATCGCATCGGCCAGTTCGTAGGCGATGCCCTCGCGCTCCTGAAGCGCTTCGGGAATGACGCCCACGACACGTCCGCCGTGTCGGTGGACGCTACGGGCCAGCGCGCCCATGAGTCCGACGTCACCGCCGCCGTAGATCAGCTCGTAGCCGCTCCGGGCCAGCCGCGCACCTACCTGTTCGGCCAGCTTCCGGTAGCGCTCATCCACCCGCTGGCTGGCGGCGCAATAGATGCAGACGCACCGGGGCATGGCTCAGGCTTCGAGGAAGGAGGGTAGCTGGAAGGCAAACTCCGCGTAGGCCAGCTCCGTGGTGCCAAACCAGCGATAGCTCTGCGCCCGCCACCTGCGGTAGGCCTCGTAGATCTTGCGATAGAGCGGGTCCTGTTCCTGGGCAAGCAATTCTTCGGCGATGCGGGTGGCTTCGCGCAGCATGTCGTCCGGAAAACGTCGGAGCTGCACGCCGGCCTGCAGCAGGCGTTGCAGGGCCGCCGGATTGCGCACATCGTAGCGCGCCAATAGACTCTGCGAGGCTTCCAGCGCGGCCGTCCAGAGCACCTCCCGGTAGAACGCGGGCAGCCGCTCCCACTCGCGGCGGTTCACGTAGAACGTCAGCGCCGGGCCGGGCTCCCACCAGCCCGGGTAGTAGTAATAAGGTGCAATCTGGTAAAAGCCCAGTTTTTCATCGTCGTAAGGGCCCACCCATTCGGCGGCATCAATAGCGCCACGCTCCAGCGCCGGGTAGATCTCGCCGCCGGCCAGCACCTGCACGGTCACGCCCATTTCGCTCATGACGCGGCCACCCATGCCCGGGATGCGCATCTTCAGGCCGCGCAGGTCGCGCAGGCTGTTGATCTCGCGCAGGAACCAGCCGCCCATCTGGGCACCCGTGTTGCCGCCGGGCAGGTTCACGATGTTGAACTCGGCAAACAGCTCGCGCAGCAGGTCCAGTCCGCCCCCTTCGAGCAACCAGGCGTTGTACTGGCGGGCCGTCAGCCCGAAGGGCACCGTACAGTCGAAGGCCAGCGCCGGATGCTTGCCGATGAAGTAGTAGCTGGCCGTGTGGCCGATCGGGACGGTGCCGTTCTGGACGGCATCAAGCACCTGCAGGCCGGGTACGAGTTCGCCGGCCGGGTAGACGCGGATCTCGAAGCGGCCGTCGGTCAGTGCGCGTACGCGTTCGGCCAGCACCTCGGCCGCGCCGTAGATCGTGTCGAGCCCGCGCGGAAAGCTCGAAGCCAGCCGCCAGCGCAGGCGGGGCAGCGTCTGCACGGCGGGCGCGCCGCCTTCGTCTGGCTGTTGATTGCTACAGCTTGCCAGCACGGCCGTGGCCGCCGCCCCCAGCGCGGCCTTTTTCAGAAAGCGCCGACGTTCCATCGCGTACCTTTCGGTTGGATCGCCTTTCCGTAAGCTTCCCCAAAAATACGCATGCGCTCCGGCAAAAGCGAATCGCCAGGTACCGCGCCGGTCGTTTCAGGGGGCGTCGTCCACGAACAGCGTCAGGTCGATGGCTTCGGCGATGCGGCGATGACCGGCCTCGTTGGGATGCAGATGGTCGCCGGTGTCCCAGTCGGGATGCAGGCGGGTGGGGTGGGTCGGATCGCGCAGCGCGGCGTCCAGATCGATCACCGCATCGAACGCTCCACTGGTGCGGATCCATTCGTTCACGCGCTGGCGGGCCTGCTCGCGTTCGGGCGTGTAGTAAAAGGCACCTTCGAAGGGGAGCAGCGTGGCTCCGTAGATACGAAGGCCACGGGCGTGCGCCTGATCGATCATCCATCGATAGGCAGCGATGAGCGAATCGGCCATGGCCAGCGCTCCTTCCAGGCCGCCTTCAGCGCCGCCGATGTCGTTGATGCCCTCGAAAACGATCACCCAGCGCGCGCCCGGCTGATGGAGTACGTCCCGTGCAAAGCGTTCACGTGCAGACGGCCCCAGGCATTGCCGGACCACACAGTTGCCGCCGATCCCCATGTTCACGACGCCCACGCGCCGGGTGCGTGGATCGGACTGCAGCCGCCGGGCCAGCTCGTCCGGCCAGCGATTCTGCTTGTTCGTGCCCGACCCGCGTCCGTCGGTGATCGAGTTGCCGAGCGTGACCACCACGGCGGCATCCGGTGCCACCACATCGATGCCGTTGATCACGTACCAGCGCTCGAACGTAACGGCATCGGGCATTTCCGGAGCATCGACGGCGTTGCCCTCCTGCAGATAGGACGTCGTGCGTGAGCCGGGATGTCCGGTGAGATCGGCCGGCACTTCGCCAAAGTAAATGGTGATTGCCACGTTCGACAGCGGCCGCAGCGGATAGTCGAACGGATCGGATGTCACGGTCCCGCCCGGCGGAATGGTCACCGAAGGGTGTCCTCCGAAGGTGAGGACCCGGTCGGTAGCCGGATCGATGGCGCTTCCTTCCCGGGCGTCGGCCAGATGCACCGCCTGCAGCACCATCGGCGTCTTGCCATACTCGTTGGAAAAGCGCACGCGCAGGCGATCGCCCCCCAGCGAGACGTGCACGATCTGGCGCAACGTGTTGCCGGCCAGGCCGGGCGGAGGCGGCATGTTGTGCGGTTCCACAAGCTGGGGCGCCGTGGCCCAGGTGCCCACCCAAGACGCATCGGGCGAATTGCCAGAGCGGCAGCCTGCAAGCAATACACAGACGACGGCGGCAAGACGTAGCGATTTCATTGGTCGTTTCGATCCGATTCAAAGTAACGGCTGGCGAACTCCAGAAAATAGGGCCAGTTGGGACCGTTCGTGTGCCCCCCTTCGTGCATGCGGAAGGCGATCTCGCCCCGGGCCAGCAGCTCGCCGACGGGCGGCATGACGTCGGTCCCCAGGCCGACTTTCCCCAGCAGCCGGTACACCGGTTCGGCGTGGACGGCGGCTAGAAACGTACCCCGGGCGTCCACCCAGTGCCCTTCGACTTCAGGATTGCCGGCCCCGATGAAAAGAGGACGCGGCGCCACCAGCGCGATCAACAGGTGCGCATCGACGGGCAGGTCGTCGGGCGTCAGCGGACCGGCGTATTTGAGAAAATTGCCGGCGAACCAGTGATATTCGGCGGGCGAAGCCAGATTTTCCACCTGCTCGCCGAAGACGCGGCGGAGCAGCTTGGCACCACCAGCTCCGGACGAGCCGATCAGGCCGATCGCAAACCGCTGATCGTAGGCCATGGCCACGAGCGCCGCCTTGCCAAAACGCGAAAGCCCCACGATGCCCACGCGCCGGGCGTCGACGGCGGGGTCGGTCTCGAAGTAATCCAGCGCCCGGCTGGCACCCCAGGCCCAGGCGCGCAGCACGCCCCAGTCGTCGGGACGGCGCGACCGACCCCGATTCGTGAGCCCGATGATCCCCTCGGTCAGTCCCGCGCCGTGATCGGCCTGGTAGCTGGTCGGATACAGCTCGGCGTAGCCCCAGCCCCGCGCCAGCACCTGCTGTTGCCAGGTACGCTGACCGGGAGGCGGCGTGGGCGGCCGCATGCATTCCGGCCAGACAAAGCTGAAGTGCAGGATCACCGGCACCGGCCCGTCGGCCTCGGCCGGCGTGACCAGCGTCATGTCGATGTGTACCTCGATGGCCGGGTAGGCGCTGTTGTCCACGTGGCCTACCAGTTGCCTGACAACCACCGGGATCGAATCCTGCACCGTACGGGTGACGCTGGTCATTTCCCAGCGCACCGGAGGCACGTCGGGCGGCACGCGGCCGTAGACCTCACGGTCGAACGCCTCGACGATTTCCGGGCGACGCACCTCCCACCATTCCCGGGGCGTGGTAATGCGCCGGCCGTCGAAGGTGACCAGCGGATCGGGCAGGGTATAGGGTGGGACCCTGGCTTCGTCGGTGTTGGCTTCCTGAGGCGAAGGGCCGGGCCGCAGCCGGTCGATACCGAGCAGCTCCAGCATGCGCTGATGGTCGGCCCGGGTTGCCCGGGCGATGGCCGCCCACCCGGTCGTGTCCGGACACTGGGCCGCGACGTTCGTGGCAACGCGCAGCCCGAACAGCAGAACAATGACAGGAATTCCGGTACGCATCAGACAGCTCCGATGGCAGAACGCTTCTCTTCTGTAGACACGAGCCTGACCGCACAACCCCATGCCGCAGAAAATTTGCAGGAGGGACTTGACTTTTTACGATCATTTTAGTACGATTAAAAGCGTAACTTGACATTGCAAAATCCGGAGGTTGCGCTATGCGTCGTGCACTGGTGCCGTTTGGCGAAACGGAAATGGAGATCCTGCAGGTCGTCTGGGAGCTGGGCGAGGCGTCGGTGGCCGACGTGCACGCCCGCCTGGGCGGCGACCGGGCCTACACGACGGTGATGACCGTCATGCGCAATCTGGCCGACAAGGGCTACCTGACCTTCCGCAAGCAGGGGCGCATGTACGTGTACCGGCCGGCGGTGCCGCCGGAGGAATTCAAGTCGGATCTGCTGAAACGGCTGGTGGACAAGGTGTTCGGTTCGCCGCTGGAGCTGGTGCAGACGCTCGTGCGCCAGGAGTCGCTTGGCCCGGACGAACTGGCCGAACTGCAACGGCTGATCGACAAACTGGAGGGAAGCGATGATGCCGCGTGAATGCTGGCTGGAGGGCGCGTGGCTGCTGGGGCTCTGGACCGCGGCCGCGCTGCTGTTGCTGCTGGGCGTCCGTCGCGTGATGCGTCGGTGGCCCGAAGCGGCCTACGCATTGCTGCAGGCGGGCTTCTATGCGTTGCCGCTGGGACTCCTGGCCTACGGATTGCGGCTGAAGCTGCTTCCGGAAGTAGCACTCTGGCAGGCCGAGCCGCCCGAAGTGCTGGTCTGGCTCGGCGCGCAGGTCGTGTCGGCCCCGGCCGAAGGAGGAAGCACGCAGGGGCTGATAGCCATCGGACAACTGGCGCTGTTCGTGTGGCTGCTGGGCGTGGTGGTGCGTCTGGCGGCGCTCGGCGTGCGCTGGGTGCGGTTGCGGCGCTACCTGCGTCGGTGCCGTCCGGCGCCGCCCGAGCTGGCGGCCGAAGCGGCCGAGACGGCCGAGCGGCTGGGACTTCGACGGCCGGTGCGGCTGCTGGTGGGCGGCCGGGTGCCCTTCTCGATGGGTGGACGGCGGCCGACGGTGGTCGTGCCGGAGCTGGCGCTGAGCGATCCGCAGGCGCGGCGGCCGATGCTCTGGCACGAACTGGTCCACCTGCAGCGGCGCGACTTCCGGGCGCAGCTCGGAGAGGAGCTGGTCCTGACGCTGTTCTGGTTTCATCCGCTGCTCTGGGGCTACCGGCGGCGGCTGGAGCTGCTTCGCGAGGTGCTCTGTGATCGGGCGGTGCTGGCGCAGCGCATTGCGTCGCCCGCCGGCTATGCCCGGCTGCTGCTGACGGTGCTGCTCCAGGCGCAGCGTGCTCCGGAATTGAGCCTGTCCCTTCTGAGAAAATCCACCCTCAAACAACGCATGGAGGCCATGATGCAACCTGTCCAATCGCTCGCGCCGCGCCGGGTACGACTGCTGCTCCTCGGCGCGCTGGTCGGACTGACCGGATTGATGGCCTGCACCGAGGTGCCCGATACGCCCGTCCAATCTCAGAGCGAGGCGACCACGGCACAGGCCGCAGGTAAGGTGCTGGAGACGCCCGAAGAACTGCAGGGTGTGGTGATGCCCGAATTGATCGGCGGCCTGCAGGCCCTCTACGAAAAGATTCACTATCCCGAAGCTGCCCGTGAGCAGGGCATTGAGGGCAAAGTGATCGTGAGCTTCGTGGTGGACGAAACCGGGCGCGTGCGCAATGCCCGTGTCGTTCGCGGGGTGCACGAGGCGCTCGACCAGGCCGTGCTGCAGGCGCTTCAGGAAGTCCGCTTCAAACCTGCGCAGAAAGACGGCCTTCCCGTCGCCGTTCGCATGGCCCTTCCGGTGGTGTTTCAACTGGGAGA
>ERZ795042.1223-NODE-1223-length-17226-cov-4.610098_pt1 | contig 17226 bp, 19 predicted proteins | sample MGYA00375126_ERZ795042 | MGnify/ENA primary metagenome ERZ795042 (study PRJEB30171, sample SAMN05518105) | compost metagenome | isolation source: Feedstock adapted compost from Newby Island compost facility, Milpitas, CA | place: USA:Newby Island compost...
TGGGCGCAGTCCTCCGCGAGTGCTGCCGTCTTCCGCACCAGTGCGACCACCTGCCCCTCGGCCGTGTAGAGACAGCTCGACGGATCGCACACGAGGCGGCCGTCCGCGCTGCGGCCCTGCCGCGGCCAGATGCGCGGCACCTCGTCATCGTCCTGTCCTTCGCGCCGAAGCCACGATTCGCGGACGATCCGGTTGCCCTGGGCCGATGAGATCTGCAGTTCGCCATCGGCGCCGCGTACCGCCAGCAGTTGCGCATCGCCGGAAACCAGGATGTCGGGTCCGCGCTGCAGGCCGATGGTTGCGATGCCGAGCGCGATGAGCAGCAGGCCGAGCAGTCGCAAGCGCGTCCGCCAGAGACACAACCAGAGGCCACCGAACGTCGCGATGACCAGCCCCCAGGCCGGCATCGCGGGAACCGCTACCGCCGCACCATCCGCGCCGGCGACCGCCTGGGCGACCGCAAGCATCGCATCGATGCCCCACCCCATCGGCGCTAGCGCGACGGATTCGAGACCGAACGGCATGAGCGCGAAGGCGATCAGGGCCCAGGGCATGATCCACAGGCTCGTGAGCGGCACCGCGACGAGGTTCGCCGCGAGGCCGAACGCTGCGAAGCGGTTGAAGTGATAGAGCGCATAGGGCGCTGTCGCCGCGCTCGCCACGAGCGTCGTAAGCCCGACGGCGCCGAGCGCCAGCAGCAACCGCCCGACAGGACCTGCGCGCGACCGGCGCTGTGCGATCGGTTCGCGCGCGACCTCCCAGGCGGCGATGAGTGCGACAACCGCCGCGAACGACATCTGAAAGCTCGGCGTCAGCAGGCTTTCCGGCGCAACGAGGAGCACGACGAACGCGGCCCATGCCGCGAGCCGCATCGAGATCGCGGTGCGATCGATGAGCACGGCGAACAGCACGACGGACGTCATGAGCCAGGCGCGCTCGGTCGGCACGCTCGGCATCACGAACAGCATGTAGAGCGTGATCACAACGAAGGCGACGACGGCCGCCCATTTCTTGATCGGCCACCGCAGGGCGACCGAGGGTATCAGCGCGAGGCTGCGGCGCACGACGACGAACACGATGGCGGCGACGAGGCCGACATGAAGGCCGGAGACCGACAACAGATGCGCCAGACCCGAATCGCGCATCCATTCCATGACCTCCGCCGGCAGCGCTCCCTGCTCGCCCGTCATGAGGGCCGCGGCGACGGCGCCTGCGGACCCGGGCAGGCCGGCCAACACGCGTTCCACCACTTGCTGACGTGCGGCATTGAGCGCGATACGAACGTCGCCGGGCTCGTGCGGCGCGTCGGCGCGCGGCGAGAACGGACCGACCGCATAACCGACGCCGCCCAGCCTCTCGAACCAAGCGTGACGCTGGAAATCATACGCGCCCGGCGCGGCCGGCGCCGGCGGCGGCATCAGCACGGCGCGGCCTGCGACCCATGAACCCGGTACCAGGTCCGATTCGCGGGGAATGCGAATCCGGACGCGGGCGGGTGTGCGTTCCGCTGGCACGCCGGCAAGTTCGACCTGATCGAGAACGACCCGCCGACCGCCGTCGCGCGCCTCGACAGAAACGACGCGGCCGGCGAGGTCGGCCGGCCCCCATCGCTTCTCGAGCACCGGCGCCGCGACGGCGTGGGCACGCCATTGCGCGATGCCCAGGCCCGCACCGACCGCCGCGAGCGCGAGGCATGCGACCAGCAACGCCGCCCGGCGCCGCGCCATGACGGCGGCGATGCCGGCGATCGCCGCGATCAGGCCGCCGAGCCACAACGGCGGCTCGCGCAGCAGGCTGAAATAGACGCCAATGCCGGTACCGACCAGGACCGGCCCCCAGAGCGGCCAACGGTCGGCTTCAGCCGCCATGGCCGTCGCGGCGACGGCACGGACACGCTCTGCCGCATGGCGCGGGCCGCCGGGCGAATTGGCCCCCGGTGCCCCTCGCCCCTCCGCTCCGGCCGACATCGGTTCCCCCCACCCCTCCCGATGTGTTAGGTAGCCGCTCTCCGCATCCTGAACGTTTGAAGCGGCGCATTTGGTTTTGTGACTCTCGGCACTTGGATTTGTCACGACCAAAGCGGCCGCCTGGGCGGCTCATTTTAGGGCTGTTTTAGAGGGGGCAAAGGGGGGTTGACGAGGCTACCAACCCCCTGTGGAAAACGCGCCACGGGCCGCCGTTCGGGGCCGGCGTGGGCCGGGGGCCAGGCTACTGAGCGGCGAGCGGCTCCAGGGCGGTAAAGTCGGCGGCGTAGGCCGGGGCCTCGATGCGGCCCCTCTCCGTGAGGCTCATTTCGTAGATCTTGCCGCGCAGGTCCCGCACCAGCCGGCCGGACAGCCGAACCGCCGTGCCGATATCCGCCGCCGCCACCGTCTTGAACAATGGAGACGTCGGCGCGATCGCCGACTGGTCGATCGTCCGGAACTCGGCGCCGCACGGCAGCGCCACCCGGACATATGCCCGCCCGCTCGGCAGCTCGGCGACCTCGGCCACCTTTCCAACCCATCCCTCGAATTGTCCGTCCGCAAGGAACGGGGCCAGCGCCTTGTCGAGCTGTTCAATGGCGGCGGCCTTCGCCTGTTTGCCGCGGAGCCGGTTCGTGTCCGCCGCCGCCTTCGCATACGCGGCCCGACCCGTCTCAATGGCCTCGCAGAATGCCTGTTGAGACGCCGGCAGCTCGCCCGCGTGGGCGACCGCAATCATTCCGACGAGGGAAAGGGAAATGGCGCCGATGAACCTCATGCTGCGCTCCATCCGAAACCGATGAAGAACAACGTCCGGTTGCCCAAATCTATGCCTCGACCAAACGCGCGACAAGACCTGGTCATGGTTAACTCGGCAGCGCTACCTTGCCGTCATGACGACCGACCGAGGCTTCATTGACCGCCGGCGCCAGGCCGACAAATGCCCATTCCTGGTCGAAACCCCGATTCCAGGGAGCGGCCTCCGCAAACGGCTCGACGAAATGCACGCGTGGGCCCGAAGCGCATGCGGCAATGGCGGCTACATGACCGGATCCCGCTTCGATCGAACCGACCCCATGAACCCGGTCGAGGTGCTCCAGGTGCGGTTCGCGGACGAAGCCGTCGCCATGGCTTTCGCCGAAGCCTTCGGCGCGGATTATCGCGGTCGCCAGGATGTACGGCGACCGCGCCGCAAATGATCCGCTCATCGGCCCGCCCGACCGCCTGAAATCAGCAGCTCGGCGGCCGACCTCGGCCGCCCCTTGCCGGCGACCGTATAGGTGGTCCGCACGCGCTCGATCGCGAAGCCCTGGAAGATCCGCCGGATCTCCGGCACGTCATTGATCGAGAGAAGAAAGCGGCCCTTGATCCGCGCGAGCTGCTCGGCCATCCGCTCAAACTCGTCGCGCCTGAAGAGCTCCTTGCCGTAGTCCGACTCGCTGCCCCAATAGGGCGGATCGAGATAGAACAGCGTTTCCGGCCGGTCATATCGGGCGATGAACTCGGACCACGGCAGGCACTCGATGACGACGGCCGACAGCCGTTCGTGCACGGCTTCCAGCATCGGCCCGAGGCGCACCACGTCGAAGCGCGCCGGGCGATCGGGTGCGACGCCAAAGTTTCGGCCCGACACCTTGCCGCCGAACGCGGTCCGCTGCAGGTAGAGGAACCGCGCCGCGCGCTCCAGATCGGTGAGCGTATCGGGATCGGTCTTCACCAGGCGCTCGAACTCCGCCCGCGTGGTGAGCTGGAACTTCAGCACCTCCATGAATTGCGGATAGTGACGCTGCAGGATGCGGAAGAACGTCGCGACGTTCCGGCTGTAGTCATTGATCACTTCGACCGGCGCGGCGAAGCGCCGACGAAGAAAGATGCCGCCCATCCCGACGAACGGCTCCGCGTAGGTTCGATGCGGGATCTTCTCGATGCGGGCGATGATGCGATGTGCCAGATTGCGCTTGCCGCCGATATACGGCGCGACGGGCTCAACCGGATCGACGCGCAGCCGATCCGCTGTCTCGTGGTAAGGGTCCATAAAGCACGACGTCGTAGGTTTGCCCCGCCCGGTGCACGGGTGGCGGGGTGGCCGTGAATAGGCCGTTTGCGGTCATGCGAGGTTCCCCCTCGCGGTTTCGGGCGTTGCCGCGCCCGTACCCCCGCCGGCCGAACCCGGCCGATCAGGGAAAATCATCGTCCGCGTGACGGCATTGGCGCTCCATCTCCGGTTGCGGTAAGCATGAAACCGCCTAGGCGGCGGGCGCCGGTCTGCCAGCCCGGCCAGCCCGTGCCGAAGTGGGGGAACATGCACGTCGTTCAACTCGGAAGCGATGACAGCGTGTTTCGGACCGGTGCGCCGTCCGACACGCTCAAGAGGCAGCTCGACTACGGCCGCGTGCTCGCGGAGCTGCGTCCGGGCGCGCAAATGACGTTCCTCGCGTTCTCGCGGAACCGGGGCGCCAGGGCATTCCAGCGAGAGAACGTCCGCTTCGTCCCGGTGCTTGGCAGCCGGCTTACTCAGCCGATCGCGTTGATCCGTGCGCTTGCCGCAATCCACCGCCGTCAGCCGATCGACGTCGTATCGTCCCAATCCCCGTTCGAGGACGGATGGGCGACGCTCGCCTTCGGCAAGGCGTATCGCATACCGACCGTCGCCCAGATCCACTTCGACATCTTCTCCCCGTTCGCCGCGCGCGGCGGAAGGTTTCCCGCACTGAGCCGCGCCAGAACCGCGCTCGGCATCCGGTCGCTCAGGCACTACACCGCGATCCGCTGCGTCGGGCACGGCATCAAGCGCGCGATCGTCGATCGAGGTTTGCACCATGCCGTCAGCGTGATTCCGGTCCCCGTGACCATGACGCCGAAGGAACGGGACCCGAACCCGTCGCGCGTGCTCTACGTCGGCCGGCTCGATCCGCAGAAACGCATGCGCGATTGGCTGCACGTGGCCGCTGCCGTCCTCAAGCAGCGGCCAGGGACGATGTTCGACATCGTTGGCGACGGCGCCGACCGCGCCGATCTGGAGGCTCTGGCTCGCTCGCTCGGCATCGCCGGCAGCGTCCAGTTTCACGGCTTCGTGCCCTACGACCGCTTGCCCGATTTCTACGGCCGTGCCGCCGTGTTTCTCTTGACCTCCGGTTATGAGGGATTGGCTCGGGTGCTTGTCGAGGCACAACTCCATGAGGTTCCGTGCATCGCCACGCGCGTCAGCGGCGCCGAAGATGCTATCGAGCACGGACGAACCGGCTTCGTCCATGACATCGGAGACATCCGTGGCATGGCCGAAAGCGTCGCCCGGTTGCTCGACGACCGCGACACCAACATGCGCATGGGTCGCGAAGGGGCCGCGCTGATGCGCGAGCGATTCGAACCAAACGCGCTCGCTCGGCAATGGATGATGCTCCTGCTGTCGGCTGCGGAGCGCGGATCAGAGACCTAGTATCTCGTCGCGACGCTCAGGCGTGATCAGCCCCTTCGACACAAGGGCGGCCAGGCCATCCACCGTCCGCGGATCATCGAGATCGACTTCCTGGGCGCCGGTGGCTTTGACCAGCCACAAGTTCACCGATGCGTCGCTCTGCGCCGCTGTGGCGATTGCGAGCTGTTCATCGGCCGTGAAGCGCTCGATGAAGGCGAGCGCGGTCATGACGCGCGGTGGTAGTGGAGGCGCCTCTGGATCATGCGCCGCCAGAACGGCCATCACCTTGTCGCGCTCCTGCTGTGAGACTTCGGGGTGAAACTCGATGACGCCTGTCTCACAGTTCCACGTGAACCGGCGGTCGACGACGCCAGCCGCGTCTAGCTCCTTAGAAAACGTGTCGCCGTTGATGCGCGTCATGATCTCACCCCTGGATTGTCCCATGCACTTGCACGTGGAACGTGCCGGTATTGCCGCTCACCCAACCCAGCGGCGTGATGTAGTGATAGCCCTCGGCCAGAAGGACGGCATACCCTGCACTCTGTGGCTCGGGACCGTTGGGGGTCGGCGACTGCGCCTGCGTGGAAACACCGACGCCGGCGCCATCCACCCCAACTTGAACCATCGAGGAGAACCCGGCGGCACTGTTCTGGGAGCGGCCCGAAAGATGGATTGATACGGCCTCGTCGCCCCAAGTCAGGAACTCGGCGCGTGCCGCGGTCGTCAGCTCGACCGGGCTGGTCGATGTCGTCGTCTGCCCGTTCGTGCTCGCACCGACAATCGGCTTGGCGCGCCGGTTGAAGTAGCTCAACACGAACCGCTGCGAGTCGGTGTCGACCCACGCCGGACCGGCAATAACGCGCCCTTTGCCGACAAGCGTACGCCTCGGATCACCAGCCTTGGTCTTGTGTCCATACGTGCTGTCGTCGACCGCCGCTATAGGCGCAGCCTCCAGCTTCATCACGCCGGAGTCCATGTAGGCGTAGATGTTGTAAGTCGTGTCTGGGGTCAGACCGGTCGGCGGCAACGTGACGCCTTCCTCCGGAATCACGTACACCGCGCCGTCGATGAAGAGCGTGTTGCCGTTGCACCGCTTCAGAACGAGATTTGCCCCCGACTTTTCAAGGCGGCATTGTCCCTGTACGGCGAGATGATTGACCAATGCCTCGTCGATCAACTTCGCAATCGCCGCCGCGAGCTGCGTCAGGTCGTTGCCATCCGGATCGAGGCCCGCCTCCTGGATCACATTCATGATCTCGCGTTGCGGATGCTCGATCGCAGCGGCCGGCACGAGCGACCCTTCGATGCCCGCCGCCGGGTTGGCGTCGACGTATGGGGCGCCGTCCGCAGCGCCGATCGGTGGTACGTATTTCATGAATTAAGCCCCCTCGTAGGCGAAGATCACTTCGGTGTGGCGTGTATCGAGGCGCCGGAAGATGCACTCGAGATCCTCGGCGCGCCGGATGGCGCCGAGGCGATCGCCGCAGCGCGCGGTGCCCGCGCGAAACCAGGCGACGCGAGGTTCGGGCACGTGGACGCGCCAATAGAATCGCACCGTTGCGGGACCGTTCAGCGCGTCGCCGCAGCGGCTTCGACCGGACATGAACGGGCGGAACTCTTCGATCGTCACGCCCTGGTAGCCGATCCGTTCGGCGACGCTGAGATAGAACGCGCGCGACTGGTCACCGATCGTCGTGAGATGCTGCACGAGCCGGTTTCGACGCTCCTCAAGCGTGCTCGCGGCCGGCATGCAGGGATCAGGCAAACCAGCGACGCGCTCCCAATCGGGCAGCAACTCCCGCGCCGTTCGCGGATCCGCCTCGTTCAGCAGATCATCCGCGCGCGCATCGATGCGTGCGAGCTCCGCCGCCCAGGCCGACAGGATCCGCGTGAGGTTGGCATCGGGCTCGCGCGTCCAGGCCGGCCCAGGCGGCAACAACGCCTGGAGCTGTGCCAGATATGCCTGTTCGTTCATTGCCATGTGATGGCTCCGAGGACGGCGATCTCGCCGATCCCGCACACGAAGTCGTCCGCCGGGCTCAGCACGCTGTTGTCGCTCTCGCCGGCGGCGATCGAGACGGCTTCGCGGATCCGGCTCAGCAGAATCTTCCCGGCCGGCTTGCTGTCCCGGCGCAACAGATCCTTGAGCTCCGCCGTGACGGCGTCGCGGACGGCCTGCGTGTTCGGTTCGAGCCGAATGGTGAGGTCGAGCGGCTTCGGGATCGGCGCCACGACGAAGACGTCGGCCGTGTGCGGCCGCACGCCCGGCTCATCGATGTGCGCCTGCACCGCGGCGACTTCCGCGGGCGACGGGATGATGGTGTCGGGCTTGTCGTCCATGACGAACCGCACCGTCACCGTGCCGACGCCCATCTCGCGGGTAACCCAGACGCGCGTGACGCCGGGGACCTCTTTGGCCCATCGAACATAGTCGTCTTCGTTGCCGCCCTGCGGTGGCTTGCGAATGCGCTCGACCAGGCGCGCGCGCAGGCTCTCGTCGTCTTCGTCGTCGAAGCCGCCCGTCAGCCCGCCGGCCGCAACGGCTGCCTGGCTATTTACGCCGGCGACCGGCGACAGGAAGTTGAGCTTGACGCCCTCCGCCGCGTTCCCGGCGGCCCCAGCGGCCGTTGCAGTGACCATTGCCTGCACGGCGCCGCCGGCAATGATCACCTCGGCGTCAGTTGCGTACTCGACGCCGTCCGCGCGTCGCAGGAGCGTGCCGGCCGGTATGATGGCGCCGTTAGAGCCCGTGATCGTCACCTGGCCCTTGGCAAAGCTCGCCGGGCGGCGCACGACGTTCCACCACGCGGCGTGCCGCGCGAGGATCTCGGCGTCGGCCGTGTCGGGCAGGATCTGCCGGGAGAGCCACTCGAGGAAGCCATAGAGGCCATGCGCGCTGCCCGCGTTGACGCGGGCCAGCACGTTGAGGGCCGAGTTGCGGAGCCGCGCATCGCCGCCCGGAAAGCGGGTATCGACATCCGCTTCGTTGCGCGCGATCAGTTCCTGGAGGCTGGGTCGATTAAACGGCATGGGTTGCCCACACGTACTCGAACTGCTCGTGGTTGCGCGGCCGGTCGATCATGATTCGCAGGCCGAGCCAGCCCGCGCGGGGAATGAAGGCTTCGACCTGAACGGCGCGCGCGACGCCGTCGGCGATGAGCCACTGCAGCGCCTCGCGTGCGTACTCCTCGGCGCGGTGCAGCGTCTCCGCCGTCTGCTTCTCGCGCGACAGCAACCAAAGGCGCGAGCCGGTTCGGTGACCCGTCGCATCGGCCGCCTGCGGCGGCGGCACGAGATCGCCCCACCAGCCGCGACGATAGCGAGTGAGATTGCCCCCAGCGCTGCCGAACACGATCGTCTCGCCGGGCGCGCGCGTGTCGTCGGGCAGGAGGTCTTCGGGGCGCGCCCGCGCGTCGGTGAAAAGGCTGATGATGACGGCGGTGGCGAGGCCGTCATCGGTCGCGAGATCCGACGCGCCGAACGCGATATCCGACGTCAAGGTTTCGCCATCGAATGACAGCGCCAGATCGCTCATGCTCCACCTGTCGACTGGTTCGGGGTGCCGGTATTGCCGCCCTGCGCATCGGGATGCGTGTGCGAGTCGTAGACCTGGCGCATGTGGCTCATCGATCGGCCGCTGGAGTCGACGCGATCAATGATCTCGCCGGTGACTTCGAGCTGCGGCGCCTCGACGCGCATCTTGCCCGACGCCTTCACGACGAGCGTCGCGGTCTCGATCTCGATGGTTCGGCCGCGCTTGAGAACGATTTTGTCGCCCTCGTCGGTGTAGAGGGCGACCTCGCCCGGCTCCAGACCGCGCAGCCGATGGCGCGGATCGGCAACGACCAGCGCGACCGGATGATTGCCGCAGCCGCCGAGATACGCGACGACGGCTTGCGCGCCTTCGAGCGGGCGGAAGGTCAGGCCATAGGGCTGAAAATGCTCGACGTCATCGCGCAGCTCGCCCTGGCGCATGCCGACCTGGACGAGTTGAAAACCGCCCGCGTCGTTGATGGCGCGCAGAACCGCGCGACTCAGCATGGTCGCGACGCGCGCGCTGAGCGGCGCGATCAGCCGGCGGAGCTGCGTCATAGCGTCCATGACACCGTCTCCTCCGGCAGCGGGATCAGATCGAACGCTTCGCGCCGCGTCACGGCGATGCGCGCCTCGGTGCCCCGGCTGTCGAGCGTGAACTCGACTTCGGCAATCAGCATCTCATCGTCGATGGCGAGATAGGCGTCGCGGACATGGACGAGCGCGTTCGGCTGCCACAGCCGACCCGCGGCGCGCCAACCCTGAACCGTGTACGTTGCGCGCCGCGAGCGCCCGAAGCGGAGGTTCGCCTCCCAGCGCGCGCGCGTCGCGAAGCTCGCCTCGTCGCCGGCATCCTCGGCCAGAACGATGAGCGGCCGATACCGACCCACCTTCGTATCCTTGGCGCGCCCGGACGGCGCGACGACCGCATCGGCACTCACAAGATCAACGCCAGGGCGCTGACCCTTGACGATGTAATCGGAGAACCGCTCCGTGTCGTCGAACGCGCCCTCGGCCGACTTGACATTCTTGCCCAAAACGAGCGCCGCCGGCGCCCGCGTCGCGCCGGCGCGCACGATCTTGATCCCGCCCAGGCCGTCGCTCATGCGCAGCACGCCGCGGTGCCGGCACATGCGCTCGATCGCGGCACCGACCGTCTCGCCGTCGTTGAGGCGGAAATACGCAAAGGGCTTGCCCGTATCCGTCTCGGCGCGAACGGGCACTTTGAAGGGCGTGCAAAGATCGTTCGCGATCTCTTCGAGGCGGCGACCGCGCCACTCGCCCGGCTCATGCACGGCGGAGCAATCGACGATGTCGCCGGCGGCATCGCGGCCCGCGATGTAGATCCGGTGACTCTGATCCGTATAGCTCGACCTCACGGCGTCGACGTAGCCGGTGATGACCGTGTCCTGGCCGATGCGCACACGGCACGCCGCGCCCGTGCGCACGAGCTGGCGATCGGGCTGGCCGGGCCATCGCTCCGAGACCTCAAGCTCGAAGCCGCCGGCAAAATTCTCGATGGAGCGGCGGATAACGACGCGGGTCCAGCCGCCGAAGGCGCGGCCAGCGATCTCCAGCGATACCAGGTCGGCCGTCTCAGGCATCGGCGATGACCTCGATCTCGCGGCCGCCCGGCACGAAGCCGGGATGCGCGATCCGGTTGCGCCGCGTGATGTCGTCGGCGCGCGCGGCGACGATGGCGGGATCGTCGCCATAGATCTGCCACGCCATGGTGAGCGCGGGCCGGGTCGCCGGTGACGCGATGCGGGCAAGGCGCGACAGATCCGCGCCCCGCGTCGTGATGTCGCGAATGCTGGCCGCGCGCAGGGACTCGAGCGCGCGATAGCTGTCGTCCTCGCCGGCGTCGCCGGCACGGATCATTTCATCGTCGAGACGCTGGGCGAGGTCGCGCCGATAGGCGATCGCTTCGTCGCGGTGCTCGAACTCGATGTCGGCCGTCTGGCGCGCTTCCTCGATCAGCGCACCGCGGCGAACGAGGTCGGCGATCGCCGCCTGGTTCTCGGCTTGTCGTTGCCGGTTCGCCGTCGTGAGCGGAACGGCCGGGAGCGTCGATCCCCAGCTCCCGATGGAGCGATAGGCGCGCACGCCGTCGCGCGGCGACGCGAACAACGGGCCCAGGCCGCCAAGAAGGCCCATGACGCGCCTGCCCAACGTCTCCGGTGCGCCCACCAGCGTCGTCAGGTCGTTACGAAACGACGCCAGCTCACGGTCGAAGCCGGGCACGGCCGGCCCGCCGAGTGCCAGATGCGGCGCGCCGCCGCGCACCCAGTCCGCAACCTGGCCCAGCAGGTCGATCGCCGCCTCGCCGACGAAAGAGGGTTGCTTGTCGGTCGAGAATCGCCGCGCGAAGTCGTCGACGACGGCGTCGCCCGCGTTCGTCGCCGCGTCGCGCACCGGAACGCGCGTGTCCAGGACGCCGGCCGGATAGCGGTTTTCGCCGGCGAGGATGAAGGTGAGCGTGAAGCGGGCGGATCCGCCTTCCTTCGTCGAGAAGCGGCGCTTGCAGCCGAGGCAGAACACCTGCATCGCGCCGAGCCAGGGATGAATGAGCTCGGCCGGTCCCGGTTCGCCGCAGGCGCGGTAGAGCTGGTCGGCGCGTGCGAGATAGTCGGCGCCGATGACCATCGCCTCGATCGTGAAGGGTTCGGACTTGCGCCCGAGATCCTCGACGTAAGCGTCGTCGCGCTGCGGATAGCGGTGGATCTCGGCGCGCCGGCCCGTCTCGTCTTCGGCTTCGAGCGCAACAAGGAACGGAACGCCGCGGTAGCTGCCGGGCCGCATCTCGCTGAGCGCGCTCATGGCATCACCATGGTCGGCCCAAGGTCGACGCCGATATCAGGTCCGGCGCCGTTGCTCGACAGGCGCTCGACACGGGTGCCCGGCGGCGCGTCGACGAACCGCACGACGAGTTCGCCTTCGAATGGCTGCGCACCTGGTCCCAGGGCCGGCGCAACGCCAGGTGCACTGGCCGGCGGTGTGGCAAGCGCCGGCACCGACGCCGCGACTGGTGGCGCCGCGCCCGCGACGGCCGCGTCGAAGCCCAGACGCCGCCGCACGAAATCAGGCAGGACGCCGGCGATCGCCTGAACCTGCTCTCCGATCCATTGCGCGATGCCGCCCCAGACCCGCCGGATCGACTCGACGGCGCCGGTGACGACGCCGACGATCCCGTCGAACAGACCGGTGAAGAAGCCGCTGATCGGCTCCCAATTGCGGTAGATGAGATACGCGGCGCCGGCGAGCGCGGTCACGGCGGCAATCGTTGCGCCGATGGGATTCGCAGCGAGGACCAGGTTGAACGCGGCCATCGCGCCTTGGCCCGCGCGAAGGGCCGTGACGAAGTTGCCGATCGCGGCGACGACCGGGGCGAAGGCGAGCGCGCCGAGCCTGAGCGCCACGCCGCCAAGACTCGTGCCGAACAACGCTGCGGCAAGGGTGACGTTCGCGAGCGCGCCGATCAGCGGACCGCCGAGATAGAGACCGACGGCGACGGCCGCCGTCTCCGCGTAGCCGAAGGTTTCACCGGCCCAGCGCAGCGCTTCGACGACGCCCTGAAATCCGGTGGCGACGTTGCGCGCGCCTTCGACCAGATCCGGCAGGGCGTCGACGACGCGTTCCACGAACTCGCCGACCTTGACGGCGATGAGCTCGCGGTTGGCGGCGACCCATTCGGTCAGGCGCACCACCAGCGGCTGTATGACGGGTATGAGAACGGAGCCGATGGAGAGGCCGACCGTGCGCACGACCTGCCCCAGGACATCGAGGTGATCGCCGAACTCCTCCGCCTGCTCGATCTTATCCTGCGACATGACGAGCCCGAGCCGCTCCGCCTCGTCGCCCATGCGCCGAATCGCGGCCGCACCCTGGTTCAGAAGCGGGATCATCCTGGCCCCGCTTTGCCCCAGCAGCGTCTGCGCGACCTTGACCTTCTCCTCCTCCTTGCTCGATCGGGCGAAGGCATCGGCGAGCTCGAGGAAGAGCTCGTCCGTGCCCTTGATCTGGCCGCGTGCATCGCGCACGGAGACGCCGGCCGCGCGGAACCACGTCGCCATCTCTTCCGAGCCGTTCGCGGCCGCCACTGCATTTGCGGCGAGGAACCGCATCGCGTCAGCGAACTGTTCGACCTGAACGGCATTTTGGGACGCAGCGAATGCGTGGCGCTGGAACGCCGCGGTCGACATGCCGAGTCGCTGCGAGGCCATGAGGACTTGCTCGCCATACTCGGCCGTCATCTTCGTGAGGCCCAGGAGGCCGCCACCGCCGAGGCCCGCGATCGTCCCGAGACGGAGCGCGAGATTGCCGGCCTCCTGCCACGCGTTGCGCAGCGCGCCGCCCAGCGCATTGGCGCGCGTGGCGACGGTGTTGAGCCCGACCTCGGCCGCGAGCCGGCCCAGCGCGGCGCCCACGGCGCGCGGGCCGGCGGTGAGGCCGTTGATCGCCTGGTTGATCCGGCGGATCGGCGCCGTCGCCTCGTCGACAGCGGAGACGATCAGAGAGAGCTTGAGCGTGGACGCCATGGACCCCTATGCGCGCCGCAGGAAGCGTTGCGCCTGCCGGTGCAGGAAGAGCAGGCGCCCGCGCGTCAACCGGCCGATGTCGTCGGGCCCGAACCGGAAGACGGCGGCGATTTCGCCGCAGAAGTCCCTCCATTGTTCGGGCCACCCGATAAAAAAGGCTCGATCAGCTTGTTGAGCCGCGCAAAGTCGCCGGCGCTCATCGCCTTGATCGACGATGGAGGCACGTTGGCGAGCGCGGCGATGATATGGATGCTCTTGCCGACCTCGCCCTTGGCTTCGTCGGCCGCCATCAGATCGCCGGCGGTGACTTCCTCGCGGATCTCCAGCTCGTGTACGACGGCGCCTTCCACGCCGATCGGCTTCGTCAGTCGGAACTTCACGACAAGGCACTCCTCTGCTCCGTGCACTGCCGCGCGTGGATCAGCAGCTTGAACTGCCCTTGCTGACCCTGCAGGTCGGTGACCTGAGCGACCCAGGCGTTCGACAAGATGAACACCGGGCCGCTGTCGCATTCGAAGGTGCACGTGGTGTCGACGATGTCGTAGAGCTCCTTGAGGCTGACGTCGGCGCCGTGCGACACCTGGCACTCGACTTCGGGCACAAGCGCCTCCTCGGTGAAGCCGTACGGCTGATTGCCGACGACGGGATTGCGCTGATTCCCCATCGCGTTTCGGAGTGTCGCGCCCGGCATGCTCTGGATGAGCTTGCCGCCGAGGCGGATATAGACTTTCCCGGTGCGCTGATTGGACATTGGTCCTCCTTACAGCCGGAACTGGAGCAGGCCCGCGAACACGCGGAACTGGTTGACGATGTCGGGCGGGATCACGGCGTTGACCCGGTTCGGATCGTTCGGATCGCGCTCGACGCGCAGATCCTGCATGAACTGCTCGATGTTCTCCGCAAGGCCCGCGGCCTCCCATTCGCGGAACAGCGCGATCAGCTCGTGCCGCAGATCCTTCGGGCGCGCGACGGTGAGGCCGCCCGGATGGTCGTCGCCGGCGAGCTTCATCCGCGGGAAGCGCAGCGCGATTCGCGTGCGTACGGAAAAGCGCAGATACGCGACCGTGCGCAGCGTCTCGACGTCGAGATAGGACGGGTCCGGCGCGCCGAAGGCATTCGTCTTGTAGGTCGTGATCAGGCGCTCGATGCGGACGATTCCGCCTTCGTCGACCGTGCAGGTCGAAATGCCATGATGCAGGAGCGTGTCGCGCTCCTCGCGCGTGCGACGCTTCTCGTGCGCCGGCGGCAGGACGCCAGGCAGCGCGAGCGTCTGTCGCGGCCGGGCGGGGTCAGGCTCGAACGCATCGACCGCGCCGACCACCGCCGCCTTGATCCAGGGCGGCGTCGGTTCATTGCCGGCGTCAACGATCGTGACGTGCGGGCTGTTGCGGCTGTCGCCGAGCGTCTGCAGCGTCGCCACGGAACCGCGCGCCGCCGCGAAGGCATGGCCTTCCTTTGCCACCATCGCGCTGAAGCGGCGGGCAAGCTCATCTTCGATCGACGCCAGCGTTGCCGCAGACGTCCAGGGAAAGATGATCGTGTGGTACTGCTCGTCGCCCATCGCAGCGATCGTCGCCGCCAGGGAAGGATCGCCGGCGCCGTTCGCCATCGGCGTTATCGTCAGCGTCACGCCCGCCGGCGTGCGGTCGCCGGGGTAATAGTTGACCCGAACGTCGATCGCGTTTCCGAGCTCGCCCTTGTGACGCGCCGTGAGGACGATCTTGGTCGCGTCGACGCCATCGACGGCCGCCGTCACCGGAAGATCGCCGTTGGCGTTGATCGCGCTCGCCAGGGCAGCCGCGATCACGTCGCCCGCCTGTCCGGCAGTGACCCCGACCTGGACGAGAACGCCGGCGATGTACACGTTGAGCGTGCCCGCGGCCGTGGCCGGCCCGCCGATCTGGATCGAGCCGGTCGCCGCGACGCCGGCGTCATTGTCATCGACGCCGATCGCGTAGGTCTCGGTGAAGCTGTTGGCCTTGCGCAGCGCCTTCAGCATTTCGGCCAACATCGAGCCTTTGCCGAAGAACTGGATCGCCTCGTCGATCGAGATGATCGGCGTGACGACGTTCTGGGCGACGGTGCCCGTGCTGAGCCGCTGACCGAGCACCAGGATCTTATGCCGCTGCAGCGGCAGGCCGCGGAGCGCCCGGCTGTTGTCGATCTCGACATACTGTCCGGGCGTGCGGATATCGATGGGGATCTGCGAAAAGATGAAGCCGTCGAGCGGCATGGTCTAGCTCCTCAGTTGCCCTTGGCCTTCGTCTTCGGTGCTTCGGCGGAGATCGCGACGTCGCCGTCGGCGAACCGCCGGTACCAGTACGGGTGCTCGTCGACGAGCTCACCTTCGCGCTTGAGCTCGGTCTTGCCGTCTGGATGGCGGACGGGCGCGGCCGTCGTCGGCTTCACGAAGATCTTGCTCAACTCGTGCCTCCTCAGCTCTGCGGCAGTGACACGCTGTCTTCGGCATCGCGCCTGTCGGCGGCGAGCGGCAGCGGATCGTTGGGTTGCGTGGTGAAAACCGGGATGTCCCAATCGGCATGAAAGGTGACGAAATTGCCGATCGGCTGCGTCGCGTCCGGCGGCGCAATTTCTTCGACGAAGCGGCAGGTGAACTCCTGCGACATGATCGAAAGACGCTGGTTCTGGAACCTGCCGTTGAAAAGCTGGCGGCACGCGCCCGGATAAAGGGGGCGCGACAGATCAAGGTCGAGCTTCTGTCCGGCGAGCAGCTCGCGCGCGTCGCGGACCATCTGGTAGGTGCCGATCTCGGTGCCGGCGCCTTGACGCTGCGCCGCTTCGTTGCGGTAATTCTTTGCGATCGCCATGACGGCGAAGATGGGCTCATACTCCCACCTGTTCGCGCCGGCGTCGGTCGGCGCCGGGCAGCCGACAAATGCGACCACGAAGCACGGGAATTGCTTGACGATCTCGGCAAGCGACGCCGGATTGTCGAACTCGCCGCCATAGCTTGCGACGGCGCGCACGTATCCGCCGAGCGCTGCGCGGTTGTCCCAGATCCGCTTGAGGATCGCGTTTTCGATCGCGCCGATCATCGCAGCGCTCCCGTCAGGTAGTCGCCGAGGATGGCGTCGATCTCTTTCTCGTCATCGCTCGACAGCCCGAGATACGGGCGCGCCGGAAGCCTGGTCTTGCGGCCCCGGCCGGCGTTGCCGCCGAGCTGATGAATGGCGGCATAGATCACGTTCGTGCCGACCTCGACCTCGCGCCGGCCCGCCTTCGAGGTGATGCTTGCGCGCAGGCGGCCGCTGTCGATGAGCGTCTGCCCATCCTCCTCGATCGCGCGGCGCGACGGCTCCCACGCCGTGCCGTCCGGCGCGCGGCCTTTCTCGAAGCGGTCGAGCGTTGACGTGATCAGCATGGAGCCGATCTCGTCCATCGCCGGCGTGAGGTCGCCGAGACGCAGGATGAGCGAGTTGAAGCGATCCTTGATCGCTTCGGCACCCCGCAGATCGACATGGAGCGCAACGCCGGACATCAGAAGCCCGACAGCCTGCCGCGGGAGAACATGGGATCCGGGCCCGAAAACTCGACGCCAGCGCCGGGCGGCCGCGTTTCCGCGACCTCCGCGCCGGCCACCTGGAGAACGAGCGTGCCGTCTGCAATGTCCTTGAGCCGGCGCAGCGCATCCTCGTAGTTCTTGCGGACGAGCTCGGGCGGCTCGTGCACATGGAGCCGATATCGCGCGATGTCGCTCGCGATCGCGATCAGGATTGCCGGGACCGGCGCCGCGACGGGCACGGCGTAGCGCCCG
>ERZ795042.1226-NODE-1226-length-17195-cov-360.585298_pt1 | contig 17195 bp, 12 predicted proteins | sample MGYA00375126_ERZ795042 | MGnify/ENA primary metagenome ERZ795042 (study PRJEB30171, sample SAMN05518105) | compost metagenome | isolation source: Feedstock adapted compost from Newby Island compost facility, Milpitas, CA | place: USA:Newby Island compost...
ACGAGTGCGGCGGGGCGTGGGAGACAACGGCCGTGGCGCCGCCGCCGCGCCCCAGGTGCCCCGTCCACGCCCGGGGGTGCGCCCCCGTTCAGCGCGGCGGGACGACGGGCGGCGGCGCCGTCGTCGGCGGTCAGAGCGCCACGCGGAAGGAGGTGCCGGTCTTGGCCCGCACCTCGTCGAGCGTGGCTCCGGGCATGAGGTCCACCAGGGTCAGCTCCCCGTCCAGCCAGCGGAACACGGCGAGCTCCGTGATGACAGTGTCCACGACGCCCCGCGCGGTGAGGGGCAGGGTGCAGCGCTCGACGATCTTCGGGGCGCCTTCGGGGTCCGTGTGGAGCATCGTGACGATGAGCCTCTTCGCGCCCGTGGCCAGGTCCATGGCCCCGCCCACGCCGAGAAGCGGCTTGCCGGGCGCGGCCCAGTTGGCCAGGTTCCGCTCGGCGTCGACCTGCAGGCCGCCCATCACCGCCACGTCGACGTGCCCGCCGCGGATCATCGCGAACGAGTCGGCGCTGTCGAAGTAGCTGCTCCCCGGCAGCGGCGTGACCGGGACCTTGCCGGCGTTCACGGGGTACTCCAGGGCCCCGCCAGCTTCCGGCGCCGGCCCCACGCCGAGCATGCCGTTCTCCGTGTGCAGGATGATGCCGTCGTCGGGCCCGATGAGGTCGGCGATGGCGGTGGGGATGCCGATGCCCAGGTTCACCACGTCGCCGCGCCTCAGCTCCTTGAGGGCGCGCGCCGCGATGCGCTCGCGCGGGCCGTCGCCGCGCGCGCGCACCGGCACCGACGCCGAGCTGCCCAGGAGCTCCTGGCTGATGGGCGCCCGCACCAGGTAGTCGACGTAGACGCAGGGGGTGTGCACGGCCTCGGGCTCTATCCGGCCCACGGGCACGATCTCGTCCACCTCTGCGACCACCAGCCTGGCGGCGGTGGCCATCGCGCGGTTGAAGTTCTGCTCGGTCATGCGGTAGACGAGGTTCCCCGCCGTGTCGGCCAGCCGGGCCCTGACGAACGCCACGTCGCCCCGTATCGCCGGCACGAACACCTGAGACACGCCGTCCAGCACGCGCACCTCCGCTCCCTGGAACAGGTCCGTGTGGGCGCCGGTGGGCGTGAAGAAGCCGCCGATGCCGGCGCCGCCGGCTCGGATGGCCTCGGCGAGCGTGCCCTGCGGCAGGAGGGTCACCTCGAGGCGCCCCTCCTGGACGGCCCGGACGGCCTCCGGGTTGCTCGTGAAGTACGAGCCCACCGCCCGCTTGATCTGGCCGTTGCGCAGCAGGCGGCCGCCGCCGAGGCCCGCCTCCCCCACGTTGTTGCCCACGTAGGTCAGGTCCCGCACGTCCGTCTCCGCCAGGGCGTGCAGCAGGTGCACCGGGTTGCCCGTCATGCCGAACCCGCCGACCAGGAGGGTGTCGCCGCTCTTCACCAGCCGCGCCGCCTGCTCGGGCGTGATCACGGGCGCGACCTTCACGCCCTCACCCCGCCGGCCTCCAGGGCCCTCGCCAAGGCCGCGCGCAACCGCTCCACGAGCTCGTCGCACTCGGCGCGCGACACGGTGAGCGGCGGGCCGATGAGCAGGTGGTCGCCCCGTTCGCCGTCGGCCGAGCCTGTCCCCGGGTAGAGGTTCAGGCCCAGCTCCAGCGCCTCCTGCGCGACGGCGTAGGCGAGGCCGGGCCGCGGGAACGGCTCGCCACCGGGCCTGCCCAGCAGCACGCCGATGAGGAGCCCGTGGCCGCGCACCTCCACGACCTCGGGGACCTCGGCCTGCAGCCCGCGCAGGGAGGCGAGCAGGTACTCGCCCGTCTCGCGCGCCCTCTCGACCAGGCCCTCGCTCTCCAGGACCTCGAGGACCTTGGCTCCCACGGCGGCGGAGACCGGGTGACCCGAGTAGGTGAAGCCGTGCGTGAACGACCCGCTGCCCCTCTCGATCGTCTCCACCAGCTCCTCGGAGGCCAGGACCCCCGCCAGCGGCGCGTAGCCCGCCGCCAGCCCCTTGCCGAGGACGACGACGTCCGGCACCGCGCCCCAGTGGTCGAGCCCCAGGCGCTCGCCGGTGCGCCCCAGGCCGCACATGACCTCGTCGGAGACGTAGATGACGCCGTAGCGGTCGCAGATGCGCCGAACCTCCTGGTAGTAGCCGGCGGCCGGGGCGAGGGCCGGGTTCGCCGCCCCGACGATCGGCTCGGCGATGAACGCCGCCACCCGCTCGGGGCCGCGCCGGATGATGAGCTCCTCCAGGCGGGCGGCGTCCTCGGGCCCGGGCAGTCGCGGGTCGGGCCGCGGCATCTTGGGGAAGGCGTCCTCGTTGAGCAGCGGGCGGTACGCCTCCCGCCTGGCGCCCATGCCGGAGGCGGCCAGCGCCCCCAGGGAGGCCCCGTGGTAGCTCGACTCGCGTGAGACGACCTCGACCTTGCTCGCGTGACCGCGCTCCAGCTGCACCTGCCGGGCCAGCTTGATGGCCGTCTCGGTGGCCTCGCTCCCGCCCGAGGTGGCGAAGAAGCGCCACGAGCCGGGCGGCGCCCAGGCGCTCAGCCTCTCGGCCAGCTCCTCCAGCGCCGGGCTGGTGAAGCGGCTGCCGTGCACGAACGCCAGGCGCGCCGCCTGGTCGCGCATGACCGCGGCGACGTCCTCGCGCCCGTGCCCGATGTTCGCGACCAGGGCGCCGGCCGCGGCGTCCAGGTAACGCTTGCCGTCGGCGTCCCAGATGTACGAGCCCTCGGCCCTCACCGCCACGGGATAGGGCCTACCGGGGCTCCGGTAGAAGACTCGCGTCCGCGCCGGACGTAGGCTCACACCCTCACCTGCTCCCTTCGTCTCCGCGCGCGTGCACCCCTGCCACCGGCGCACGCGCGTTCCCTGTCGGGTCTCACCGCGCCGCTGCCGCGGCCGTCTGCCTCCACCTGGCGGCCAGGTCCGCGTGGGCCTCCCTGGCGCCCGGGTAGAACTCGATCTTCGCCTCGCGCCTCGCCCGCTCCAGCCCGTCCCTGGCGGCTCGGAGCTCGGCGTCCGTGACGCCCAGCCCGAGGCGTCGGCTCATCGCCAGGCCGGCCAGCCGGCCCTTCGCCATCGCCACCTCGGCCCCCTCCACGCCGGTGACGTCGCCGGCCACGTAGACCCCGGGACGGCTCGCCTCCAGCTCGGGGCCGTGCAGCGGCACCTCGCCGCCCAACCGCTCCTCGGACGCGAGGGCGCACCCGAGCGTCGCGGGCAGCTCGGCCAGCGGCGCCAGCCCTCCCGACAGGCAGACGGCGTCCACCTCGACCCAGCGGGCAAGCCGCGCGACGGGCTCGCCGTCCGGTCCCACGGGCGCGACGGCGGCGCGCTCCACGCGGCCGTCGCCCACCGCCTCGATCAGCGCCGTGCGGTGGAAGACGGGCACGCCCCACACGCGCACGCCGCCGGGCACGTCGACGCGCGCGGCCAGCTCGCGGACCAGGCCGCTGTTCAGGGCGCCGGCGGCCAGGCGCAGCCACGGGGTGGGCGCGAGCCGCGCCAGGCTCGAGAGCCGCGCCAGGGTGGAGCGCACGTCGCCCGCGGCGCCGTTGGCGGGGAGCGGCGGCGGGAGGAACACGCCCGCCACCCGGGCCCCGGCCAGCGCGAGCTGCCTGGCCACGGTGAGGGCCAGCGGGTCGATGCCCGCCACCAGCACCCGGCCGCCCGGCAGCACGCGGTGGACGTTGGTCGATACCTGCGCGGCGCCCACGGTCATCACGCCCGGCAGCGTCCAGCCGGGGAAGGCCACCGGCTTCTCGCAGGCGCCGGTGGCCACCAGCACCACCTCCGCCTGGTAGACGACCGGCTGGCCGGGGCGGTTCAGGGCGTCCGCGACGTGGACCCGCCAGCCCGGCTCCAGGGCCCACACGCTGGCGTTGCCGCGCAGGGCGGCGCCGGCCTCGCGGGCCTCGCGCTCGAGCCCCTCCGCGACCTCCCAGCCCTTCCACCAGTGGCCGTCGGGCGACTCGTGGAGCTGGCCCAGCAGCTTGCCCCCGAACACGGGGTTCTCGTCGAGCACCGCCACGTTCGCCCCGCGCCGCGCTAGCTCGGCCGCGGCGGTGAGGCCGGCGGGGCCGCCCCCGATCACGACGGCGTCGACCCTCATCCGCCCTCCCCCGAGCCGGCCCGCCGCACGCGCATGCCGTCCTCCACCCTCGTGGTGCAGGCGCGGACGGTGCCCACGCCCTCCACCCACACCCGGCACTCGAGGCAGTGGCCGATCCCGCAGTAGAGACCCCGCGGCGCGCCGGTGCGCTCGTGGAAGCGCAGCACGCGCTCGCCGGACGCGAGCAGCGCGGCCGCGATGCTCTCCCCCTCGAGGGCGACGACCTCGCGCCCCTCGAAGCTGAAGCGCACCTCGCGGCGCCGCAGGGGCGGGAGCAGGGGGTGGTCGGTGACCCTCACGGCTGCCCCTCCTCCTCGAGCTGGCCTAGGGGCACGGGGTAGACGGGCAGGCGCTTGGTGAGGGCGGCGGCGCCGGCTGGCGGCGCCTCGAGGGAGGCGAGACGCTCGAGCAGCGTCCGGCACACGCGTCCCTGGCACGGGCCCATGCCGGCCCTGGTGGCCATCTTCACCTCCTGGAGCGTGCGGCACCCGGCCCTGACGGCGTCCTGCACGTCGCCGACGGTGACCTCCTCGCAGCGGCAGACGACCAGCTCGCGGCCTCTGCTCATGCCGTGGCGCCTCCTCCGTCGCCGGCCGGCAGCGCGGCGTGGCGGCAGGGCGCCAGCGGCTCGAGCAGCCGCGCCACGCCCGGCGTCGGCTCGTCGTGGCCCAGCGCGTGGGCCACGCAGGCGGCGGCCAGCGCGCCGGCCGCCGCCGACCAGCCGAAGCCGTGGCCCGAGAAGCCGCTCGCCACGCACACGTTCCGCCACCCCTCGGCGCGGCCGAGCAGTGGGCGGGAGTCCGGGGTCAGGTCCACCGTGCCGGCGAAGGCGCGGATGAGCTGGACGCCACGGAACGCCGGGAACGCCTCCAGGAAGCGGGTGGCGATCCTCCTGACGGCGGCGGCGGTCGAGCTGGTGTCGAAGCTGTACGACTCCCACTTGCCTCCGCCGCCGAAGAGCAGGTTCCCCTCGTGCGTCTGCCTCAGGTAGATGGCGTTGCCGGTGACGAACGGGTCGATCACCCGCTCGCGCACCCGCTCGGTGACGAGGATCTGGGAGCGGCGCGGCCTCACGGCGAGCTGCAGGCCGAGCAGGGCCCCGACGCCGGCCGTCCAGGGCCCGGCGCACAGCAGCACCGCGTCGGCCGCGACCTCGCCGGCGGCGGTGAGCACGGCCGTCACGCTGTCGCCGTCGGTCCGGAAGCCCGTGACCGCCGTGTGGGTCAGCAGCTCGGCGCCGGCGTCGCGCAGCCGCGCCTGCAGCGAGGCCGCGATGCGGAAGGGGTAGGCCTGGGCGTCCTCCGGGCAGTGGAGGCCGCCGTGCTGCGTCCCCGCGAGGTGCGGCAGCAGGCGCCGCACCTCGTCGGGAGCGAGCCATTCGACCCCCAGGCCGGCGGCCCGGTAGAGCTCGCCGGCCGACCTGAGCGTCTCGGCCTCGTCCTCGCTGAAGGCCAGCATCACGTGGCCGGTGCGCACGAGCTCACCCCGCACGCCGGTCTCGTCGAGCTGGCGCCACAGGCGCAGGGAGAGGCGGTTGAACGGCAGGTCCTCGAGCGTGTGCCCGAGGGCCAGCACGCCCCCGCCGTTGCGGCCGCTGGCCGCGCCGACGAGCGACAGCCGCTCGACGAGCGCCACGCGGTAGCCGCGCAGGCTGGCGAAGTAGGCGCTCATCAGGCCGACGATGCCGCCGCCCACGACGACGAGCCTTCCCTCCCCTCCGCGCGCCGGCCGCGCCACGGCGTCGCCGAAGGCGGCCTCCAGGTCCTGGTAGGCGGCGGCCGCGGCGCGGGCCGCCTCCGGCCCGGCGTCGGGCGAGACCTTGAGGAGGGTCAGGCGGCGTGGCTGGCTCAAGCCGCGTTCCCCTCCCCCACGCCGAGCGCGTCGAGGAGCCGCGGCAGGGTGGAAGACAAGGCCTGCACAGCCCTGTCCACGTCGTCCCAGGCGGGGGCCAGCGCGACCGCCCCGCCGCGGTGGGCGCGCACGAGCACGCCCGCCTCCCGCAGGCCCGCCACGAGGGCGTCGGCGCGCTCCCCGGCCGAGATCACCTGGTAGAGGCCCATGCCGCCCAGTGGGAGGCGCTGGCCCACGGCGCCGTGCAGCGCCTGGGCGAAGCGCTCGGCCAGGCCGCGGGTGTCGAGCCTCCGCAGCTCGCGGAGGCGGTGGTGGAGACGGACGAGGCTGAGCTCGTCGCCGTCCCAGGTAGAGACCATCGCCAGCGGCTGCGCGACGCGCAGCTCGGGCGAGACGTGGATCACGCCGAGCTGGCCGCCGGGCCACCACACGAGCACGTCGGGCAGGAAGCCGAGGGCCTCGGCGGCGAACGGCGCACCCAGGCCGGAGCGGTAGGAGGCCGTGGCCGTCTCGCTCACGACCACGGGCACGCCGGTGCGGGCGCGCAGCCCGTCGAGCAGCCCGAGGAACCGGCGCGGCAGCACCATGCCGGTGCGCTCCTGGACGACCTCCAGGTACACGCCGAGGACCTTGTCCGGCCCGCCGGCGCGGGCGATCTCCGACTCGATGGCGGCCAGCGTCGCCTCCGCGCCCGCCGCCTCCGGGTGCGGCACGCGCGGCCAGGCGAAGAACGGCTCGCCCTGGGCGTGCACGCCGGGGTCGGAGAGGGAGCGCGCCGCGGCGCTGGTGTGGCCGAAGTAGCCGCCCTCGAGGCCGATGGCCACCTGGGCCTCGCGCCGGTTGTGCCGCAGGATGCGCAGCGACTTGTCGACGGTCTCGTCGCGGCACGAGGTGAGGTAGAGGTGCGGCAGCCGCGGCGCCAGGGCGCCCAGCCACTCGGTCGCGCGCACCACGGCGGGCGTGACGTAGTTGCAGAGCGTGAGCTTCATCGTGGCGGGCCCGGCCAGGAGTCCGGCGCGCTCCGCCGCGACCAGCGACGCGGGCGCCTCCCGCAGCGGCCTGGCGACGCCGTCGCGCAGGTCGACCGGGGCCCGGGCTTCGGCGTCCGCCGCCGGCCCGGCGCCCGGAGCGGCGCCGCCCCCGGCGGCCACGAGCGCGCTCGACCCCGCGCCGACCCTCGCCGGCGCCGCGCCGCGGAGCGGGATGCGGTAGTAGGCCGCCGGCGCTCCGAGGGGCGGGTACTGGCCCTCGTGGACGGCCACCACGTGCGCGCCCAGCGTGCGGTTCAGCTCGAGCATCGCGTCCGCGTGGCCGACGGCGTTGCGTCCGCTCACGAACAGGTAGCGAGGGGCGCCGTCCGCCGTGCGCGCCTCGCGGGCGGCGAGGAGCTGCTCGCGCTTGAGGGCGCGCCCGACGCCCTTGCCGCGGAAGCGCTCGTCGACGGTCACGGCCAGGCTGTAGAGCGTGTTCCGCTCGCCCCGGAAGGGGTCCTGGGCGGGGCCGTCGAGGGCGCCGAAGCGCTCGAGGGGCGCGCCCAGAGCATGGCCCGCGTACGCCCAGCCGTCGGGGGTGGCCACCTCCGCGACCACGGCCACGCCGTCAGGGTCCCTCAGCGCCAGCGCCAGCCTCTCGGCCGGGTCGCGCATCGGCTCGGGGTAGCTGCGCTCCTCGAGCGCGACGATCCGCGGCAGCCACTCGGCCTCGTCCCGGGCCGTGAGCCGGCGCAGGCGGACCTCGGCCGGCTCCTCCGCCGGCGCCGTGGGGCGCGGCAGGTCGTCCCAGGCCGGCGGGCGGCGGCCCGGGTTCGCCACGATCCACGCCAGCGAGCGGCGTACCGCGTCGAAGAGCCGGTCGACCTCGCGCTCGCCGAAGGCCCGCGAGAGGCGGTACCTGGCGGTGCGGTCGCCGGCGCCGAACACGATCGCGCCGCGCCAGAAGCGCTGCTCGAGCAACGCGTCCAGCAGCGCCGGGGTGGGCATGTCGAACGCGAACGCGTAGCCCTGCGCGCGCGGGTTGACCACCAGGTCGGGGAAGGCCCGCGCCAGCGCCTGCAGGCGAGGACGCACCGCGGCCTCCACCCTCTCGGCGTCGCCCGGGTCGATCGAGCGCGCGTACAGGAGCCCCCGCACCAGCGACGCGGGGTGCACGCTGGTGGGCTCCGGGTCGGGGAAGCGGCTCACGACCACGCCTAGCTGGGCGCGCTTGGCGAAGGTGATCGCGTCCGGGTGGTCGGGCGCCCCGTCGGCGGTCACGAACCGGTAGCCGGTGTGCCAGGCGAGCGGCCCGCCGAGGCCGAACCCCGTCTGCACCTCGTCGACGACGAGCGGCACCTGGTGGTGCCGCGTGAGCAGGCGCAGCGCGCGGAAGAACCTGCCGGTGGCGTAGCGGTCGCCGCCCTCCGACTGCATTGGCTCGACGATGCAGGCGAACACCGCGCCCGTGGCGAGCTCCCGCGCGACGGCCGCCAGGGAGGCCACCTCGGAGCGCACCCGCGACGAGGGCGAGGCGCCGAACTCGGCCTCCAGCTCGGCGACGCGGCCCTCGGCCGCGAGGGCGAGGAACCGGCCCTCGTCGACGTCGGCGTCGTCGTGGGGCGCGTCGACGAGCGGCATGGGCGCGAAGCGGGCCTCGTAGCCGCCGATCTCGTAAGGCGCGCGCTTCGAGGGGCTGTAGGTGGCGTGGAGCGCCAGCAAGGTGCGCCCGTGGAAGCTGCCCTCGAAGGCCAGCACCCGGTTGGCGCTCGGGTCGCGGCGGTGCAGGTGGCACAGCGCCAGCGCCTTCTCGTTCGCCTCGGCGCCGCCGTTCGTGAAGGTCACGTGCGGGAGCGCGGGGAAGCGCTCCTGGAAGAACCGCCTGTAGGCGGCCTCGGCCCAGTGCTCGGCGGCGGTCGTGTCGCCGGCGTGCAGCACGGTGTCGCCGAACTCGCCCTCGACGTAGGCGCGCACGACCTCGTCGGCGGCGAAGCCGGCGGGCAGGGTGGCCGTCTGGCTCATGGCGTCGAGCACCACCAAGGGCTCGTCGTCCACGGAGACGAACCAGGGCCCGCTGGAGCGCAGGTGGTCGAAGACCGGGGGCTTCTTCTCGCGCACGATGCGCTCGCCGGCGTACAGGCGGCGCAGCCACCGCTCGGACTCCGGCAGCCTCCCGCCGGCGGGCAGCTGGACGCGGCGCGGCCGCGGCGTGTCGAGCGGGCTGCGCGCGGCCTCGGCGCGCTCCTCCTCGGCGTGCCTGCGCTCCAGGCGGTCGAGGTCGACGGGCGGCAGGGAACCCACGAGGTCCCGGTGCGGGGTGAACGCCCCGTGCTCGTTCTGCTGCACCGCCACGGGGTAGGTGACGCTGCGCGGGGTGTGGCTGCCGCCCGGCCGGTAGTTGCCGCTGCGCCCCACGCCGCCGAAGGGCAGGTTCGAGGAGGCGTTGTTGGTGGAGCGGTTCCAGTTGAACATCCCGGAGAAGGCCCGGTCGCGGAACCGCTCGAAGCGCTCGCGGCTGGCCGTGAAGACGCTGCTGACGAACCCGAAGGGGTTCCCCGCCACGAGCTCCAGGGCCTCCTCGTCGGTCTCGAACGTCTCGACGCTGAGGTCGGGCCCGAACAGCTCCTCGTCCAGGTAGCCGGGCAGCTCGTGCACGCCGTCCGGCACCAGGTGCAGTGTGGGCGGCGCGTACGCCCCGCCGCCGACCTCCCGGTCGGGCAGGAGCGGCTCGGCGCCGGCCGCCCGCGCGGCGGCCACCGCCCGCAGGAAGCGCTCGCGCGCCGCGAACGTCATGAGCGGCCCGGCGAAGCTGGCGGGGTCGCGCGGGTCGCCGAAGCGCAGTCCGGCCACCGCGCGCCTGAGGCCCGCCACCAGCTCCTCCTTGCGGCTCGCGTGCACCAGCACGCGCTCCGTCGCGGTGCAGCGCTGGCCCGTGGTCAGGTAGCCGCCCACGACGATCTCGTGCACCGCCTGCCGCATGTCGGCGTCGTCGAGGACGACGGCCATGTTCTTGCCGCCCAGCTCCAGGGCGAGGAGCAGCTCGGGGCGCTCGGCGGCGGCGCGCCTGATGGCCTGGCCGGTGCGGTACGAGCCGGTGAACCACAGCCCGCGCACGTGGGGGTCCTCGAGGAGCGCCGCCCCGGTCGCGGCCCCGCCCAGGACGACGTTGATGACGCCGGGCGGCAGCCCGGACGCGGCGGCCGCCTCGGCGTAGCGCTGGCCCACCAGCGGCGTCACCTCGCTCGGCTTGGCGACCACCGTGTTGCCGGCCAGCAGGGCGGGCAGCGCGTAGGCGTGCACCAGGTGGGCCGGGTAGTTGGCCGGGCCGATGACGCCGACCACTCCCAGAGGCCTGTAGACGAGGCTCTCGCCCTCGGCGGGCACGACCGGGCCGTCGCGGTAGTGGGCCTTCAGCGCGGCCAGCCCCGCGTCGAAACGGGCGAGCAGCGACGCCGCCTCCGCCTTCGCCTCGCCGACGATCTTGCCCGTCTCCAGCGTGATGGCCTCGGCGATCGCCTCGCGGCGCTCGGCCAGTGCGGCGCGGAAGCCGCCGAGCGCCTCCCAGCGCTGGTCCAGGCTCAGGGCGGACCAGGCGGGGAACGCCGCCGCCGCGGCGGCCGCCGCCAGGCGGGCGCGCTCCGCGGACGCGCGCGTCTCCAGCACCGCGTCCCCGCCCTCGGTGGCGGGGTCGCGAGAGACTAGCGGCTCGCCCTCGGGCGGCAGGAAAGCCCCGTTCACGAGGTCGCCTCGTGCCTCGAACCGCGCCATGCTCACGCCTCCTCGCCCCAGCGGTGGTCCTGCGGGCTCCACTCCACGTCGTCCAGCGGGAAGACCGGCCGCGGCACGCGCCGGTAAGGCACGCCCGCCAGGTCGGTGGGGGCTGCGCCCGGCGCCTCGGCGTCGAAGATGGCCGCCACCTCGCCCCCGAACGCGGCGCGGAAGTGGCCCTTCACCTTGAGGGCCAGCAGGCGCAGGGAGCGCCAGTCGACGCCCAGCGTCTCGAGAATCGCCGGGTCGTTGACGCTGGCGCGGCCCTCGGCCACCCCGACGAGCACGTTGCCGGCGCGCAGCAGGCACGCCCGGCCGATCGAGGCGCGGCTGCCGCGCAGCATGGGGCCCCGGACCACGTAGCCGCCGTCGGTGAGGGTCAGCACCTCGGCCCGGAGCTCCACCGGCGCCCCGAGCTCGGGGTTCACCTTGCCGCCCACGCGGAACCTCGCCTCGCCGCCGACGCCCACGCCGAACGCCCGCGCGACGGTCTCGGGGTCGTAGATCACGCCCACGAAGCTCTCGGGCTCGTCCCTCTCCACCAGGAGCCGCAGCAGCGTGGTGGTGTCGCCGGCGCCGCCGCTGGCCGGGTTGTCGGCGACGTCGGCGATCACCACCGGCCGGCCCGGGGCGGCCAGCGCCGCCTGCAGCGCCTCGTGGGCCGGCGGCGTGGCGCCGAGGAAGCGGCGCCTCTCCGCCCAGTAGCGCGCGGCCACCCGCAGGGCAGCAGCGCGGGCCTCCTCGCGGGAGACGGCGTAGACGAGCACGCTGGCGCGGCTCACGGGCACGTCGGCGAAGGGGAAGCCGCCGTACACGCCCACCTCGACGACGCGGGAGCCGTCGCCGGTGAGGGCTTTCCCCTCCGCCTGCATGTCCACCATGGGCCCGCGGCCCTCGATCGTGCGCATGTTGATGCTGGGCAGCAGCATGGGCAGCGGCACCAGGGCGGCGTGGAAGCGCTCGCCCCCCTCGAGCTGCCGCGACAGCAGCTCGGCGGCCCTGCGGCCCGACTCGGCCAGGTCCACGTGCGGGTAGGTCTTGTAGGCGACGAGCACGCTGGCGGCGGCGACCATCTCGTGGGTGACGTTCGCGTGCAGGTCCAGGACGGCCACCACCGGGACGTCGCCCACGAGCCCGCGGACGGCCGCGAGGAGGTCGCCCTCGGGGTCGTCGTAGCCCTCGGCCAGCATGGCGCCGTGCAGCGACACCAGCACGCCGTCGAGCGGTCCGGCGGCGCGGAGGCCCGCCAGCACGCGCGCCTTCAGTTCCTCGTACGCCGCGCGCTCGAGCGGGCCGCCGGGGCAGGCGTAGGCGTCGACCACGGGCACGGGCTCCCAGCCGCGCTCCTCGGCGACGGCGACGAACCCGCCTATCACGGTGTTCGTGCCGCGGTTGGCGCCCAGCACCTCCTCGCCCGCGTAGAGGTGCCCCGAGGAGCCGGCGAAGTGGCGCATGGCGGTGAGGAGGCCCGTGAAGGAGTTCGACTCCTGCGAGAGGCCGACTAGTGCGACTCGTTCCCTTGGCATCCCTGCAGCTGGTCCCTTCCCGACCGTGGGCCCGGGCGGGGTCAAGCCCGCCTCAGACGCGGGTCGAGCGCGTCACGTATCGCGTCACCGAGGAGGTTGAAGCCGACGACCGAGACGAAGATCGCGAGCCCCGGGAACACCGACAGCCACGGGGCGCGCGAGGCCTGCCTGTAGCCCTCGCGGATGAGGAGGCCCCACTCGGGGACGGGCGGCTGGGCGCCCAGGCCGAGGAAGCCGAGCGCGGCGACGTCGAGGATCGCCACGCCCACGGACAGCGTGAGCTGGACGATGATCGGCGAGAGGCTGTTGGGCAGCACGTGACCGAACATCACGCGCGGCGTCCCGCTGCCCAGGGCGCGGGCGGCCTGCACGTACTCGGCCTCGCGCAGGCCCAGGACGACCGAGCGCGTGATGCGCACGTAGATGGGCACCTGCGTGATCGAGATCGCCAGCAGCGCGTTCGTGAGGTTGGGGCCGAGGGTGGCCACGATCGCGATGGCCAGGAGGATGCCGGGGAACGCGAGCAGGATGTCGACCAGCCAGCCGACGGCGATGTCGAGGCGCCCGCCGAAGTAGCCGGCCAGCAGGCCGATGAGGCTGCCCACCACGGCGGCCAGGCCCACCGCCACCAGGCCGACGCTGAGGCTGACGCGCCCGCCGTGCCACACGCGGGTGAAGGTGTCGCGGCCCAGCTCGTCCGTGCCGAACGGGTGCTCGAGGCTGGGCGGCAGGCGCGCCCTCTCGAGGTCCCTGTCGACCCGGGCGTCGTACGGCGCCAGGACCGGCGCGAGCAGCGAGGCGCCCACCACGAAGGCGACGATCGCCAGGCCGGTGCGACCGGTGGTGCTGCGCAGGATGCGGCGGAGCGTGGTAAGCACGGGGTTCCCGCGCCTCGCGCCCGCGCTCTCCAGGGCTGCGGCGCTACCGAGGCTCACGACGCCGCCCTCACGAGTACTGGATCCTCGGGTCGATCACGGCGTAGGAGAGGTCCACCAGCAGGTTCACGACCACGAACACCACGGCGACGAGCAGGACGCCGCCCTGGACGATGGGGTAGTCGCGGGCGTTGATGGCGTCGTACACCCAGCGGCCGATGCCGGGCCAGGCGAAGATCGTCTCGGTGAGGATGGCGCCGGAGAGCAGGCTCCCGAACGAGAGGCCCACCACCGTCACCACCGGGGGCAGGGCGTTCCGCAGCGCGTGCTTCATGACGACGCCCCAGGAGCTGAGGCCCTTGGCCTCGGCGGTGCGCACGTAGTCCTGCCCCAGCGCCTCGAGCATGGCGCTGCGCGTCATCCTGACCACCACGGCCATGGGGATGGTGCCGAGCGTTATGCCCGGCAGGACCAGGTGCTCGAGCGCGGAGCGCGCCACCTGCGGCTTGCCCTGCAGCAGCGCGTCGAGCACGTACAGCCCGGTGATGGGCTTGAAGTCGAGCGAGGTGATGAGGTCGAGCCTCCCCGTGGAGGGCAGCCAGCCCAGGTTCACGGCGAAGACGTTGATGAGCATGATCGCCAGCCAGAAGACCGGCAGCGAGACGCCAGATAGAGCGAGGAAGAGAACGACGGTGTCGACGGTGCGGCCGCGGTGCAGCGCGGCCAGCACCCCGGCGGGGACACCGAGCAGGACGGCGAAGGCCATCGCCGCCAGCGTCAGCTCGATGGTCGCCGGGAAGCGCTGGAGGAGGCTCTCCAGCACGTCGGAGCGCGTGAAGTAGCTGCGGCCGAGGTCGCCGCGCAGCAGCGACCCCACGAACAGGAAGTACTGCGAGTCGAAGAGCGCGAGCGGGTTGCCGCTGTCGGCGAAGGCGGCGACGTTGAAGAACAGCGGCTGGTCGAGCCCGAGCCGTTGGCGGAGCTCCGCGCGGGCCTCGGGGGTCGCCCGCTCGCCCAGCATCAGCAGCGCCGGGTCGGCGGGCACGACGCGGGTGATGACGAAGACCAGGACGCTGATCCCCAGGAGCACGGGGATCAGGCCCAGCAGCCGTTTCGCGGCGTAGGTGGTCACTGCCGAGACTCCACTGACGGGCTCTGGCGGGAGCCGAAGCCCCCGCCAGAGCGCGCTGACTGCCTCAGGGCAACTTCACGACGGCGAGCGGCATGACGTTGCCCACCGGGTTGGGGTAGAAGCCCTCGATCCCGGCGCGGATCGCGTTGAGGGCGCGGCCGTGGGCCATGGGCAGCGCCGGCACCTCGTCGTGGAGGATCTGCGAGGCGCGGCGGTAGAGCTCGAGGCGCTCCTCCTGCGAGGGGGCGCGGCGGCCGCGCTCGAGGAGCTCCTGGAACTCCGCGTTCTGCCAGCCGTACTCCGCCAGGGCGGTGGCCTGCGCGAACATCGCGTAGAGGAAGCCGTCGGCGTCGGCGTACTGCGCGTTCCAGCCGAGCTGGTACATGGGGAACTTGCCGGTGAAGTCGTCGAGGTAGGTGCCCCAGTCCTCGGTCTTCAGGTCGGCGATGATGCCTACCTCGGCGAGGTAGCTGGCGACGGCCTCGGCCACCGCGGCGGGAGCCGTGATGTACGGGCGCGTGACGGGCATGTACCACAGCTCGGTGCTGAAGCCGTCCGGGTAGCCGGCCTCAGCCAGTAGCTGCCGCGCCTTGTCCGGGTCGTACGGGTAGCCGGTGAGCGACTCGTCGTGGCCGAACACGCCCGGCGGGATGAACTGCGTGGCGGCGACGAACTGCTCGCCGTACAGGGTGCGGACGATCGCCTGCTGGTCGATGGCGTAGGCCACCGCCTGGCGCACGCGGACGTCGTCGAACGGCGCCTGACCCTGGTGCATCGCCAGGTAGCCCGTGTTGAGCGCCGTGCTGGGCAAGGAGACCTCGAGGTTGGGGTCGGACTCGATGAGGTCGAGGTCGTCCGGGTTCAGGTTCACGGCGATGTGCACCGTGCCGGAGCGCAGGGCGGCGAGGCGGGCGGCCGGGTCCTCGATGGCGAGTACCACGACGCGCTCGACCTCGGGCTGCAGCTCCCAGTGGCCGTCGAAGCGCTCGAGCACCACGCGCTCGCCCTCGACCCACTCGACGAAGCGGAAGGGGCCGGTGCCGACCGAGCCCACCCGCGGCGTGCCGTAGTCCGGCCCGTGCTCCATGATCGCCTTGGGGCTGTGCATGGCGAAGTAGCCGGAGCTGAGCATCGTCGGCAGGAAGCCCACCGAGTCGGTCATGTAGAGGCGGATCGTGTACTCGTCCACGACCTCCACGCGGTCGAGGACGCCCTGACCCCTGGGCCCGCCGAAGATCCAGCCCCAAGGGACGTAGGCCTTACCCTGGTCCCGGAACCCGTAGGGGTGCTCGGGGTCGTTGAAGCGGTCGAGGTTGAACTTCGCCGCCTCGGCGTTCCACGGCGTGCCGTCGTGGAACGTGACCCCCTGGCGCAGCTCGAGGGTCCACACGGTCCCGTCCTCGTTGGGCGTCCAGGACGTGGCCAGCTTCGGGACCAGACCCGTGCCGCCGAGCTCGAGGCCGACGAGCGTCTCGGCGATCTGGTCCGACACCATGCGGGAGTTGCCGTCCTGGGCGGTCCCCGTGTCGAGCGTGACGGGCCACCCGCTCTGTGCGAACACTAGGGTCTGCGCCGAGCCGAACGACAGCAACAGGAGCGATGACAGCACGACGGCTAATCGGAACATGCCTACCTCCCCGGCCCCTAAGCCGACTGAGTTGGGGTCTGTCGAAAAACAAGTTACGCTTAGCGAAACGGGGGTGTCAATCTTGACCATGAAGAGCTCGAAGGCAGAGATGGTCGAGTCGCTGGCGCGCGGGATCCGGCTCATGGAGTGCTTCTCCGTGCGGCGGCCCTCGCTGAGCCTCACCGAGATCGCCGAGGAGATGGGCATCCCCAAGCCGTCGGCCTACCGCCTGGCGGCCACCCTGGTGAGCACGGGCTGCCTGCAGTACGACCCGGACACGAAGCGCTACCGGCTGGGCATCAAGACGTTGGAGTTCGGCCACGCCTGCCTCGCAGGCCTGGGGTTCCCCGACGCCGCGCAGCCCATCCTCGAGGAGCTGGTCCACCGCACCCGCGAGTCGGCCAGCATGGCGATCCTCGACGGGGACGAGATCGTCTACGTCGCCCGCGTCGCCTCGCGGCGCGTGATGAGCGTGAACCTCTCGGTGGGCGCGCGGCTGCCGGCCCACTGCACGTCGATGGGCCGCATCCTCCTGGCCGGCCTGGACGAGGACGAGTTCCGGCGCTGGCTCGACCGCGCCGAGCTGACCGCCTACACGCAGTTCACGATCACCGACAAGCAGAAGCTCGCGGAGCGCGTCCGCCTCGCGCGCGAGCAGGGCTACACGGTGACCAGCCAGGAGCTCGAGATGGGCCTGACCTCGGCGGCCGCGCCCGTGCGCGACGCCCATGGGAAGGTGGTGGCGGCGATCAACGTCTCCACGTTCACGTCGCGCTACACGGACGTCGAGCTCAGCGAGAAGGTCGTGCCGACCCTGGTCGAGGCCGCCCAGACGATCTCCAGCGCGCTCGGCTTCAGGCCGGGCATCAGGCAGCAGCGCTGACGCTGTCGCCGCGCTCGCCTCGAGGACGCGACGAGAAGAGACCCTTCCCGTCCTCCCTGGGCGGAAGCCCGCGCTTGGAGGGTCTCCCACGGCCGGCCGGGGACGCGGCGGCCGCCCCTCGACGGCTATCATCCGCCTAGACCGAACGCGAGGCGTGGGCGCTGAGCCCGCGAGGGGCTGGGAGGGCGCGTGACGCGACGTGGAAGCACTCGCCGGCGGGGCCGGCCATTGGCCGTCGCACCACTGCTGGCGGTACTGCTCGTCGGCTGCTGCCCCTACCACGTACCGGACCTCCCACCCGACGAGCACGAGCCCAACGACGACGTCTCCCAGGCGACGGCACTCACCCTGGGAGCGGCGATCGAGGCGACCATGAACGGGTCCGACGGCCCGGACGTGTTCCGGTTCGAGGCGGCGGAAGGCCAGAGGCTCCGCGTCGAGGTCGAGCTGGTAGACGGAGGCT
>ERZ795042.1227-NODE-1227-length-17188-cov-83.345065_pt1 | contig 17188 bp, 15 predicted proteins | sample MGYA00375126_ERZ795042 | MGnify/ENA primary metagenome ERZ795042 (study PRJEB30171, sample SAMN05518105) | compost metagenome | isolation source: Feedstock adapted compost from Newby Island compost facility, Milpitas, CA | place: USA:Newby Island compost...
GGCAAGAAGGCGGACTTAGCGGTTTTCTCCAGCGCGAAGAAAGCGAGCATGACATTTTTGGTGCCGGACACGCGAGCACATCCATCTCCGCAGCCTTAGGTATCGCCGTTGCCGGCAAACTCAAAGGGGAGCATTTCCATACTGTAGCCGTCATTGGCGACGGTGCATTAACAGGGGGCATGGCCTATGAAGCGTTGAACAACGCTGGGAGTCTTCAAGTCCCCCTCATCGTTGTTCTCAATGACAATGAGATGTCCATTGCCCCGAATGTCGGCGGACTCGCGAAATATCTGAGCCGCATCCGCGCCAATACACGCTATCGCCAAGCCAAAGCAGAAATTGAGCGGCTTCTCCGCCGATTGCCACAAGGTGATCTCTTGCTTAACCTGAGTTATCGCTTTCTCGACGGCCTCAAAGAGGCGGTCTACCATACCATGATTTGGGAAGAGCTCGGCTTTACCTACATCGGCCCGATTGACGGGCACAATCTCCGAGAGCTCATCGAGACGTTCCAACTCGTTAAGCAGATTGATGGGCCGGTTTTTGTCCATACGCTCACGATTAAAGGCAAGGGATACCAGCCAGCGGAGGATGACCCATTCAAACATCACAGCGCGACCGTGAAGGTGCCAGGCGCTCCGCCGACGCCACCGCGGTATCAGGACGTGTTTGGCGAGACGCTGACCCAGCTTGCTTATCACGATCCGCGCATAGTCGCTATTACAGCAGCGATGCCTGATGGCACTGGACTTTTGCCGTTTGCCAAAGCGCACCCTGAGCGCTTCTTCGATGTCGGCATCGCAGAGCAACATGCTGTTACCTTCGCCGCTGGCCTCGCAACGCAAGGGATGCGTCCCGTTGCAGCGATTTACTCAACGTTTCTGCAGCGTGCCTATGACCAGGTGATCCATGACGTGTGTATTCAGCGACTGCCGGTTGTGTTCGCGCTTGATCGCGCTGGCCTCGTTGGAGAAGATGGCCGAACGCATCATGGCGTCTTCGACTTTGCCTACCTCCGTTGCTTACCGAATATGGTGGTGATGGCACCAAAAGACGAAGACGAGTTACGGCATATGCTGAAAACCGCCATTGACTATGAAGCAGGGCCAATCGCGCTCCGCTATCCGCGAGGCTCAGGCGTTGGTGTTCCGCTTCTGGGCGATCCTCATTCGCTACCAATCGGTCGCGGTGAACTCCTGCGAGAAGGACGCGACGTTACCCTCCTCGCGATTGGCTCGACTGTTCTGCCAGCTGAGCGAGCGGCGGACATCCTCGCGGAAGAAGGCATTGAAGCAACGGTCATTAATGCACGCTTTGTCAAGCCGCTTGACCGTACGCTCATTCTCGATGCCATCCGTGAAACTGGCTTGCTCGTGACGATTGAGGAAGCACAAGCCGCTGGTGGCTTCGGCAGCGCCGTTCTCGAGCTGCTCGCAAACGAAGGCACCCAGATTCCCGTGCGCGTGCTTGGCTTAGCAGACCGCTTCTACGATCATGCTTCGCAATCGTCGCTCCGGAAGCAGGCGGGGATCGATGCAGAGAGCATCGCCAGACAGGCACGGGCACTCGTTCGGCAGGCTCGACACACGCCGGTGTCGTAGCACCTACCTCCTGTGCCATGACACGCGCCGCTCATCCCGCTGACCTGTCGGTGCTCCGCGAAATTGCCGAAGCCTGCGATCTTCGGCTTTCGGCTGCCCAATTGGAGCAGTTTGCCCAGTATGGAACACTGCTGCTGTCGTGGCGGGAGCGGATCAACCTTACTGGTATCACAGACTGGGAAGGGCTCCAGCGTACGCTCTTCGGGGACGCGCTTGCGCTTGTGCCACTCATCCTTCACTACTGCCAAATACAGCGCTCAGGAGGTTGTTCTTCGCTCCAAGATGCCGCACATGCAACAGGCGGATCCTCCACTGCGTCCATACCTGGCTGTCAGCTCCTGGACGTTGGAACAGGCGCTGGCATTCCTGGGATTCCCCTGAAGCTTGCGCTACCCGATCTGAACCTTACCCTGCTTGAAGCAACCGGCAAGAAAGTCGCATTTCTGCAGCATGTTCTGCAGGCCCTCGGCCTTACTCACGTGCTCGTCATCCAGGGACGCGCCGAGGAGATTGCACACAATCCAGGTTATCGCGGGCACTTTGACCTTGTTACCGCTCGCGGCCTCGCGCCGTTACCAACGCTTTTGGAACTCTGCCTCCCGTTTCTTCATGTTGGCGGGTATGGCATCTTCCCCAAAGGGCCACGAGTCGATGACGAAATCCATGCAGCGCACTATGCTCTCCACATCTTGGGCGGCACGATCGTTGACGTTCGCACCCCGCCTCATCCAGCCCTCGCGACAACTCGCATCGTTGTTGTGCGACTTGATCGCCCCGTTCCATCGAACTATCCACGCCGTGCCGGTATTCCGCAAAAACGGCCTATTCTTTCCCGCGGTACGGCTGCCAGGGAAGACGAAAAGGAAGGTATATCATGAGCAGTCAGCACGTTGTCATTATTGGTGGAGACGCAGCGGGCATGAGCGCTGCCTGGCAAATCCGCCGGCTACGACCAGATTGGACAATTACCGTCTTTGAACGAGGGCAGTACACATCCTATTCGGCGTGAGGGCTGCCATACTTCGTCGCCGGTCTGGTCGACGACATAGGCACGCTTATTGCACGCTCGCCCGAAGCCCATCGGCGTGGAGGGATTGATCTCCGTCTCGGCGAAGTAGTTTGTGAGATTGATGCGACAGCTCAACGGGTCGTGGTTGAGCGTTCTCAGGGCCAGGTTTACACAGAGCCATACGACCAACTCGTGATCGCCACCGGCGCACGCCCGCGAACGCTCGCGCTACCCGGTCAAGATGCTGCTGGCGTCTTCACCCTCACCACTATCCCTGATGCACTTGCGATCCGCGATTGGATTGAGCATGAACGCCCACGACACGCTGTTGTCGTTGGCGGCGGCTACATTGGCCTTGAGGCCACTGAAAGCCTTGTCGTGCGCGGTATCCCCACGACCTTGATCGAACAAGCACCGCAGATCATGAGCACGCTTGACCCGGAGATGGCACACCTCGTTGCTAACGCAATCGAAAAAGCTGGCGTTGAACTCCGCCTCCAAGACCGTATCACCCAGCTGCACATACAGCAGGGACGCATTCAGAGCATCTCTGTGGGTGATGACGTCCTTCCTGCTGACCTGCTGATTTTTGCCCCTGGCATCGAGCCAAACAGTGACCTCGCCCGGGAAGCAGGTATTGCTCTCGGTGTCGCCAACGCGATTCACGTCGATGAAACCTTGCACACGAGCGCTCCGAACGTCTGGGCAGCCGGAGACTGTGCTGAGACGTTTCATCTTGTAACACGACGTCCGGCATGGATTCCGCTCGGAACAACAGCCAACAAGCAAGGTCGAATCTGTGGACAAAACGTTGCCGGAGACGCTTACCGGTTTCCCGGCGTTGTCGGAACTGCTATCACCAAATTCCTCGATCTTGAAATTGCACGCACTGGCCTCAACGAACGTGAAGCACAGCAGGCTGGGATCACATACGCAACGGCGACGATCCGGAGCACAACCCGTTCGGGATATTATCCAGGAAGTGCCCCCATTACCGTGAAGTTGCTTGCTGAGCGCGGCAGTGGGCGGCTCCTTGGGGGACAGATTGTTGGCGGAGTAGGCGCAGGCAAGCGCATTGACACGCTTGCTGTTGCGTTACATGCTGGCCTCGATGTTGAGGCATTCCAGTGGTTTGACCTTGCGTATGCTCCGCCCTTTTCTCCTGTTTGGGACCCTGTCCTGATCGCTGCCCGACAACTTGCGCGCACCATCTAGAAGCAAAGGGGGATGACAATGCCGAGGACACCGGCGCAAGAAACCATACTTGATCTTGTCCAGGGATACCGTACGAGTGTTGTGGTCATGCTCTTCGCAGAATTGGGCATTATTGATGCCCTTGCTCCTCAGCCACTGCCAACAGCCGAACTTGCTCACCGCCTTCATGTTGATACGCAAGCACTGGGGCGCCTGCTGCGTGCTGGGAAGGCCCTTGGTCTCGTTACAGAGCGCAATGGCACGTGGGAGGCAACACCGCTCAGCCTTGCAACGCTCAAGACCGCCTCGCCTTACTCACTCAGTCATGCGATTCGTCTCCAGAGCGTCTTTGCGCATCGCTGGTCACGGCTTCACGAAGCCGTGCAGACCGGCCATAAACCTGCGGCAAATCAACAGAACGAAGACCGTGTCGATTGGGTACGCCTCTTCACCCTAGGGCTCTACGAGCTTGCAAGAATGGTCGCCGACGATGTCGCAGCAGCACTACTTCCCCTGCTCGACAAAAGCGCGGCCCCTAGGATTATCGATCTTGGTGGCGGCCACGGCGCCTACAGCGTCGCCCTTGTTCGCCAGTTGCCCACAGCACAGGCTGTTATCGTTGACCTTCCCCCAGTCATTGCTGTGACCCGTCAACTGGTACAGCAGTACGCTTTTGCTGATCGCCTTCTCCTGCAAGAAGGCGACTTCTTTGTTGATGCGCTCGGCCACGACTACGATTTGGCCCTTCTCTTCGGCATTCTCAACAGTGAGCCCGAGGAGCGTGCCCTCCGTCTACTCCAGCGCACGTGGGCAGCACTTCGGCCAGGCGGATGGCTGGCCATCCGTCACTGGGATGAGACAAGTCTCGACTACGCACTCATGGATCTTCACATGCTGCTTTCAACGGACAACGGGCATGTCCCCAGTGAGGAAGAAATGCGCGCATGGCTGACATCAGCGGGGTTTACAGGATTCAGGCTGATGCCAATCCCAACACTTCCGCATGAAATGCTGATCCTGGCTCAACGACCACCTGCCTAGACGTCTGCGCGTAAGATTCAGGGGTGCGTAGGATGGAGAGGCCGATGAGCAAAACGCGTCAAGCGCTTCGGATCCAAGCCATTGAACGTGACATTACACCACTGCCGCTCCTCACTCCTGAACTCTCGATCGTCGTTCCGGTCTATGACGAGGCCGAAAGCTTACCTGTGCTGTATGAGGAACTCTGCAGGGTGCTTCAGCAACTACCACTCTCGGCAGAAATGATCTTTGTCGACGACGGAAGCCGTGACGGCTCCGTCGACATCCTGCGTGCGTTGCACGCGCAAGATGAACGGGTACAAGTAATCGAATTCCGGCGAAATTTTGGCAAAAGTGCAGCACTCCATGCTGGCTTCCAGGCAGCCCGGGGACGAGTCGTTGTCACCCTCGATGCTGACTTGCAAGACGTACCAGCTGAGATTCCGCGACTCCTTGAGGCATTAGCTGATGCAGACCTCGTCAGCGGCTGGAAATACCAGCGACAAGATCCTGCCTCGAAGCGCTGGCCATCCCGCTGGTTTAACTTTGTCGTTCGCCACCTCACAGGGGTACCACTGCACGATTTTAACTGTGGGCTGAAGGCGTACCGACGTGAAGTCATCGAAGAGCTTTCACTCTACGGCGAACTCCACCGGTACATTCCAGTCCTTGCTCATCATCGAGGGTTTCGCGTAACTGAAGTTCCGGTTGCGCATCGGCCACGTCGGTTTGGCCATTCCAAATTTGGCTCTGCTCGATTCTTCCGTGGATTTTTTGACCTGTTGACTGTGCTCTTCCTCACGCAATATACGCGACGGCCACTCCATCTCTTCGGCTGGTTTGGGATGATCAGCCTCGGGCTTGGCTTTATGATCAACGCATACCTCAGCCTCCAGTGGTTCATGGGACATCCGATTGGGCACCGCCCCCTGCTACTCCTTGGAGTCCTCCTAATGATTTTCGGTGCCCAGTTCTTCCTCACCGGGCTCCTCGGCGAATTGATCACCAATGCGAGCGCTCGCCCAGAATATAGCGTTCGCCAGCATCTGTCTCATCGGGCAAGGGTCACACAGCGTGATGACGAACAGTAGGTCTTCCGACACCTTCCAATCCACGACGCTTGAATGGCCTTGCTGCCCCAGTTGTCAGGCCAATGACCCCCGTCCACTGCACACGGTATGGGACTTTACAACCGATACGCGAGCAAGCTTTGTCCTCGTGCAGTGCGGTCAGTGCGGGCTGTGGTATCTTCGTCCACGACCAACCCCTGCGGTCCTTGCTCGATACTATTCTGCAGCCTATCGCCCATTCCGGCGCTCAGGGATCATGGGACAAGCGTATCGGGCAGCGCTGTTGCGAGAAGTCCATGCGCTCTGGCCGTATCTCGCCCCACCACGCCGTGTTCTTGACGTTGGGTGCGGAGACGGCACGCTCCTGCAGATCATTCGTGAAGCGGGCAATCCACAGGTTGCTGGTTTAGAGCCGAGTGAGCACGCTGCAACGCACGCCCGAGAGCATCTCCAGCTCGATGTCACGATCGGGACACTTGAGACGGCTCACTGGCCAGCAAACACATTCGATACCGTGCTCTTACGCCATGTACTGGAACATCTTCCTGAACCAGCCCACGCCCTCAAGCACATTGGACGGCTGCTTCGTCCAGGTGGACACCTGATTCTGTGGGTTCCAAATTGTGATTCCTGGGCAGCGCAATGGTTGAAGCGTTACTGGATTGGCTACGATCCGCCTCGTCATCTGGTGACATTTTCCACGCAGACGTTGCGACAGCTCCTGATTCAGCAGGGATTTCAGCCTCGCGCCATCACCTATGAGTGGTACGGAATCGAATGGGCATGGGGCATCCGGCTCTGGCTGCACCAACGCTTACGAGCAGGCAGACAGCTGACGCAGATCCTTGGCTGGCTTCATCCAGGGATAACGCTTGCAAGTACGCCTCTCAGTGCGCTTGCAGCAGCGCGCGGCCGGTCCGGGCGAATTCGGGTCGTCGCGCAGCGGCTTGGCACTCGCTGACCGAGGCATCAATCTGCTACAATGTGGTGATGAGGCAAGCGCGCCCTCGTAGCTCAAGGGATAGAGCGCTTGGCTTCGAACCAAGAGGTTGGGGGTTCGAATCCCTCCGAGGGTACGAGAGCGAGGCATGTGCCTCGCTGTTTTTTCACTTGGTTTGTGCACGATTGGTATACTCGCCTGTTGGCGTACAGCAAGGACGGGAGGGACAGGGGAAGCGTGATCCACGGCGTCGAAATTAAGCGACTCGTGACCCACGCCGATGAGCGCGGCTCCCTCACTGAACTGATTCGCCGGGACGACGCATTTTTTGAAGGATTCGGCCAGTGCTATGTCTCGATATCCTATCCTGGGGTGATCCGTGCTTGGCATTGGCATAAGAAGCAAACAGACTATTTCGTCTGCATCCGTGGCATGATCAAAGTGCCCCTTTTTGACCTTCGCCCAGACTCACCGACATACCGCGAACTCAACGAGTTCTTCCTTGGCGATGACAATCGCATTGTCCTCAAGATTCCACCGGGTGTAGCCCATGGATTCAAAAATATCGGCACAGAACCTTGTTACTTGCTCAATTTCCCAACTGAGCCCTATAACCCGGATGATCCTGACGAATATCGATTGCCCTACAACACGCCAGAAATTCCGTATTCATGGGAAATCCGCTATCACTAATGGCGAAGGATAGATGATGATGACGTCCTATCCGTCTGCATTGACAATCCAGCCTGTTACCCGTCCAGTCAATGCAGAAGTCGTACTCCCCGGGTCCAAAAGTGTCACGAACCGCGCTTTACTGCTGGCAGCGCTTGCCCGTGGACAATCGGTACTGACCAGCGCGCTTTTTAGCGATGATACCGCCGTCATGAGCGACTCACTACGGCGGCTCGGGATAGCAGTCGAAGAGCACCCGACGACGTCAACGTTTCGCGTCATCGGCTGTGGTGGACGCATTCCTGCTGGACATGCGACGCTCTTTGTTGGCAATTCCGGGACAACTGCCCGCTTCCTCACTGCCGCACTCGCTCTTGGCCATGGAGAGTACATCCTCGACGGTCTTCCGCGCATGCGAGAACGGCCGATGCAGCCGCTGCTCGATGCCCTCCAACAGCTTGGCGTCGACGCGACATCCCTCGCTGGTACTGGTTGTCCGCCAATTCGGGTTCGCGCCAACGGACTACGTGGTGGTCAGGTGACATTGCCTGGCACGTTGAGCAGTCAATACCTCAGTGCTTTGCTCATGATCGGGCCGTGTACGCACGATGGTCTTGACATTACTGTTGTCGGTGAACTCGTCTCTCGGCCCTACATCGACATGACCATTGCGACCATGCGTGCTTTTGGGGCTGAGGTTCACGTGAGTCAAGATGGCCGCCATTTCCAGATTGCCGGCCAGCAGGGTTACACTGGGCGCTCCTACGTGGTTGAACCAGACGCCTCAGCTGCTTCGTACTTCTTTGCGCTGGCCGCGGTTACCGGAGGACGGATCACGGTTCAGCATCTTGGGCGCCAGTCATCACAAGGAGATCTCCACTTCGTCGATCTCCTAGCAGCGATGGGTTGTCGCATCACGATGGATGAAGACACCACGACAGTGGAAGGGCCAGCACGGCTGCGCGGCATTTCAGCCGATATGAACGCGATCTCCGACACGGTGCCAACACTCGCTGCGATTGCACCGCTTGCTAAAGAGCCTGTCAGGATTTCGAACGTTGCGCATATCCGTCACAAGGAGACCGACCGTATTCACGCGCTGGTCACGGAACTTCGTCGCTTAGGCGTTACGGTTGAAGAATATCCGGACGGCTTGACGATCTACCCGGCCACGACGCTCCGCCCTGCAGCAATTGAGACCTATGACGACCATCGGATCGCGATGAGTTTCGCAATCCTTGGAGCGGTACGACCGGGGATCACGATCCTGAATCCTGCTTGTGTCGCCAAGACGTTTCCAGATTTCTTCACCCGGCTGGAGTCCGTCCTTGCACCAGCCCGCGTCTAGAGGCGTGCAGCCCGATTGAGTAGATAGAAATCAGCCAAAACGAGTAAGAGCATCGCCTCAGCAACGGGGACAACACGTGGACAGATGGAAGGATCATGGCGGCCTTCAACTGTGATCGTGCGAGGGTTGCCAGCGATATCAACCGTCTGCTGCGGGCGGGCAATTGATGATGTGGGCTTCACGGCCAGGCGGACAACAATCGGCTCGCCGGTTGAGATGCCACCAAGCATCCCTCCAGCGTTATTCGTTACCGTGCGCACACGTCCTTCAGCATCAACGGTAAACGGGTCGTTGTGTTGGCTGCCACGCATGCGCGCCGCACCGAACCCCTCCCCAATCTCCACACCTTTCACCGCCGGGATGCTGAGCATTGCTTGGCCAATAACGGCGTCAAGCTTGTCCATCGTTGGCTCGCCGAGTCCAGGCGGAACATTTACTGCATGCACTTCAACGATGCCGCCCACGCTGTCATGCTCTTCTTTGGCTGCCAAAATCGCTGCAACCATTTTCTCAGCTGCCACCGGATCAGGACAGCGAACGGGATTACGATCAATCTCTTCCCGGTCAAACGTCTCGATTTCAATACCGGCTAACTCACGGACAAACGCGTAGACTTCAATCCCCGCAGCGATGCGCAGGAGTTGACGGGCAATCGCACCAGCAGCAACCCGCCCCCAGGTCTCACGAGCACTTGAGCGCCCACCTCCGCGATGATCGCGATGCCCATATTTGATCCAGTAGGTATAGTCAGCATGGCCAGGCCGGAAGACATCGCGCAGTGGTTCATATTTTGAAGAATCGACATCCGCGTTATAGGTAATGAGCGAAATCGGTGCTCCAGTCGTTTTGCCGTCAAATACGCCCGAGAGAATTTGTACGCGGTCGCGTTCGCTCCGCGGAGATGTGACCGCGCTTTGGCCAGCACGACGCCGATCGAGATCACGCTGAATGATCTCTTCGGACAGTGGAAGGCCGGCAGGACAACCATCGACAACAACGCCCAGCGCTGGGCCGTGTGATTCTCCCCAGGTGGTGATCCGGAAAAGTCGTCCGAACGTGCTTCCCATTTGCGCTCGTTACCCTTTCAACCGATGGTCATGGATCTCGACCTCGTCGTCAAGTGGTACAGGCTCACCAAGCCAGCGGCCGTAGATATCGTAATCGAAGCTTGGAGTGCGATGAAATCCAAAGCGCTCATAGAGCGCTCGGCTACGGCGATTGCGCGCCTGAGTGCTCAGCGCTACTCGATGCGCGCCGCGCTGAGCAAGGAGCCAAACGGCCCACGTGAGAGATGCGAGGCCATAGCCCTGGCCTTGATAGTCGCGCCCAACAGCGAGGCGGTCAAGATGCCCCCAGCCACGCATCCTCGTGACCCCAACGTAACTGACCGCTTCCCCTTGTGCATTACGCCCAAGGTAAACATCGACCTGGGGATCCGCGAGATAATCGGTGAATTCCGCCTCACTGTTACGCCAAAGCCAAGAAAACGCCGTGTGGTCAACCGAGAGCAATTCACCAAACGCAAACGGATCAGCAGGCGAGACGCGCTCAAAACGCAGCCGCCCGTCAGGCATCGGAGGATGAAAGACTGTGAGTTCATAGACAAGGATCTGCTCGATCAGCGTAAAGCCAACGTTGGCGTAGAAGATAGGACTTCGCCGTTCATGCTGCTCTTGCATGACGAGCAACCGTGCGCCGTGCTCATGGGCAGCTTCACTGACGTAATCGAGCAGCACTGGAGCATGCTGGTTTGCAGATAACTCGAGAATGCCGATGATCTCGCTCCGATGACGCCACGGACCAGCAATAACGTATTCTCCACTCTCCGGAATCCAGCATGAAAGCCCAGGATATGCTGAGAGATGTTGTGCCAACGTTTGAGGCGTATACCGACTTGACCACGACAAGCGAACCCGATGGGCATCACTTGGTAGTAGCGGTGTGATGGTGTATCGACGTGCCACAGTTCACCACGATTCTCTGTCTACGAGCCAGCAATCCATACGCGCTCAAGCCCAAGTATTCCCAATGGCGTCAAGGGTAAGCCATGAACACGCGGCTGCACGAGGATATAGGCAACGTCTTGATAGAGTGGCACAACAATTGCCGCATCGAGCAGTTGCTGCTGCACAGCACGATAGATGGCCACTCGGACAAGAGGATCAGTCGAGTGAGACGCACGGTCAAGCAACGCATCGATCTGCGGATCGTTGTACCCAAGCATGTTGTCTGGACTATCAGAGCGGAAGAGTGTGCTGAGAAATGCTTCAGGGTCGGGGTAGTCAGCCAACCAGCTGACAAGAAAGCAAGCGAAGCGATGGTGGGAGAGATCAGCGAGATAATCTGGCCAGTCGTAGTTCAGCACGTACACAGGGACATGGATGTCGCGCTCCAGGGCCTTGGCAAGAACAACCAGTACGTCACTCCCTCCAGAACTGAGTTCGAGCGGAGCCGACGCTGTTACAGCATGAAGGATTGAGCTTGCCGCGGCAGGATCAAAAGGCACGAGCGACGCAGTCCAGTCTTGCCCGAGCACCCCGGCGGGCACAATGCCCTTCGCCTCTACGGCACGATCTTGCAGTGTGACATGGACAAGTTTGGTGACATCGATCGCTTGCACCAGCGCTCGCCGAACCGCGGGATCGGTAAAAGGCGGTAGAGCGGGATTGATGAAGAGGAAATTTCCTTCAAACAATGGCTGCATCTGCAGTTGGTTGCGATAAGGCGAGCGAGGGGCAAGGATACGGTCAAGTTCGTTTAATGGGACATCAGCAAGATCAATTTGCCCTTGCTCATATTGCGTCACTGGATCAAGCGCATCAAGGCCAAGCTTTATGCGCACCTCGTGCAGAATTGGCGGCGATGGTCGGTAAGAAGGCACTCCCTCAAGAACAAGCAGTCGATCACTCCACTGGGCTACCCGGAATGGACCGCTCCCATTTGGATGCTTCCACCAATTTGGCCCCGTCTCCACATTCGCCTGGCTCACAATGAACGCAGGCGGAGTAGCGAGCCGAAGTAACAGTGTTGGAGAAGGGCGAGTGAGTTGAATCTCAAGCGTTTGATCATTGATGATGCGAATGCCAGGTATATCGTTGCGTCGGCCAAGCATCCGATCTTCCGCCCCAACAAGATCGCGGAAAACATTCCAGGCGGGAAGCTTGCGACCATCGCCACCGACAAGGGCCGGGTCTGTTGCCCGCTCGAAGCTGTATTTCACGTCTCGCGCGGTCAGCGGCGTTCCATCCTGAAACGTGAGTTTGTCGCGAAGCGTGATCGTGTAGGTCAACTGATCAGCTGAGATACGCACCTGCTGGGCAAGTGCGGGGATTGGCATAAGGTGATCATCGAAGTCAATCAGGCCACGAAAGATTTGACGGATAACGAAGGCAGAATCTGCATCCTGGACAAGGGCAGGATCAAGCGTTAAGACACCCTGTGGCGATCCAAGCAATGTCAGAACTTGCGGACCACGAGCCGGCGGTGACGGGCTCGGCGCAGGTGCAACCAGCACCGTTTCCTGCTCAGGACTCGGCGGTATCGTCGCAGGAGCAGAGCGTGCTGGCTCGCGGCGTTCGGGTGTCTGGGTAGGCAATGGGGTAGAGAAAGGCAACGACGCCACCGTTGGCGTTGGGAAAAGACCAGTGTTATAGCGTGCAGCAAAAAGCAACGCGGGGCCAGCAACAAGCACGACGCAGAGAATGCAGAGTGCAATCCACCATCGCGTTAAGGGCGTCCGCATAGCCTGTTCCCATCCCTCCTCATCCGTGATTGTACGCTGGTCAATGCCTACGCTCAGCTGCCTCCGCAATCTGGTAGGCTTGACGGTGGGGGACAGCGACAAGTGAGGTGCAGGGCGTAACTGACGGCCATCCTTGAACGATGCTGCGATCAGCCATGAAGCAGCGTGGTCGCTGGCATATGAGGGATGGTATACGATCAGAAGGGCGCAAGGACAAAGTGCGCGCGAACTGGTTAACTGCACTTGCAACAGTGGGCAGCCTTCTTGTCCTCCTCGTCTTTGCGCGCTCGAGCCTGGGATTGCTCACGCAGCCGAATATTACTGTCATGACCCCACGTCCTGGAGAAACAGTTACCAGGAGCACGACAACGATCCGTGCCCAGGTCGTTGGCTCACGCCCACTGCAGCATGTGCAATTACTGCTGAATGGGCAAGAAGTGCAACCAGCTGTCTATACAGTGAGCGCGCAGACGTGGAGGCTCGAATACGAAACAGCACTTTCAGCCGGACAATACACCGTCACGGTTATAGCCCGCGATGACCAAGGCCATACAAGCCAGCGGGCATGGTCGTTCTCAGTAGCCAATAGCGCAAGCCAGCTCTTACTTCAGCTTCGCGAACCACTGCCCACTGACCGATATGCGGCTGGCATTGTGCCGATCTTGCTCACAATCCCTGGTGATCTCACCCCGGCAATCATTGACCTCCGGGTTGATGGAGAACCGATTCTTTCGCCGACATGGCAGCAGGACACCACAAGCCACGTAACAGTGATTCGCGCGGTTGCAAGCCTCACCCCAGGCACGCATGAACTTGCTGCGGCAATCACCACCCAAACCCGGGAAGGAGCAACAGGGCGCTGGAACATTACCGTTGTTGCCGATCCTGCAAGTGCTACAGCTCGCTACTTTGCAGAGACGGGACAGGTTTTGCGCGGAGCCTTTAAACGCTTCTGGGAAAGCCATAATGGAGCAGCCCTCTTTGGCCCGCCGATTAGTCCGGAGCTTGCAACGTCCGACGGGCGCTTGATCCAATACTGCGTCAACGCCCGACTTGAGTTGCACCATGACGGGACAGTCACCCTCGGTCTGCTGGGAATAGAACTCCGAGGACATCCAGATCCAGCCGTAAGTGATCCGCACCAGCCTGGCGTGCTCTATTTCCCAGAAACTGGCCACACACTTTCCGGCATTTTCCGTACCTTCTGGGAGCAAAATGGCGGACTCGCAATCTTTGGTTTCCCGATTTCTGAGCAGATTCGCGAGGGTGATCACTGGGTACAGTATTTCGAGCGGGCACGGTTTGAGCGACCGGTTGGGCCGGAATCGACAGCAACCGTTACCTTAGCGCCATTGGGCGCCGAGCGCTGGCAGCGTGAGGCAAATCCCGGCTCACCGCTGTTCAGCGTACCCGCGGCCGCAGCACGCGTTACCCTGAGGATTGCTGCTGGATAGCAGTGAGAATAGCACGGACAACATCATCAACAGTAAGCACCCCGGTATCCAGTATCAGATCAGCATGAGCACGCGCATCAGCAAGTCGCTCCTGTTCGGTCTGATAGAGCCACGCAGGCCAATCCGGACCGCGGCGTTGGCGAATCACCGCGAGACTCGCATCAAGGAACACAAGCAACGCCGGACCAACACGACGCCAAAGGTCATGAATTGCTGAATGCTCTTGGCCAACGACGACGACTTCAACGCCGCGATCTTGCAAAGCCTTGGCGATTGTGGATTTACCGGCCCCGCAGGGACCGACCAGCACAACACGATGCGGAAACGGCTGAGAGCTCAGTTGCGCAGACATCATCGCGTCAACGGTACGGTGAGACGGAGCTTGCGAATAGGCTGCTCTGCACCGCCAGCAGCTAACGATAAGACGACGACGGTCATATCATCATTCGGGCGGCCACGATCGGCTGCAATCGCTTGCTGGAGCAACTCGTCAGCAGCACACTCCGCTGTAACAGCCGCTGCAAAGACCGCCTCGACAGCGGCTGACAACGTGAAGGGACAGGCCCACCGCTCCCCCGCGTGTATGACCCCATCACTGACAATCACGACTCGCGTCTCGGCTTCCATCGGCAACTCAAAAACGTGGGGACGCGTATGACGGTAGATACCAATGCGCTCGCTCTGATCATCGACAAGCGAGATCACCCCATCACGCCAAAGGACAACTGGGACAGTACTATTGCGAGTGATAACAAGAGAGCGTGATGCAAGATCGACCGAAAGAATGCACAACTCTGCCGAAACTTTGCCTCCGCGTGTCGCAAACAGGTAATCGTGGGCAGCACGTGCTGCCGCTCCATCACGCACCCCAGCATTGAGCAAGGAAACGACTTGTCCCGCAACCTGCAAACTGAGCAGCTTCGCAGCTGCCCCTGTTCCTTGACCATCAACCAATACAACCGAGAACCCACCAGCAGGGCGCTCAATGACCTCCGCCGTATCACCGCTCTCGCGGGTTCCGTAGCGATGTGTTTTTGCAATGGCGAAGTCGATAGTGAGCGGCATTGCCGTGCTCCGCAGGGCACTAGCCCATGCGTTGGCGGGAGCCGTAGTTTCGCGCAGCATACGCAGCGAATTCCCCTTGCTTCATCGGTTCCCACCAGTCGCGTCGCTGCTGGTACCAGGCAACCGTTTGGCGTAATCCTTCCTCAAACGAGACAGTTGGTCGCCAGCCAAGAGCCATCAGTGCTTGCGGATCGACAGCATAACGCCGGTCATGGCCAGGCCGATCAGTGACATAGGTGATCCACTCGTCCGAGCAGTGTAAGAGGCGCAAGATCGCACGGACAACCTCACGATTTGGGCGATGATTTCCAGCCCCGATGTTATAAATCTGGCCCGGCTGACCATCCGCCAGGGCAAAGGCGATTGCTCGACAATGATCAGTCACAAAGAGCCAATCGCGCTCTTGCAAGCCATCGCCATAGATTGGCACCGGTTTGCCTTCAAGAACATTGGTAATCGCCAGTGGAATGAGCTTCTCTGGGTGCTGATACGGGCCATAGGTATTTGCGCCTCGCGTTACGACGACAGGCAAGCCATAGGATGCATAGTAAGACAAGGCGAGGAGATCAGCTGCAGCTTTGCTTGCCGCATATGGATTGCGCGGGCGTAACGGCGCTGCCTCATTCACAGCGCCGACAAGGACCTCGCCGTAGACCTCATCCGTACTCACGTGCACAAAACGCCGAACGTGATAGGCGAGCGCAGCATTCAGCAAGACCTGTGTTCCTAGGACATTGGTCTGGATGAATGGTGCTGGCTCGAGGATCGCGCGATCGACATGCGTCTCAGCTGCGAAGTGCACAACGGCGTCACATTCAGCCATTGCTGCCGCAACAGCCTCAGGATCGGCAATATCGCCTTGGATGAACGTGACAGCGGGAGCACTGAGCACATCCGCGAGATTCGCAAGGTTCCCCGCGTAGGTCAGCTTGTCAAGTACCCGTATTTCGGAAATCCCGGCAGCGAGGAGAAGACGCACGAAGTGACTGCCAATAAAGCCAGCGCCTCCCGTCACTAACACACGGCGAAATGTTTGAAGTTTGTCCGTTACATCCTGCACCATGGACCTGCCCGCCTAGACAGCCAACCACCGTAGGAGAAGGCTACCAAAGCGCTGCCCACAGCGACGAGCGGGCACATGCGCAGCCGTCATGACTTTTCTCCTAGCCATTATGTCCAAGCTTCCTAGCCCTTTTGTCTTGTCTTGATAGGACTAAAGACTACACTACAAAGTGACACTAGTACTCAATCGACAGGCGAGAGTACTAGAAAAGAGAGAAGGCTCTGTATACTGGAGGGAAGGGGGATCACTTCCATGAAGTGGAAGAGCTGGAAGTGGGGCTAATTGTCGCGAACGAGGGCTAATACCTGGTAGTGGGTATTATGCCAGGAGAGGGCGCCATCTCGATTTCTTTAAATCGAGTGGCGCTTTTCTTTTTGGGGACTTTCCTACCATAGCAAAACATGACGAAAATACCAGCAATTCATAGCTGAAGACCATAGACGCTGCTATCACAAAGCTCTACAATGAGACACTGAGTAAGGTAAGGATTGCCATTGCGTATTCAAGTATGCGACGCAAAACAAGCCTGATTATTGCCGTAACTATGCTCGTAGCTTTAACAGGGGGGCTGCTCGCAGGAGTAGGCCCCTACCTATGGCAGCCGATCTGGTCCCCCCTAATGGTTTTTGCCGCACTTGTCCTGTGTGCTGGCATTGTCATTGGCGATAGCCTTACGATCTTCTTTCCAGTGAAGCAATTTGACTTAGGCTTCAATGTGTCCTCAGCGCTAAACTTCGCCGCTGCGCTCTCCCTTGGTCCTTTGTGGGGGGCGATCATCGCAATAGCAGGGTCAACACTTAATGATCTGCTTGAGAAGCGAGCCCCTATTAAGATGATAGTTAATGCCTCGAATTATGGATTGCAGACCTTTATTGCAGGTTGGATATATTACTCCTTTGCCAACCCGCAACTCAGCCCGCTTGACGGCAAGCACAATTTCGTGATTATGCTCATCGCAGCTGCTGCTGCAAGCATCACACAATCTGTCGTCTTAATTACAGTAGTCTCTT
>ERZ795042.1231-NODE-1231-length-17172-cov-5.646375_pt1 | contig 17172 bp, 11 predicted proteins | sample MGYA00375126_ERZ795042 | MGnify/ENA primary metagenome ERZ795042 (study PRJEB30171, sample SAMN05518105) | compost metagenome | isolation source: Feedstock adapted compost from Newby Island compost facility, Milpitas, CA | place: USA:Newby Island compost...
GAAGAGGTGATGGACATGACGCCGATGGTGGACGTCGTGTTCCAGTTGTTGATATTCTTTATGATGACGGCGGCATTCAGCATGCAAAAAGCTCTTGAAATGCCACCGTCCGACAAGCAGGAAAAGACGGCCCAGGCTCAAACGCTGGAAGAATTGGAAAACGAGAGCGACTTCGTCATCGTGCGTATCGACCGTGATAACAATATCACGGTTGACGGAGAGGATGCTCCCAGCGACCAGGAGCTTCTCAATAAGTTGCGAGAAGCGAAGCTGGGCGAATTGGGAAAAGGAACTCCAGGACGGACCGGTCTGTTGGTGCTGGCAGACCCCCAATGCCGCCACGAGACGGTTGTCAAGGCACTCGATGCGGGGAACGCCGTAGGTATGGAACGGATCCGACTGGCCACTGTAGAAGATACCGCCTTTTAAAAAGGATTTTGAAGCGAAACTTCAACCGCACAGTTTTAAAAACACATCCTTAAAAGATAAAGGTCAAATGTCAGTTTAAGGCGGCAACATTCAAGAACACGGGAGGAAAGGCGCTGGACAAAAGATCATGATTCCTGCGGAAGCGCTCTTCAAAGTCCTCGAAGAAAAAGACCTTGTCCCCCCCGAAGTCCTGGCGGAGCTTCGGGCGCATGTGGCCCGCTCATTGAAGACGCCCAAGCCCATCAACGCAGCCATGGCCGCTCGCATCCTTGTGGAGCAGGGGTATCTCTCACGGCTTCTGGCCCAGCGCTTGATGAGCCAGATCGAAGCGGAATGGGCGGCCAGAAATCCGCGACAGAAAATCGAACCGCTGGTTCTGCGTCCCCTGGAAGAGGCACCTCTCAAGAATGAAGAGGAACTCTCGCTGGCGGACGACGTTGTGGAGTTGATGCCGCTCGAAGAAGAGGAACCTCCGCGAAAACCACCGGCCGCGCCTCCGTCACCTCCCCGGGCCGTCCCTCTGGAATCCGCCGAGACGACATCGCAAGCCCCTTCGGGCAGCATCGAGACGCCCCCGTCCAGCCCCGCCGAAGATTTACTGAGCGAACTCTTACCTTCCACCAGTCCGACATCCGCGACTGTTCCGCCGGTAGCAACCTGGACTTCGCCCCGTCGCAAAACGCCGTGGGAATCCCCGCTCATCCTGTTTGGTGGCGGGGGAATCCTTCTCCTGTTATTCGCCGGGGTGGTCCTTCTCTGGTCTCTCAACCGGCGAAGCGGGGATGACCTGCTGGCCGAAGCAGATGCCGACTACCATGCCGGCTCGTACACCCAGGCCATTCACAAGTACACGCAGTTTCTGGATAACTTTCCCCGCCATCCCCAGGCGGGACCGGCCAAAGTGCGGCGGGGACTGGCACAGATCCGGCAAGCCGTGCAGACTCAGGAGGGTGCGGCGGCACTTTCTGCGATTAAAGAGGTCCTCAACCAAATCAGCCCTCTCCCCGATTTCCACGCCGAGGCCGACGCAGAACTCACGGCCATTCTCCCGCCGCTCGCTGAGAATTTAGCGCGGGCGGCCCTTCAAAAAGCAGATCCCGCCCTCGTGGAAAAAGGCCAGGAGGCCCTTGCCTTGTGTCGGCGATTCATCCCCCAGGACAAACGGCCGGTGGCGAAACTCGACGAAATCGCCACCATGCTCGAACTGGCACGTCGTCGCATCTCGCAAACAGAGGAGTTGACTCGAACAATCGGCCGTCTGGAAGAACTTCTGGCAAAAGGGGAACTCGATCAGACCTACGAGGTGAGAAGGAGATTTCTTGAGGACTATCCGCAGGCGAGAAACAGCACAGAGTTGATTCGCGTCATGCGGCGCGTTGCGGAAGCGGAAAAGGCCCGGGTGAAGCTGGCTGAGCCGTCACCCGTTCCAAACCCGCCCAAACAGCCTCCCGTGGAGCAAACGGCCGTCTTTGCATTCCTGAAAAAAGGGGAAGCCCCGCTGCCGGAAGACCGCATTGTCACGTTCTCCGACCAGTCTTCAGCTTTTGCCCTCCAGGCACGTACGGGAAAGCTCCTGTGGCAGCGCCGCATCGGCGAATCAGTCGTTAGTATTGGTCCTTCTCAGACGCCGTGCATCCTCGAGATTGATAACCGCCCGGCCATCGTCCTTCCGGACCGCATCCATACGTGCGTGGCCTGTTTGGAGTTGAGCACGGGAAACCCTCTCCGGGAAATTGGGCTGCCCGAGCCTCCGGCCCAGTGTGCGCTGACAGACGCTAACAGAGCAACCGTTCTGGGAGATTCCGGCCGCATCTACCTGGTCGATCTCCAGGAGGGAAAGATTCTGCGAGAACTGACGCTTCCCCAGAAACCCGCGTTTCTTCCGGTGCTGGCGGATAATCCGGTCCGATGGTATCTCGTTGGAGAACATTCCAATCTCTTCGTCGTGGATCCCGACGCAGGAAAATGTGTGGACGTGTGGTATCTTGGCCATGAGCCGGGCCAACTCTGCGTTCCACCGGTGATTGCCGGCGAGTATCTCGTTCTGCCGATGCAAAAGGACGGGCAAACAGCGCAGCTCCGCGTCCTGGCACTTTCCCAGCAAAACGGGAAACCTGAAGACACCCAGGCGTCCGACGCTCCAATTCAGGAAATCCCTCTGCCGGGAAAACTCCTCACACCTCTGCAAGTTCAGGAATCCCGACTGAGTTTGATCACTCACGATGGGCGCGTGCAGGTTTATCAATTACGGGCAGGCGATCGTCAGCAACCCCTGGTGCTTCTTGCGGAAGGAAAGTCTCCGGGAGGGCTCCAGCAATCGGATGAGTGGGTCGCGCCGTGGGTTGTGCTGACGGGCGACTCCCTGTTCACGGCCGATACCTCCCTGGCGGAGTTTGAGCTTCAGGCATCGGCCGCACGACTCATCCCGCGATGGGTGGCCTGCGAAAACACTCTGGCCGTTGCGCCGCCCGTGATTGTGGACTCCACAGTTTTTTACGCTTATCGCCGGCCAGGCCGTGCTGGGATTTTCGTCACGGCGGTCAACGCTGCCGATGGGCGAAGTTACTGGGAGGTCCATCTCGGCGACCCCGGAGTCACTCTGACTCCGTTACCGTCTCGCCCATCACAGATAGCGGTCATTACGTGGAGCGGTCACGTGGCCGAATGGAATCTCTCCGGAGAAGGTCAATCGCCAAAGGCTGTCGAAGCCCTGGCAACCACCGAGATGCCGCTGGTTCCTTCCCCGGAAGTGGAGCCGCTCACGTGTTCTCCTTTCCCCGGCCTGTGGCTGATAACCTACCCGGGAACTCCCGATCTGCTGAAGATCGATGCGCGAAGCGATCCCCCGAAGCAGGAACCTGTGCGATTCACAAAGGCGGTGGCTGGTCCACTCGTTCCCTTGGCAAACGGGTTTACAGTCGGGCTTGAGGATGGGAGCCTCGTCTGGCTGCCCATTGATCAGGAAAATCCTCAACCGGTTGCGTATCTGGGACCGACCGTCCCCGGAAAGACCACCCGTTATTCAGGCGCTGTCGCTCTGGAAAACCAGACCCTCGTCGCGGCGGATAATCGAGGGCACCTCATCAGGCTCCGTCTGGAAGGAAACCCGCCAGACCACTTCCGCTTGGAACGTGAGCAATCCCATCGTCTCCCATTCGTGTCGCCCCTGGCGCGACTCGACAAGCTGATTGTAAGCAGCGATGCCGAAAACAATCTGGTCTTTTTCGACGTAGAGACCCTTCAGCCCACAGCGACGATTCCTCTTTCCGGCGAGTGCCTCTGGGGACCTGTGACCGGCGATGACCTCGTCTATTTCATGAGAGCCGACGGAACCTTTTTCTGGTTGAGCGATGCCACCAGCATGGGGCAAGTGGCGATGCAAAATCGCATCCCGGCAGGGATCCCGATCCGTCGCGGTCAATCATTGCTGGTGGTCACATCGGCGGGGGACCTCATCACCATCGATCTGAACAGCAAAAAGATCATCAACACCCTGCGGCTGGAAGCGCCTCTTTCCACAGGTGGTACCCTGCTCGGAAACGAGCTTTGGCTGGGGACGCTGGAGGGATGCTGGTTGCGCGTCTCCCTGGATTTGCTGCGGACGAGTCGGACCACCGGTAGCGACACCCTTTCCGCAGTTCCTTGAAACAGGTGATGGACTCGGCGTCTCAGAAAATGGATCGGCTTGGGAAACATATCGATCTGCCGAACCAGCGTACCGCGGACACACGGCGACTCCCGCGGTGCCACGGGTTGTGCCGTACCGCCTGCCTGCTGGTCCTTTGTATCCTGGGCAGGGATGCCTTCGCTGAGGCGCCGCAGCAACCTTCTCCGCTGACACCTCAGATATCAAAACAGCTCTCCGAACCCAGCATCGACACGAGCACCCCATTATACGAGCAGCCGCCGTTCGACCTGCTGTATCTCAATGCGGCCAACAATAACGCCGTGCTCAAGCTGTCGCCTGTTCCCCTGCCCGATCGCAAAGTTCCGCAACCGCTACCGCGAAGCGGGTATCTGGAGATTGAACTGTTCGACCGTCCGGGCGAACGTTATCGCGTCCCATGGCAGGCCGTGGTGCAGCTTAAACTGTTCGAACAACTCCTGCTGGAACAGGCAACGAAACTCATCCAGGAAAAACGCTTCGATGAAGCCTACGACTATCTGGACTACGTGGCCACCCATTATCCCAACGTCAGCGGATTCGCCGAAGTCGAGCAGTTGTTTTTAATCGAAGAGGCTCGGGCGGCCCTCGCTCAGGGACAATCGGAGCGCGCATTTGCCGACCTCTGTCGCCTGAGCGAACTTAATCCGAACCATCCGGAACTCTCCAGTCTGATCGGACAGGCGGTCGATACGCTGGTCGCCCAGCGATGGCAAAAAGGGGAATATGCCGCGGCACGGGGGGTGGTGGAAACGCTCTCGAAACTTCTGCCCCAGCACCCGGCCATTGAAAAGTGGCGACAGCAATGGCAAACCGAGGCCGCCGAGCTGGAGAAGCAGGTGCGACAGGCACTCGCCGCGGGCAATGCCCGCCAGGCGGACCGGCTTGTCCGCAAGCTCAGGCAGGTTTGGCCACAACAACCCGGGCTTGACCAGTTGATCGCCGAAGTCCGCCAAGCCTATCCACGATTTCAGGTGGGAATCACCCAACCAGGTGCGCGGCCTGATCCCACCTCGTTAATCGACTGGGGAAGCCGACGCTGCGGGCAGCTCATTCGCAAGGCTCTGGTGGAATATACGGGTCCTGGTCCAGAGGGGGGCGAGTATCGGTCCGCATTCCTCAGGTGGCAACTCGATGCTGAAAAGCAGACGCTGACGCTTCGACTTCGGCCTGAGCGTCCCCGATTTGCGGATGGGCGATCCTACACCGCTTACGATCTCGCCCAGCAACTGGCCAGTCGCGCAGACCGACACCACGAGGCATACTTCCCACCGTGGGCGGAGGTCGTCGCCGGTATTCGTGTCTTCTCGCCCGAAGAGGTCATCGTCAATCTTCGATTTGTTCCTCTCAAACCGGAGGCTCTCCTGCAGTGCGTACCGGTGCCTGCGGTGATTCTCGCTTCCTCCGCTGGAAACCGTTCTCCTGATGTCGGCCCGTTTCTGCTTGCCGCAGAAGAATCCTCGTCATCGCGGTGGGTTTTTCTACGCAACTCTCACGCGGGGACTTCCTCCGACCAGACAAGCCCGGTTGGTCCGGCCGAGATTGAAGAGATCGCCTTTCCCCGATGCCGGGACGCTTTGCGGGCCTTGCGCGGCGGCGAGGTGGATATCGTGGATCGCGTCAATCCCTGGGAACTCCCTCTGCTCGCCGAAGCCCGCGATGTCACTGTGCAAACCTATCGCGTACCGCTCGTTCATCTACTGGTTCCCAACCTTTCCAAGCCCTTGCCCGGCAACCGTGATTTTCGCCGCGCCATGCTGTACGCCATTGACCGAGACCGCATCCTCCAATCGCTGCTGGGAGGCAAGAGACAACCAGGCTGCCAGGTCATCAGTGGTCCCTTCCCTGCGGGGACATCTTTCGGCGATCCCCTCGGTTATGCGTATGACGCACAGATCAAACCCCGCGAGTATCAACCTTCGCTCGCTCTGGCGTTGAGCGAAATCGCTTTCCGTCAGGCTCAGGAAGTGGCAAGAAAACGGGGGCTGCCACCGCCGGAATCCCGGGAGGTGGTGCTCGCCCATCCTCCCCACGAGATTGCCCGGGAAGCCTGCCGACAGATTCAGGAACAGTGGCGCCTGATAGGCTGGACCGTCAAATTGGTGGAAGCGTCGCCCGATCGGCCCCCACCGCCAGACTACGATTTCCTCTATGTGGAGGCCGCCATCTGGGAGCCGGAAGTTGACGTTATCCGGTTGATCACCCGTTTGATCCCCGAACGGCAGTATCTTTCGCCCCAGGTGGAGCTTGCCCTTGCAGGACTGGGCCATTCCGCAGACTGGCCGACGTTGGGACAACGTCTCCGCGACCTGCACCGCTGGGTGTATGACGATCTCACCGTGCTGCCACTGTGGCAGCTCGTGGACTTTTACGCCTACCGTTCCGGAATCAAAGGATTGGACGAGCCGCGCGTGTCCCTTTACCAGAATGTCGAGACCTGGCAGTTTGCCCCGAATTAGCCGCGTGATGGCCGGCTCACAGACAAACCGACGGAGGTCCCGTAAAACGAAGCGATTGCTCGATGGGCGGGCAGTTCGCCACTCCGAGGGAATATGGCTTTATCGAGGCAGTTTTGCAAAAGCGATGAGCCATCACGCAATCCAGCCACCCCGATTACCTGGTGGCGTCCTTCGGGGAAACATTTGCCGGATCCGGTTGGCGTTCGGCGACAAATAAAACTCGCCTTTTACGTGTCGACAGGCCACATGATGAGGCGACAACCGATCGAAAAAACACGTTTGCTGCGGGAAGCACTCATCGCCGCAGCGGCGCTTGCTTGGCTTGGTGCTTTTCCGGTCGTTTACGGCCAGAGCTTTTTTACACTTGTACCGTGCCGGCTGAACGTGATCTGCCTGCTTCCTCCGGAGATCGCCACCTCCACCGGCCTGGAGCAGGAGTTCTGCCGCCAACTTGGCGAGAGGCTCGCCAGCGAACAGGGCCCTGCGTGGCGCGTGTCTGTGGCGCCCCCGTCCGCGGAGGATCGGGCGATTCTCCGTGCCGCACTCCGCCGAGATCTCCCTTTTGATCCCCCGACTTCCTGGCGGAAGGTGGCCCTGCGCGACAAAGTGGTGGTTCTCGCGGTGAAAAGAACCGGGCTCGGTTGGCACGTCGTGTCGCGCGACTGGGATGTGAGGGTCGAACGCCTGGGCCCGCTTGTGGAGCACACCGCCCCAACCTGGTCGGGTGTCCTGGCGGCTGCCGCAGAAACAGTGCGCCGGGCTGTCGTCCCGGTAGCACAGATTCGCCTAGTGGAACAACAGGCTGTTCGCCTGGATCTCCAGGGAAGTCTTCTGATGGAGGAACGTTCTCCATTGCCCCGCCGCCAGTTTCTTGCTCTCGCCCGGTATGAAGATCGCGACGGAAATGCCCGCGCGGTGGTTCCCCTCCCGTGGACGATTCTGCAATCGCCGGAAGGGCCGCCCGCCGAGGACGGGAGCGTGAGTTGCCAGATTATTTCTGGCCTGAAAAACCCTCTCAGCGCCCGACGTCGCGGGAGGGTGCAGCTTCTCGCCTGGGCTGTGACGCCTCGGTCACGGTCCGTGGTGCTTTCCCTGCGGAATCGTCAGGATTCGCAAAAACCGCTGGTCGGGTACGAAGTGCTCGCCCAGCCGGATGGTGAGGGCTCACCACAATTCCTGGGGCGCACCGACTTCGCCGGCCAGGTTGAAATACCGACCGAGGACCCACCGGGATGGAAGCTCCTGTGGGTCAAGCATGGCCGTCGGGTGCTTGCGAAAGTGCCCCTGGTGGATGGATCAACGGAATTTACTGAACTCGCCCTGCCTGACGACGATCCCCGGCTTCTGGCGGAGGGTTACCTCATGAGTGTTCAGGATCAGCTCGTTGATCTCGTCACTTTGCGGAGTGTCCTCATCGCACGGCTCCGCGCCCGGATTGCCGCCGGAGATTGGGAGCAGGCCATCCGGTTGCGAGACCAGCTCCTCCAGCTCAAATCCCGAGAGGTTTTCTCCAGCGAGCTGACGCAGCAACAACAGCGGCTGTTCTGCCCGGATCCGGTGGGTCAAAAGCAGATCGACAAGATGTTCGAGGAGACCCGTCGGCTGGTCAATCTGTATCTCAATCCACGAGAAGTCGAGGAGCTTGTCAAAGAGATTGCCATGAAAGCGCCCCGGCGGACCGACACACCCTAGCTCCCTACCGAGCGTTCTACGGCCTTCGCGTTGATTCGCGGTAAAGGACTTCCATTGTGCCGGAAAACTGGCGCACGACGTCTTCCGGGGTGAGATTCATGTAAACTTTGGGATCGACGGTCCAATGATCTTTGTCGAAGCGGAAGATGGCCACCCCACACCGCTGCGACTCCTCTGTGGCGGGCAGCCAATCGGATTCCGTTCCCAGCGTGACGAGTACCACCGCAGCAAGCCGATGGCCACGGCGTTCCCTCAGATAGAGAACCTCATCATCAAACTCGCAATCCACCCACTCGAGCTCACCCGCCACCACCGGAACAGCAATTTGGCGGACAAGCCTTGCTTCCAGGCTCTCGCGCTGACGATGAAACTGGCGGCGTGCCTTTTCGAACACAGCCCGAGCCTGCAACCTGCGGAGTGGTCGCCAAAGCGCCGCCAGGATCGCCGCCACAGCGAGCGGAATCAGAATGAGCGAGAGCTCGTCCGGCATAATCGGGCCCCACTTTCCCCAACCAACCGTCCACTGGCATTGTACGAGCGCTCCCCCCGCTGATGCAACCCTCAGGAAAAATCTGTGCGGGTTCCGCCCCGTAACAACGGTTGTCGAGTTAACTCTTCGCTTCCGAAAACATGAGCCGATCCAGCCCTGGAACGGGAGCGTGCCCCTCCGCAGTTCTCCTCCGGGAGACCGGCTTGTCAGGTCCACCTTCCAGCGTTTGGTGAATCCATCTCACCGCCCGAGATCCAACGGCTCGTCTCCGTTGCTGGTTAAACGGTAGGGGCAATTCACGAATTGGCCCCGGCACCCCGGACTCGCGGCGGGTCAGAGGATTTTGCCAAGAGTGGGGATGGTCCAGTTCGGCGATTGACGACGGAGTTCTTCTCGGTACACTGACAGTCGCGGATTTCCTTGCGGACGGTGGACCGGGTTCTGAGCATAACACAGTGGGAGGGACACAATCATGAGCAGACTTGGTTGGATTGTCGCGAGTGCCTTATTAATCCTCGGACCGTGGGGGCTAGCCGGTGATTTCGCGCGGGAAGATTGGCCACAATGGCGAGGTCCGAACCGCGATGGCAAAATTCCCGTTTTTCAGGCCCCGGAAAGCTGGCCCCCGTCTCTCAGCAAAAAATGGGAAGTGGCCGTGGGGGCGGGAGACGCGACTCCCGCGCTTGTGGAAGGGCGTCTTTATCTGCACACCCGCCAAGGCGACGAGGAAGTGATCCTCTGTCTGGATGCAGAATCGGGACAACAAATCTGGGCGACAAAGTATCCCAGTCCCCCTGTTACCGGCCCCGCTTCCCGACATCCAGGACCTCGAAGTTCTCCCGCCGTAGCCGAGGGTAAAGTGGTCACGCTGGGAGTGGCAGGAATCGTTTCGTGCGTGGATGCAACGTCGGGCAAGCTGCTGTGGCAGAACAGGGATTTCAAAGGCACTCCGCGCTTTTTCACCGCCATGTCGCCGATCATCGTGGACGGTCTTGCCGTCCTTCAACTGGGTGGGCCTGATTTGGGGACGGCCGTGGCCTTCGATCTTGCTACTGGGGAGATCCGCTGGAAATGGGAGGGCGAAGCTCCGTCCTACGCTTCGCCCGTCCTGCTGACCTTCGGGAATGAAAAACAGATCGTCACATTTACCGAGCAGAGTTTGATCGGCTTATCGGCCAAAGACGGACAACTCCTCTGGAAGGTTCCCTTCCCCGCTTCCGGTCGAAATTACAACGCTGCCACGCCGATCGCGGACGGCCAGACGATTTACTTTGCGGGTGCAGGTCGTGGAAGCCGAGCCATTCGCGTGGAAAAAAGCGGCGCCGAGTATGTGATCCGCGAGCTGTGGAGCAACCCCGATGTCGCTCCCCAATTCAACTCGCCGATTCTCAAAGACGGCAAACTGTTCGGACTTTCACAACGTGGCAATTTCTATTGCCTCGATGCCCAAACCGGAAAGACACTCTGGATGGATGACAATTCCTACACGGCGTTTGGCGCTCTCCTCGACGCGGGGCCTGTGCTGCTGGCGATGACCGAACGCGCCGGCCTTATCGCGTTTCCGCCCAGTGGTCATGGCATGCATCCCGTCGCCCGTTACGAGGTGTCTTCAACGCCAGTCTATGCCACCCCCGTCGTGGCCGGAAAGCGCATTTACATCAAAGATGCCGAATCGCTCAGCCTGTGGACGCGGCCCTGACGTTGCCTTGCTGACCACGATAGAATGAAGCGAATCCCCGCTTTCCCGCAGGCTTGCACCGGGAAGGGGATGTGTTTTTGTTGTTCGTGGACGAATGAGTGTCCATCTGTCTAACAAGGCCGCTGTGTGCAGATGCGTCTGGGAGTTTTTGGCGGTAGTTTTGATCCGGTGCACTATGGACATCTCCTTTTGGCAGAATGCTGTCGGGAGCAGCTCTGCCTGGAGAAAGTGCTCTTCATACCGGCCGGGCAACCGCCCCACAAACGCCAGCGGCCACTCACTCCGGCAGAACACCGTGTGGCCATGCTGGAACTGGCCATCGGGGGTGAACCGGGGTTCGAAATCTGCCGGTATGAAATTGAACGGCGAGAAGTCAGTTACACGGTGGAGACACTTCGTTTTTTGAAAAGTCAGTTCCCACAGGCGGAACTGTTCCTCCTTGTCGGGGCGGACATGCTCAACGATCTTCCCAACTGGCGCGAGGCCGCGGAAATCTGCCGCCTCGCCATCCCCGTCGGAGTCCGCCGCGCAGGAATGCCCCTTCCCTGTCTGGATGGGCTCCGAGCGATGATGGAACCCAGCCGGTTCGAAAGAGTTCTCGAGCTTCAGGTGGACATGCCCCAAATTGAATTATCCGCTTCAGAGATCCGTGCCCGGGTGGCTTCCGGGAAAAGCATTCGGTTTCGTGTCCCCAAGGCCGTGGAGATGTACATTCTGCACCACGGATTGTACAAAGACACGCTCGCCCATGCGGCGACTGCAGAGGAAAGCCAGGTCTGCTGAAGCTCGCTCAGGCCGGTCTGGCTAATTCTTCAACCGAATGACCGGAGGATTCCAGGGCCGAGCAGATTTCCTGGAGCTGGACCATCTGTTCTCGGGGAGTCAGGCTGACATCGACAAAGACGACCTTTTGTCCCCGAATTTCGCACATATGGCAGCCCCTGCCGTTAAGCCATTCTTCTCTTATTGCCCAGCCTTTACCAATTAATTTCCTCCTCAATTCGTCCAGGCTACGCAGAACATCGGTTCCATCCATGCTTTCGATTCCCCGCTACCGAGAAACTGTAAAACCTGGCGGATCTATTTGCGTGCTGCAAACTGTTCCTGTGAAACAGGTATGGTTCAGCCGATGAACTCTATAGCAATGTCTCATGTGTCCGATGGGGAAGCCGTGTTTCCACGTGGCCAAATTTCCTGAAAAGGCGCGTGGAATCGGGTGGTCGTTCACCAGAAACACCCGCGAAATCACGGCGTGAAGGCAGTCTATAGTCACTGTGGTACTCTGTTGCAAGGGCACTTCCGTGGACGAAAACACCCTGAAATCACTTCCACCCGAGCAACAAATCGCGTTTCTCAAAGAACAACTTCTGCAAACCCAACGTTATACCGCCCTGGGCGAGCTTGTGGGCACTACGACCCACGAGTTCAACAACGTCCTCACCACGATCATCAACTGGGCCCGGCACGGCCTGCGGCATCGCGATGACGCAACCCGGGACAAAGCTTTTGACGCAATTCTCGCCGCTGCCACGAGGGGATCGCGGATCACACAGACGATCTTGGGCATGGCACGGCGACGCTCCAACACCATGGAGCCGACCGATCTCCGCCAACTGCTCGCCGACACACTGCTGCTTCTAGAACGGGAGATGAACAAATACCACATCCGGGTGGAGGTGGCCATGGAAGCGGTGCCACCCGTCATGGCCAACCCGGGGCAGATTCAGCAGGTGCTCCTCAACCTTTTGACCAATGCCCGACAGGCCATGCCGCGGGGCGGACGCCTGGTCATTCGACTGCACCACGATCCCGGTTCGGAGTTCGTGGATCTTCAAATCCGCGATTACGGCACGGGGATCCCGCCAGAAATCCTGCCCAAAATCTTCGATCCCTTCTTCACAACCAAGACGGGCCCGGATGCCAGTGGAAAGGGGGGAACAGGCCTGGGACTCTCTGCCTGCAAGGAGATTATCGAGGCGCACCGCGGGCGCATTCGGGTGGAAAGTGCGGTGGGCAAAGGTACATGTTTCACCATCCGGTTGCCCTGCGCGGCGGTAGGGACATCGTCCCCCTCGAGTGACCCAAATGAGACCACACAGCCGACGGCTTCCCGCTCACAATCCGTGCCGGCGGCTCCCACGTTCGCCCGGCTCGTCAACGGCGAGGTGTCTCCCGAGCCACTTCCCACAGGTCACGAGGGACTACTGGACAATGTCTCTTCCTGAGCCTGATCGACAAAAGGCGGGGCACAGCAGTGAAGATCGGTTTTTCTGAGCATATTTCCCCGCAGATGCCAGACGCTACACCGCACGCCGAATCATGGGTTTCTTCCGGGAACCGGCTGCAACGGCGGGAGCGGATTCTGCTGAATGACTTGACCGCCCCGAGTCGGGATGTTGATATCCTCTAGCGGCGGCGTTGATGCGGCGGGAACAGGAAGCAGACCGAATCGAGCCCCAATCATTTCAATGATTCGCTGTTCGAGCGCGGTATCCCGCCCCAGGGGAATCCAACCCGCGTGGGTTTGCTGTTCTCCGATGGGTGAGACGACCCGTGTGAGAGAACTATCATTACGAAACGTTGCCGAGGAAGTCGTGGCGGCAAGGGGCTGGCCGACATCCTCCAGTTCCTTGAAAACTAGCACGGTGATCCAGTACCCGCCATCACGTGGATCGACTCGAATTTCCGCCCGCCGCCGGATACTCTGGAGGGTGGCCTCCCAGCGCGAGTACCGGTCGACCGAATCCCTATGCCACGGTTCCAGAATGGTTGCCCCTATTTTGGGGAAGGTGTCGATTCGGCCGGAGGTGAGAACGGTGTCAAACTGGCGGATGGGCTCTTCGCGTTCAATCTCGAAATAGTCGTCAACGACATCCACCAGCGTTTCCCAGAGGACCTGGGGATCCTTGGCCGTCACGAAAATGGGATTCGGATAGTAAACGTTCAGGACCGGGCTGGGTGTCAGGAAAAACGGTCGGAAACACCCCCCTGTCAGCAGGAGTCCAACGAGAATGGCAGTTGCTGTTACCCTGAGGTAACTCACCCGTACAGGATTCCTTCCCTGAGGACGACGTTTGGCCGGAACGAATGCACCACCCCGCTCCATCGGGGTGGGTAAGTGTCGCACGGGAAAGCTGTTCATGCAAGGGCAAATTTCCCGCTTTGCAGTGCGCAGATTGACCGCGCAGCCGAATCGGCCTCCGCAGCCGTGATCAGCGGCTTTGACTCCCCCTCTGGTTTAGATGGCGAGAAACACCAACGGGTGAGATCACCGGGCGTAAACCGGACGCCTTACCGACGCCCGCTGTTTGCCCGCCGACTCGTTGTTGGACAGCACTCGCTGGGCCTTGCTGAGATCGTTGACTTTGACAACCGCGACGCCCCCGCCTTTGGCTCCCAATTCCGTGCCGAATGAATGATAAGCGTAATCGATATTGAGATGATGTTCAGCGAGCCGCTCGCAGATCTTGCGAAATCCGCCCGGTTGCTTGGGGACATCCACGAGCAGGACGTCGGCTACCTCATAAGGGAGATTCAGTTGTTCCACCACCTTGATGGCCCGCTCACTCTCCGTCGGTACAAAGCGCACTGTGCCCCGATCCCCAGAGTCCATCACCACGAGTGCCCTGCACCGCACTTTCGCCTTAGCCAAAGCGTCCAGGAGTTGGGCGAGCCGACCGGGCTTGTTGACGAGCTTCACAGAGACCTGTTTGGCCGTTTCCATAGCGTCTCCCTTTCGTGCAAGTAAGACGTGGCCAGAACCGCATTTCCTCCAGCAAGACGAGCAGGGTTTCCTCCCCCATGGGCCCCTCGGGCAGGTTGCTAGCCCGAGCGGTCCTGTCAAAAGAATACGTTCCCCTGACAGGCGAGTCAACCATAAAGACAGGGCAGCGGGACTCCCGCGTTTCAACCGAAATATGATCCCAACGCGGAACTTTTTCCCGGTGAAAAACGTCGGACCTAATGAAACCGTCAGCCAACGTGGTGTTTGCTTCTCCGAAGAGCGGCCTGATTGAAGGGGCAGATACGCCGTGTTAAGCTCTGAGTCGCCAGGGTTCTGGGGTCATCGTAGCAGGAGGGTCGAACAATGGTGATCTACTCTCAGTTTCCATACGTCCGACGCAGCATCGTTGTGCTGGTCGCCGCAATCGGAGGCCTTGTCGCGCCCACTGTCGCCCGGGCCCAGGGAATCCTTGTCGTTGAAGCCGACGGCTTCAGGCTGCCCCGGCCGCCGATCATCATCTGGCCGCCAATCCCGCCTCATCCTCCTGTTCCTCCGCCTCGTCCTGTTCCCCCGCCTCCGGCTATCAGTTATGCGGTGGACTCACTGGAAGTGAATGGTCGCATCAGCCATCGTGTGGCCCAGGTGGAAGTTTCTCAAACTTTCGTCAACACCGGGAGCCGCACCCTTGAGGCTTCGTTCGTGTTTCCTCTCCCTTACGACGGAGCCATCGACCGCATGACCCTGCTGGTGGACGGCAAGGAGATTCCCGCACGACTCCTCAAGGCGGACGAAGCCCGGAGGCAGTACGAAGAGATCGTCCGCCGGAACCGTGATCCCGCGCTTCTGGAATGGATCGGAACCGGTATGTTCAAAACGAGCGTCTTTCCCATCCCCCCCGGCCAAAAGCGCACTGTGTCGTTGCGCTACACGCAGTTGTGCCGGCAGTCGGACGGGATGGTGGATTTTCTCTTCCCGCTGAGCACAGCCAAGTACACGTCGAAACCGCTTGATCGACTCAGCATTCGCCTCAATCTGCGCGAAGATGAGCCCATCAAGAATGTTTACTCGCCCACCCACGAAGTCGAAGTCAAACGTCTCGACGAAAGCACCATAACGGTCACCTACTCGGCACGGGATATTGTGCCGATGAGCGACTTCCGCCTCATGTACGATGTGGCTCCCGGTCCCGTCGCGGCCAAACTCATTAGTTACAGGTCTCTCGATGAGAAGGATGGGTTTTTCCTGCTTCTGGCCACCCCTCAGATTGCCGAGGGCCACAGCAAGCCGTTACCCAAAACGGTCGTTTTTGTGCTGGACCGCTCCGGCAGCATGAGCGGCAAGAAAATCGAACAACTCCGCGAAGCGATGCGATTCGTCATCAACAATCTCCGCGAAGGCGACCTTTTCAACATCATCGCCTACGATAGCGACGTGGAAACATTTCGCCCGGAACTTCAGCGCTACAACGACAAAACCCGTCAGCAGGCCCTGGCTTTTGTAGAAGGACTGGTGGCGGGAGGAAGCACCAACATCGACGCTGCCCTGAGAACGGCCCTGGCCCAGCTTCAGGATGAAAGCCGCCCCAATTATGTGATTTTCATGACCGACGGCCTGCCCACCACGGGCGTCACCAGTGAGATGCAGATCGTGGAAAATGCCCGCAAGGCCAACACCGTTCGCGCCCGAATCTTCTGTTTCGGCGTGGGGTACGATGTCAACAGTCGGCTGCTGGACAAGCTGGCGCGATCCAGCCGTGGTTACACCGAATACGTCCGCCCGGATGAAAACCTCGAGGACCGAATCAGCCGGTTTTATCGTCGCATCGAAGCACCCGTCCTCACTGACGTAGAAGTGGAATTCGTGTTTGATGACACGGAAAGCGTGCCGCCTGTCTATCGGCTGAGTCCGCAGCCGCCGTTCGATCTCTTCGCGGGAGAACAGCTCGCTCTAGTCGGCCGATATCGGCGATCCGGTACAGCTCAGCTCGTCCTGCGAGGGAAAATGGGCAACCAGACCGAGACCTTCAAATTTCCCGTGGAATTCACCTCCCGCACCGGAGACGAATCGAAGGCCTTTGTCGAGAAACTATGGGCTGTGCGACGGGTTGGGGACATTCTGGACGAGATTGATTTGCACGGGAAGAATCAGGAACTCATCGACGAACTGACCCAGCTCGCCTTGAAACACGGGATTCTCACACCGTATACGTCCTTCTTCGCTGATGAGAACGTACCTCTCCACGAACTCACCGAGGCCCGGCGTCAGGCCAGTACCCGACTGGATGCGCTCCAGGCTACGGAGGGAATTGCGGGGTTCGCCCAGCGGGCTTTAAAAGGACGTGTGCAATCGGCCCTGACCATCAGTCCGGAAGCCGTGACGCGAGAGCTTCGCTCGTTCGGTGGCTATGGCGCTGCCGGGGCACCGGGTCAGTCCGGCCTGGCGGCCGCAGCACCGGCCCCGCTCCGCGACGCCGATCGAGAAATCGCGCAGGCAACCGCCGGACAGACGGTGCGGTACGTGGGCACTCGAGTCTTTTATCGCCGTCAGGGGCAGTGGATCGACAGCACGCTCACTCCTGAACAGCAAAAATCCCCCCAACGCATCAAGCAACTCAGCGACGAATACTTCGAACTGCTGCGAAAATACGGACGCCAGATCGCCCCGTACATCGTCTTCGACGAGCCGGTTCTCGTCAACATCGAGGGCCAGGCCTACCTGATCGAACCGTAGATTGCCTGTTCCCCGCCAAACCGGCGACGGAAATGACTGACCGCGACCCCGGTGTTCCCCACACCGGGGTTTTTTCTCCAACTGGCAAAGCCCGGCGATCCCTGTTACAATTCGCTGCAACTCGTTCGCGGGACGCTGTTTTGACCGAAGTGGGCGCTGATGCGCCAGCCGCTTGATCCTTGTTGTACACGTCATCCATCTATCGGACGAATTCTTTTTCGATCAACAGCACGAACGATGGCCACCAAGGTTCCCTTGCGAGCTCTCAGTGAATTACCCTGCGAT
>ERZ795042.1236-NODE-1236-length-17134-cov-3.886762_pt1 | contig 17134 bp, 18 predicted proteins | sample MGYA00375126_ERZ795042 | MGnify/ENA primary metagenome ERZ795042 (study PRJEB30171, sample SAMN05518105) | compost metagenome | isolation source: Feedstock adapted compost from Newby Island compost facility, Milpitas, CA | place: USA:Newby Island compost...
TTACTCGTTTTGCATGTCGATCAGACGGCTACAACTGCACTAATTCACCGGACTTCTAGATGAACCTTCGGAAAAGCCATTTCGGGCGCGGTGCGCCCGGAAGCGGAGGCGGTCGGCATGGATTGGCAGAAACTGGTTGATCAGTTTGCCCTGTTTGCGCAGGACCGGTGGTACGTGCTCCTGATCGCCATCATCCTGCTCATCGTGATCATCAAAATCGTGAAGACCGTGGTGAAATGGGTGCTCGTCCTGCTCATCGCCGCGGGCGTGCTTTATTACGGCGCGAACTACACGGAGAAGCTGTCCGAAATCGGCGGGCAGCTTCTGGACCAGGCCCGGGAAGAGGCGCTGAACGTGCTGGCGGGAAATGCGGGCGAGGCGCGGTACAGGGAGAACCCGGACGGCACCTTCACCGTGGAAGCCCCCAACCTGATCATCGAGGGGCGTCAAGGAGAGGACAGGGTCCGGATCACGTTCCGCGGACAGTCCCTCGAAGTCAACGCGGGCGGCTGGATCCGGGACTACATCGAGCGGGCGAAGCGGAACGAGTGACACGACGCGGGGAGGCGAATCGGAATGACCGGCGGCAAGGACCCGGAAAAGGAACAGATCCAGAAGCGGCGTCATTTCGCCTTTCGTCTGAACCTGTTTTTTTTCTCCGTTTTTGCGCTGTTTTCCATCCTCATCATCCGGCTGGCCATCCTTCAGTTCGTGGAAGGGGAGCAGCTGAAGGCGCAGAAGATGTCGAACAAGGTGGCCACCTACGACATCCCGCCGATCCGCGGCAACATTTACGACCGGAACGGATACCCGATCGCCGTGTCCGCTTCGACGCAGTCGCTTTACTACCATTACGACATGGGACAAAGCGCCGATGAAATCATCGCCCTGGCCAGAAAGCTGGAAAGGGTGTTCTTCGAGTACGGGCATCCGGACCGGCGGATGACGGCGGCGGAAATCGTCAGCGCCATGGACGTCGGGTTCGACATCAACAAAAACCGGGTTCCGATCATGGACTATTACTCGTCGCCGAGACGGATCAAGACGGATCTGACCAACGGCGAGGTCGCCTGGCTGATGGAGCACCGGGATGAGATGCGAAACATCACCATCGTGGAGGAAAGCGTGCGCGAATACGACGGCGAGAACCGGATCGCGGTGCAGCTCGTCGGATACCTGCGCCAGTTTTCCACCGCGATCAATCACCTTCCCTATTACGCGAACACGACGGAGAAATACCTGCCCACCGAAAACGTCGGCTTTGACGGCATCGAGTTCATGTACCAGGAAGAGCTGCGCGGGAAGCCGGGCACCCGCACCTATCCGATCAACGCCGCCGAGCAGATCATCGGCAGTCCGACCATCGTCCCGCCGACGGCGGGCAACAACCTGTACCTGACGATCGATGCCGAGGTGCAGATGGCGGCCAAGCAAAAAATCATCGAGCATCTGGATTATCTGAAAACCGATCCCGTCGCCCTTAGCGTCAACAAGGCGGGCGTCAACGCCGCGAGCGCCTACGCGGTCGCCATGGAAGTGAAGACCGGCAAGGTGATCGCGATGGTGAGCTACCCCGACTATGACCCGAACATCTGGCGCAACGGGCGGATCTCCCCGAAGGATTGGAACGAGAACCAGTACCGGTTCCTGAACGGCACGATCACGGGCACCCTGTACGACCATCCGGACGCGGCGGAGCGGGCGAAGCATCCGGGATCGCTCGTCCCCCCCGGCTCCACGATGAAGCCGCTGACGATCCTCGTCGGCCTCAAGGAGGGGCTGATTACGCCGTCGACCGTCTATCAGGATGCCGGCGTGTTTACCTACGGACGGGACAACTCCCGGATATCCAACTCCGGCGGGCGGGCGTACGGAGCGATGAACGCGGAGCGGGCGATCGCCGTCTCCGCCAACACGTTCATGGCGGCCATGGTCGGAGATCCGCTGTACCGGAAGTACGGCCGGGAGGCGGTCGAAGTCTGGGACGGTTACATGAAACAGTTCGGCCTCGGCGTCACCACGGGCAGCGGGCTTCCGGGAGAAAGCGCGGGCGTCAGGGACTACTTCCCCATGGCGGAGTCGGCCAGCGCGCAGGCGGCGATGGTGCTGTCCAGCTTCGGCCAGGGTGCCCGGTACACGGCGCTGCAGCTGGCGCAGTACGCGGCCACCCTGGCCAACCGGGGCGTCCGGATGAAACCGCAGTTCGTGGAGAAAATCACCACCTATGACGGCCGGACGGTGAGCGTCTTTGAGCCGGAGGTGCTGAATACGGTCGAGATGCCGGAGGAGTACTGGAACGTCGTCGAGCGGGGCATGGGGCGGGTGAGCCAGCAGGGATTCGAAGGCTTTCCGTACCGGTTCGCCTCGAAGACGGGGACGGCGGAAAGCGACACCTCCGCCGGCCGCGTGGAGAACGCCGTGTTCATCGCCTATGCTCCCGTGGAAAATCCGAAGCTGGCCGTGGCCGTCGTCGTGCCGGAGGGCGGGTACGGCGCCTGGGGCGCGGCGCCGATCGCCCGGGCGATCTTCGATGCCTACGACCGATCCATCGGGCTTGCGGACGAATAACGGCAAGAACCCATCCACCATACAGGACAGAAAGGACGGCCACTCTGCATGTGCGGCTTCGTCGGCATACGTTACAGCGATTCACGCAGACCCCAAGAGAGGACGCTCCGGAGGATGATGGATACGATCGTCCACCGGGGTCCGGACGATTCCGGCATCCTGCTGGAGGACGGGATCGGCCTCGGCTTCCGCAGGCTTTCGATCATCGATCTGGAAGACGGCCGCCAGCCCCTCGGCAACGAGGACGGGACCGTCTGGATCGTGTTCAACGGAGAGATCTACAACTACAAGGCACTGCGCGAAAGGCTGGAAGGACACGGACACACGTTCCGGACGAAGTCCGACACGGAAGTCATCGTGCACCTGTACGAGCAGTACGGGGAAGACTGCGTCCGCCATTTGCGGGGCATGTTCGCCTTCGTCATCTGGGACGCGCGCCGGCGCCGGCTGTTCGGGGCGCGGGACCATTTCGGCATCAAGCCTTTCTACTACCGGAAGGACGCGGACCGGTTCGCCTTCGCTTCGGAAATCAAAAGCCTGCTCCTCATGGAGGATGCGGCGCCGGCGGTTCGTCTCGAATCGCTGGCCAATTACCTGACCTTCCAATACGTGCCGGAACCGCACACGATGTTCGAGGGCGTGCGCAAACTGCCGCCCGCCCATGTCATCGTGCTGGACGAAAACGGGGACATGGCCGTCCGGCGCTACTGGGAGCCGGTGTTTGAGCCGGAGAACCGGCCACTTTCCTACTATGTCGAGGCGGTTCGCGCCGCGCTGGACGACTCCGTCGTGCACCACATGCAAAGCGACGTGCATCGCGGCTGCTTCCTGTCGAGCGGCATCGATTCCACCGCCGTCGCCGCGATCATGCGCTCGAAGGAGCCGATCCGGACGTTCTCCGTCGGCTTCGAGGGGCCGAACAACGAGGCCGAGATTGCCCGCCGGACCGCCGCGGCGCTGGGCACGGAACATTTCGAACGGATCATTGCCGAAGAGGACTACTTCGCCTCCCTGCCGAAGGCGGTCTGGCACCAGGACGAGCCGGTCGCCGATCCGTCGGCGATCGCCCTGTATCATCTGGCCCGGCTCGCGCGGGAGCACGTCACCGTGGTGCTGTCGGGGGAAGGGGCGGACGAGCTGTTCGGCGGCTACCGCATCTACCGGGAACCTCTCGCCCTGCGCCCGCTCGCCTGGCTGCCCGAACCGTTGCGGCTGCTCCTTGGCCGGATCGCGCGTAGGCTGCCCGAGGGGCTGCCGGGCCGAAATTACCTCCTGCGCGCCGCGACGCCGCTTGAATATCGGTTTCTCGGCAACGCGCGCATCTTCAGCGAGGAGGCGAAACTGGAACTCATCAAGGGCGGACGGGAGCTTCTAGAACGGTACGAAAACCCGTGGCAGATCGCGGCAAAGTTTTACGAGCGGACCCGGCACCTGGATCCGGTGACGCGCATGCAGCACATCGACATCAACCTTTGGCTGCCCGGAGACATCCTGATGAAGGCCGACAAGATGACGATGGCCCACTCGCTGGAGCTTCGGGTGCCGTTTCTGGACGTGGAGCTTTTTGAACTTGCCCGCCGCATTCCGGCGTCGCTGCGCATCGCCGGCGGCACCACGAAGTACGTGTTCCGCAAGGCGATGGAGGGGATCGTGCCCGATTTCATCCTGAACCGTCCGAAGCTCGGTTTTCCCGTGCCGCTGAAAGGCTGGCTCACGGGAGCGCGCGGGGAAGAACTGCTGGAGCGGCTGAAGGACGGTCGGATGGAGGGGTATTTCGATCTCGCCGTGGTGGAAAGGGATCTGCGCAGGCATCAGCGGGGCGAGGCGGACTGCTCCCGGAAACTGTGGACTCTGTATATCTTCGCCCTCTGGCACGAGATCTTCGTGGAGGAGGCCGCCCGCAGCGAGCTTGCCGCCGCGGGCGGGAGGTGAGCGCGATGGACATCCGGCTCCTTGCGCTCGATATGGACGGGACGCTGCTTGACAACGAGCAGCGCATTCCCGGAGAAAACGCGGAATGGATCCGCCGGGCGGTGGCGGAGGGCATCGTCGTCGTGCTGGCGACGGGAAGGGCGATCTTCACCGTGGAGCCGTATGTGGAAGTGCTGGAGCTGGAGTCGCCCCTCGTCCTTTCCAACGGGAGCGAGGTGCGGAAATCGGTAAGCGAGGTGTGGTCCCGCCATCTGCTCACCGGCGAGCAGGTGCGCCGGCTCAGGGAGATCGCCCTGCGCATGGACGTCTGGTACTGGTCGGCCGCCGTTTCCGGCTCGTATAACCGGGACAACTGGGACGCAAGCGGCGAACACGAACAGTGGCTCAAGTTCGGCTATTACACCGAAAACCGGGAGAAGCTCGGGCGGATCCTGGAGGAACTCAAGAGCCTGGGCCAGTTCGAGATCACCAATTCCGACCCGAACAACCTGGAAATCAACCCGAAGGGGGTCAGCAAGGCCTCGGGACTCCGGGAGGTGTGCGCCCGGCTCGGGATCATGATGGAGCAGGTGGCGGCGGCGGGCGACAGCCTGAACGACCTGGCCATGATCCGGGAGGCCGGTTTCGGCGTGGCGATGGGCAACGCCCAGGAAGCGGTCAAGCGCGCGGCGGACTGGATTACGGACACGAACGGAAACGGCGGGGTGGCCAAGCTGATCCGCAGGATCCTGCGGGAACGCGGGTGACCCGCTTCGCGGAGCGGACGGCGCAATCTGGAGGAAACGGGGTCTCACGGCAGTGTCGAAGGATTCTCTGGTCAAGGGAACGATCATACTGGCGGCGGCGGCCTTCGTTGCGCGGGCGCTTGGGCTTCTGCAGAAGGTGCCGCTGCAGCACATTCTCGGCGACGATGGGCTTGCCCCCTTCGGCATCGCCTACAACGTGTACGGCATGCTGCTCATCGTGGCGACCGCCGGCATCCCGAGCGCCTTGAGCAAGATGGTGTCGGAGCGGTACGCTCTCGGCCGGATCGCCGAGGCGAGGCGCATCTACCGGGCGGCCGCCTGGTTCGCCGCGGCGGCGGGCGCCGCAAGCTGCGCCCTCTTGTATGCGGCCGCGCCCTGGTATGCGGTGCGCGTGGCCCAGGATCCCCATGCCGTATGGTCGATCCGGGCGATTGCCCCCGCGCTCGTCCTGTTTCCCCTCATTGCGATCATGCGCGGGTATTTCCAGGGACGGCAGGTCATGATCGCGAGCGGCCTGTCGCAGATCCTGGAGCAGATTCTGCGCGTCGGCACGGCGGTCGGCATCGCCTACGCCATGCTGCTCCTCGGGTACGCGAGCGAGTACATCGCCGCCGGCGCCTCCTTCGGCGCGGTGGCCGGGGCGGTCGCCGCGCTGGCCGTCATGGTGTGGTTCGAGATGCGGACAAGGCGGGCGGACCGGCGGGCGGGGCTTGATCCCGTTTCCCAATCCGGAGAACTCCCGGGCTACCGGGCCATCTACCGGCAGGTGCTCCGGCTGTCCGTTCCGATCAGCCTCATATCGCTTGCGGTCCCCTTGATCTTTGTGATCGACAGCTCCCCCGTCATTCCCCTGCTGAAGGACCGGATCGGCTACAGCGCGGCCCGCGAAGCGCTCGGGATTCTGACCGGCAAGGCGCAGTCGCTGGCCGGCATCCCGCCGATCATCGCCATTGCCCTGAGCACCTCCATCGTCCCGGTCATCTCTTCGGCCTACGCCCGCCGGGATCGGGGAGAGCTCGAAGACCGGGCGTCCGAGGCGCTGCGCATCGCGCTCATCACGGGGCTTCCGCTCGCCGTCATCCTCGCGGCGGCCGCGAAACCCGTCATCGGCTTCCTGTTCAGCGACGCCAACGGCTGGGACATCGCCGCGCTGCTCACCTTCTCCACCCTGTTCCAGGTCGTGATGATGGCCTCTTCGGCGATCCTGATGGGCCTCGGCAACACGATGCGCCAGGTCGGCTTCCTGTGCGTCGGCATCGCGGTCAAGTTCGCCGGCAGCTTCGCGCTGGCCCCGCTTTTCGGCATCCACGGCATCGTCGGCGCGACGCTCCTCGCCTTCGCCACGATCATGTTCCTGAACCTGCGCGAATTGAAGAAAATGGTCGATTACCGCATCTTCGGCCGCCGCTGGCCGCCGTTTGTCGCCTCCGCCGCGGCGCTCGCCGCCGCCGGCGCGGCTTGCGCCTGGTGCCTCGACCGCTGGGTCCGGTTCGGCTCGCCGAAGGCGGAGTATTTCCTGCAGGCGGCGGCGCTCGGCGCCCTCCTGTCCGCCCTTTACGCCTTTCTGCTTCTCGCTCTCCGCGTCGTTCGCCGGGAGGACCTCCGCCTGTTCCCGGCGCCGGTCCGCCGGATGCTCGATCCGTTCTTTCGGCTGACGGAGCGCTCCCGGCTCCGGATTGGTGAAAAATAACCCATTTTTCGGGAGAGGATTCCCGCGGACCCATGTCGAATGAATCCCGGGGCCGGTCGGGTCGGGAACTGTGCGATCCGGCGTCCAAGAGAGAAAGAGAAAAAAAGATTAGGAGAGACAAAAAGGGAGGAACATCATGGGATCCAGAGGAATGAAACGCAGATGGACGGTGCTTCTCCTGGCGCTTGTCATGGTGGTGGCGGCCGGCTGTCAGTCCTTGGGCGGCGTGGACCTGAATCAGGTGGCGCTGTCGTCCGGCGATTACCGATCCTTTGAAGGAAAGGCCGTCATGGGGCTGGAAGTGACGGTGGACGACCTGACCGCCGCTTTCATCGGTGTCGATCCCGAAACGCTGGAACTGATCCGCAACATTCGGCTGGAGTTCTATGATCTGAAGCAGGAAAGCCCGATCAAGGCTTCGGTCGCGGGGATCCTGCACATTGCCGGGGAGGAAATCCCGTTCGCTTACAGCGTGAACGCGAACCAACTCGCGCTGGAGGTGGACGGAATCAAACGTCCGATCGTGCTGGACGACGCATCTTCCAACCCGCTGTTGGCGTTGATGCTGGAGGAAACGTCCATGACCTACGAGGAATACCAGATGAGCTTCATGGAAGCCGTGAAGAAGATGGCCTCGTGGGTCATTCCGAATCTGCCGAATCCCGGGGACATCCGGTTCAGCCGTGAACCGATCGTGATCAACGGCGAACAAGTGTTCACGACGCACATCCGCACCGTCATCCGCGGGGATGAGCTGATCCCCTATCTCCGGAACGCGCTGACCCGGCTGGCGGAAGACGAGGAAGGGCTGCGCAGGGCGCTGGAACAGGTCTACGACCTGATGCTGCCCATCATGGAGCGTGCGCTCGGGGCGATCGGCGAGCAAATGCAGGGTGAGGGCGGCGCTTCCTTCTTCCGCCTGCTGGAATCCTATGTCTACAACAAAACCCTGATGGTCGAGTTCCTGGCGACGACGATTACCTACGGCCTGAAGGAAGCCGCGATGTCGCTGGATTCGACCGAGGAACAGGCGCTCGGGCTCGAGGAGGAGCTGGGCGTGAGCATCCTGAACGACCAGACATGGCTCGCCTATGACCTGTATGTGGAAGATTTCACGAAACTGCGCCGGATGGATTTCGAGATGGTCGTCCGGCCGGAAGCGGCGTTTCCGATTCCCGTCAACGCGGGCATCCGCGTGTACATGAGCCAGGAGTACTGGAACGTCAACGACCGGCCGGTTGAGGCGGACATGATCGACACCACCGACGCGATCGTGCTGGACGATTCGTTCCAGACGGACGCGCTCCTTGCGGAAATCGATCCCGCGTCCGCGCTCGGTCGGCTGCTCATCGCCCAGGGTCTGAACAAGCGGGAATTCACGGTGTTCGTCGGGGATCCGGAGGCCGCGCCGGAAGATGGGGCGGGTCTGTTCGGCAGTGCGTCGCCGTTCCTCCAGGACGGCCGGACGATGGTGTCCGCCTATTGGCTCGCCAACCGGCTCGGCCTGGAATGGGATCTCGATTGGGATGAGGAGGACAACGAAATCATCACCTACATCGATCCCGTGACCGGCCGCACCCTGACGGTGACGGAAGGAAGCGCGACCGCCGTGCTGGACGGCGGGGAAATCGAAATGGGCACCGCCGCCGTCATGCGCGGCTACACCCTGTATGTCCCGCTCCGCTTCGTGGCCGAAACCTTCGGAGCGGAAGTGATCTTCGACGCGGAGACGAGAACCGTGACCGTAACCAAGCGGCTGTTCTGAGAGGGAACCTCACCCCCGGGAGCCTGGGCTCCCGGGGATTTTTGTCGCACACTTGTAACAACTTGTTCGTGGAATTGCCTGTCAGGAATGTTTATAATGGTACCGGAACAGACATGCTGTGTAGAAAGCTTTCCGAACCGAAGGCCTGCCAGGCTTCGGCGGCTTACGCGGACCAAACGGGAGCGGGTGAAACGATGAAAGGGTTGAAACGGCTGTCCTTCCTGACCACGGCGCTCATGTTCATCGTCGTCATCGGGGGCGCGCTCGTCACCAAGACCGGTTCCGGCGAGGAATGCGGCAACACGTGGCCCCTCTGCCACGGCCGGTTCATTCCGGCCTACACGATCGGGTCGCTCATCGAATACAGCCACCGGTTTTTCAGCGGTTTGACCGGCATTCTGGTCGTGATCCTGACGATCTGGGTGTTCGCCAGGCTGAAGCGCAAGGATGCCCGGCTGTTCGCCGGCAGCGCCTTTTTCTTCACCTTCCTGCAGGCGGCCCTCGGCGCCGGAGCCGTCGTCTGGAGCCAATCCGATCTCGTCATGGCGCTCCATTTCGGCATTTCCCTGATCGCCTTTGCCAGCGCCCTCATGCTGTCCATCACGATGGCGCGGCTCCACCTGCCCGCTTCTCCGGACGGCTGGGGCGAACGGCTGGAATTCGCCGGAGCGGCGCTCCATTTCGGATTCCGCTGGCTTGTCTGGTCCACTCTCCTGTATACTTATGTTGTGGTCTATCTCGGCGCCTATGTCCGGCACGCCGACGCGATCAACGGATGCCTCGGGTGGCCGCTCTGCAACGGGGCCGTCATTCCCGAACTGACGGGAGCTTCCGGCATCAATTTCCTGCACCGGTTCGCCTCCCTGCTTCTGCTCCTCATGGCCATTTGGCTGTACGCGGCGGCACGCAGATTCGGCGCGGACTCCATCGTCCACAAATGCGCCGGCTGGACGATGTGGCTGACGGTCGCGCAGATCCTGACCGGGGCCCTCATCGTGTTCACCCTGCGCGACGAAAACTGGCTCGTGTTCACGGGTCTTCTGCACTCCATCGTCATCTGCGCGCAGTTCGGCGTGCTCTGTTACCTGAGCTTCCTCGCCTGGCGCATGGGCAAGGGCGGATCGTCCGGGGAGCAGGCGGTGCCGGCGGCGGCGCGGTAGGCATCGTGCGCGGAGCGGGACGAAATTCCGCCGGGAGGATCAGTGCAAGCTGATCCTGCTTTTTGTTTACGGGGAGGGAGCCCATGCTTCGGTACCTGTTTGGGGAATCCAAGAGAGGGAGCGACGAGCTCCTCGATCCGTGCTTCACGCTCATTGACCGGTTTTGTGAGCGCTTGCGCGAGCGGAACGCCGTCCGCGGGCTGCATCCCCGGGCGCATTCGCTGGACCTGTTTGCGCAGGGGCTGCGCCGGTCCCTGGATGAGCTGGAGCAGAGCGTCTACTGCGCGTTCCGGTATTCCGGGGAGCTGCGGGCGGAGGACCCGGCGCGGCTTGGGAACGAACAGGCGGACGATTATTTCCGGTATCTGTATTTTTACAAGAACGCGATGATCCGGGTGTTCGCCAACCTGGACAAGCTCGGCTATTTCATGAACGACTGGTTTCAGCTGCACACCGAGCGGGTGAAGCCGAAATTTTCCTATTTCACGGTGCTCCGCCGGATGAGGCAAACGCGCACGCACGCGAAGCTCGAAAGCCGGCTTTACCGCATCAAGGTGGAATACGGGCCGCCGATGCAGCGGCTTCGGCTGAAGCGGAACCTGGAGATCCATCTCGTCAATGTGGAACTGCTCGATCCCCTGAAACTTCTCGAATCCGGGGAATCCGGGCCAAGGCGGGGGGAAAGCGCAATGAACGACCTTGCCGATCTGCGCGCCGGTTACGAGATGGCATGCCGCTCGATGTACGAGGTGTTTCGGTACGTCGGCAATTCCGGATAGGGAGGGGCAGCGATGTCGCTCAAGGGAAAAGTGGCATTGATCACGGGAAGCGCCAGGGGGCTGGGCAAAAGCGCGGCGATCGCGTTGGCCAGGGAAGGCTGCCATGTGGCGGTCAACTACCTGACCAGCCGGGCGGAGGCGGAACGGCTCGCGGAGGAAATTGGCGGGTTGGGCGTGAAGTGCTCGGCGATCCGGGCCGACATCCTGAAGCGCGAGGATCTCGAACGGATGGTGCGCGAGGCGGAGGACTTTTTCGGCACCTCCGTCGACATCCTGCTCAACAACGCGGGTCCGTTCGTGCGGGAACGGAAAACGTTCGCCGAATCCGCATGGGAGATGGCGGAGGAGCTCGTCCGCAGCAACCTGCTCGCGGCGATGGCGCTCGACCACCTGGTGCTGCCGGGCATGAGGCGCAAGCGGTGGGGCCGCATCATCCACTTCGGCTTCGCCCACGCCGCCGAATCCCGCGGCTGGCCGCACCGCGCCGCCTATGCGGCGGCCAAGGTGGGGCTCGTGTCCTTCACCAAATCCCTGGCCGTGGAAGAGGCGGAACACGGCATTACCGTCAACATGATCTGCCCCGGGGACGTGCGGGGCGACAACAAGGAAAAAACGATCGAACAGGTGCGGCACCTGCAGGATCCGGAGAGCCCCCGCGGCCGGCCCGGTTCGGGAGAGGACATCTCCCGGGTGGTCGTGTTCCTCTGCCAGGATCTGTCCGACTTCGTCACCGGCAACATCATCGAGGTGGGCGGGGGGCTCGACCCGATCCGCACCCTGCCGCTTCGGCGCTAAAGCCCGCTCCGATCCCTTCCCGGCAGCACGAAAAAAGGCTGCCCCTTCCGGTGCCGGTCCAACCGGCGCCGGCCCGGGGCAGCCTTTCGCCCGCCTTGCGGCATCCTTCCAATCAGTAGACCTGGATCACGTCGACGATTCCTTCCACTTCTTCCATCAGCGCCCGCTCGATCCCGGCCTTCAGCGTGATCGTCGAGCTCGGGCAGCTTCCGCAGGCGCCCACCAGGCGCAGCTTCACGACGCCGTTTTCCACATCGACCAGCTCGCAGTCCCCGCCGTCGCGCTGCAGGAACGGGCGCAATTTATCAAGAACTTCCATGACTTCGTCATACATCTGTTCGTCGGTCCGGATGGCTTCGCTCATTTGCCTTCAACTCCTTTCTTGATCTATTATTATAATACAAAAACGCGCGAAAAGAAATCCGGACGCCCCTTCGATCGGGCTTCCGGTTCGGGCGGGGAGGATCCATGCGGCCCATCGTCGAGTTTTGCGTCAACAACATGCATTTCGGAACGGACCGGGTGATGCGGCTCCTGGAAGAGGATCCCGCCCTCGACGTGCTGGAATACAACTGCCTCGGCCACTGCGAGACGTGCGCCGCCGGGCCGTACGCGCTGGTGAACAGCGAACCGGTGGAAGCCGGCGGCTTGGAAGAACTGCACGAACGGATCCTGGCCCGGATCGCCGAGCTGGAAGAGGAATGGAATTTTCCTCTTGACCTGTAACCCGACAGGAGGATCCGTCTTCGGAGGCGGGCCGGTCCGCCCGATCGCCGGCCGGTCAGCCGAGGTGGTGCTTGAACATCCAGAGGACCCCCATTTTGAGCACCCGGGGCACCCGCCCGAGCATGACCGAAGATCGGCCGACGATTCCGTATCCGAATCCCGCCTTTTTGCCCAGCGACCCGAGAACGCCCTTGAGCTTGATTTTTCCGAGCCGGGGCGTTTCGCCATGCCAGATGGCGTGCAGCACCTCCGCCGCCTGCCTGCCCTGCGCCTCCGCCGCCTGGGCGCTCGGGGAGAAGGGGAGGCTTGCGCAGTCGCCGACGACCAGCACTTCCGGAGCATCCGGGAGCTAGTGATATTCGTTGATCAGGAGCCGTCCGGCGCCGTCCTTCGGCAGGCGCATTTGCTGCACGACCTCCACCGGCTGGATGCCGGCCGTCCAGATCGTCACATCGGTCCGAACCTCCCGGTCGCCGTTCAGGATGAAGCCCGGCTCCACCCGCGAGACGGCGGCATGGGGGACCATGTCCACATCGTGTTCCCGGAACCATTCGCGGACATACGCCCGCAGCTTTTCCGGGAAGGGCGACAGGATGCTGGGGCCCCGGTCCAGGATGCGCAGGTTCAGATCGGGGCGGCTTTCCCGCAGTTCGGCGGCGACTTCCACCCCGCTCAAGCCGCCGCCCACGATCGTCACGGTGGCATAGGCCGGCAGGTTGTTCACCCGGCAGTAGGTTTCGCGGGCCGCCTCCATCGACTGGATGCTGCAGGCATGCTCCCGGGCGCCGGGAATGCCGTGATGGTTGTCCGTGCAGCCGAGGGCGATGACGAGCCGGTCGTAGGGCTCCGGGTCTGCGTTCTCGAGCTCCACCAGACGGTTCTCGAGGTCGATGCGGGTGACCGCTCCGTGCCGGACCTGAAGCTGCGGATGCGCGGGGAACGGGACGCGGAGGTGGTAATCGGGCACGGTTCCCGCGACGAGGGCGTAGTATTCCGTCTTCAGCCCCTGGAAGGGCATGCGGTCGATCAGCGTCAGGGAAACACCCCGGGGCAGCCCCTGCTCCACGAGCCGGTGGATGACCGTGATGCCTCCGTAACCTCCGCCCAGGATGACCACTTTTTCCATCGTTCCGCCGTCCTTTCCGCCGGATTTCGCCGGGATCGTCCCCGGTGCCGGGATGATTCCGATGCCGCACATATGAGGAAGCCGGGATCCGGTTGCGGGACCCGGTTCCAACCTTCTTGATTATATACCCCGCGCGGAATCGGGGCAATCGCAATCCGCAGCCGGATCTCGGCCTCCGGCATGACAGAAAAGATGACGTGAAAGCGCTATCTTTATTAGCAATATTGGGAAAATTTATTTCGGGCGGCTGTCCCGCGAAAGCCCGGGCGTCCGGGGCCGCCGGCGCTCCGGCTTGAGCGGCGTCCGCGCGGCTGGTATACTTGAAGGCAAAGGAGGGATGGCCATGATCCGTCTCACGGATGCCGCCGCAAAGCGCATCAAGGAAATGCTCGAACAGGAGGAGACGCCGAACCTGTTTCTGCGCATCGGCGTCAGGGAGGGCGGCTGCAGCGGATTGTCCTACGGCATGGGATTTGACGACAGCAAGTCCGAGTCGGATACCGAGTTTGACATACAGGGAATCCGGGTGGTGGTGGACGAGCGGAGCAGCCGCTACCTGTACGGCCTGGAAATCGATTACGAGGAAACCTCGATGGGCGGCGGGTTTTCGCTGCACAATCCCAACGCGATCGCCACGTGCGGATGCGGGCAGTCGTTCCGCACGAAGGACGACGCGGGCAAGCCGGCCGAGTGCTGATGGAGCCCCCGCTGTCCGGTGCCGGCCGGGCCGATCCGGACCTCCGCGTTCACCGGGCGGGTTCGGGCCCGGGGATTTCGCGCACGGGGCGGAGCGTTCGGCCGCCGCAGCGTCCGCATTCCAGCAGGTGAAAGCAGACGCCCGCGCCCAGATCGACGAGCCCGTCGGTCCTCTTCAGGTCGCCGATCGGCCGATACGGCGCGTAAGGGCCGAAGGCGTCGGTGACGGGCCCCGCGTCGGCCATGGCGCTTCCGCAACGGGAGCAGGCCGCGGCGAGCCGCTCGAGACCGCTGCAGACGGGACAAAGCAAAGGGCATCCACCTCCGGGGAATTCTCCCGGAATAGGATGCCCTTTTTCCGTCCGGTTTTTCCGTTCAGAATTTCCGGCTGCTGCTGTGTCCCGGCGCGTATTTCGCTTCCGGATCGATGTACACCTTCGCGTTGTTGACCGCGGTCGGAGCCTCGCCGAAGCCGACGGCGATCAGCTTCAGCTTGCCCGGATACGTCGTGATGTCACCGGCCGCAAAAATGCCGGGGATGTTCGTCTGCATGCGCGTGTCGACACGGATGGACCCCTTCTCGATCTCCAGGCCCCAGTTGGCGATCGGTCCGAGGGAGGAAACAAAGCCGAAGTTGACAATGACGGCGTCGACCTCGCGCTCGATCACTTCCCCGGTCTTGTTGTCCGTGATCGTCACCCGTTCGATGCGGTCTTCTCCGTGCAGCGCCGTGATTTCCTTGTTCGTCAGCACTTCCACCCGGGACTTCATCAGCTGCTCCACGCTGTGCTCATGGGCGCGGAACTTGTCGCGGCGGTGGACCAGCGTCACCTTCTCGGCGATCGGCTCCAGCATGAGCGCCCAGTCGACAGCGGAATCGCCCCCGCCGGTCAGCACCACCCGCTGGCCTTTGAATGCGTCCAGATCCGGAACGAAGTAGTGAAGGTTGGTCTTTTCGAACTTCTCCGCCCCCGGCAGATCGATGCGCCTCGGTTCGAACGCGCCGACGCCCGCGGTGATGATGACGGCCCGGGAGTGGTGCACGCCCTTGTTCGTCGTCACCTCGAACAGCCGCTCTTCCTTCTTGACGACGTTCTCCACCTTTTCCTCCAGGCAAATCTGCGTGTCGGGAAACAGCTTCAACTGTTCCTTCAGGTTGTTGACCAACTGCTGCGCGGTGACCTTCGGGAACCCGGCAACGTCGTAGATGTATTTTTCCGGATACAGGGCGGCTAGCTGACCGCCGAGCTGCGGCATGCACTCGATGATTTTCGCGCTGGCCTGGCGCATGCCGGCGTAAAAGGCGGCAAACATGCCGGCAGGGCCCCCGCCCACGATGATAATATCGACGATCTGCTCGGAATGTGGTTGTGTCACAATATTGCACCTCCGATGTCATAAAAAAACCCAAGAAACATTATATACCGAAATCCAACCGGAGGAAAACCGAATTTTCGACCGCATTCGGTTTTCAGCCGGGAGCCTGGCGCATTTGTGGCGGAATCGTGAAAAATTCCCTTGCCATTCCCGCTGTGGAAGGATATGATAATAGTGTGCCGCAGACTTTGTGTATTTTTTCACAAGCACGGGATGCGGGAATAGCGCCCCTTATGGTGGACAAAATGAAAAAACAGCAGAGGAAGGACAGTGACGCATCATGGGCAAACCGAGCATCGTCATCCTGGGCGCGGGGTACGGCGGGCTGGTGACGGCTCTCCGGCTGCAGAAGGAGCTCCATTACAACGAGGCGGACGTCACGATCGTGAACAAGCACGCCTACCATTACATCACGACCCACCTGCACATGCCCGCCGCGGGGACCGATCACCCGCACAACGCCCGGGTGAACCTGAACCGCATCCTCGACGAATCGAGGACGAACATCGTCAAGGCGACAGTCCGAAAGATCCGGCTGGAGGACAAAAAGGTGCTGACGGACGACGCCGAAATTCCGTTCGACTACCTGGTCATCGGACTCGGCGGCGAACCGGAATACTTCGGCATTCCGGGGATGAAGGAATACGCCATGACGATCCGGAGCATCAACAGCGTCAACCTCATCCGCGAGCACATCGAATACCAGTTTACGAAATACAAGCGGGAGCCCGACCGGCTCGACTACCTGACCTTTGTCGTCGGCGGAGCGGGATTTACGGGCATCGAATTTGTCGGGGAGCTGGCCGACCGGGTCCCCAAACTCTGCCACCAGAACGACGTCGACCCGTCGCTCGTGAAGATCTACAGCGTCGAGGCGGCGCCCACCGCCCTGCCGGGCTTTGATCCGGAGCTGGTGGAATACGCCGTGAAGGTGCTGGAAGGCAAGGGCGTGGAGTTCCGGGTCGGCACCGCGATCAAGGAATGCCGCGCCGACGGCGTCGTGCTCGCCACCGGCGAGGAGATCAAGTCGGCCACCGTCGTGTGGACCGGCGGGGTGCGCGGCAACAGCCTGGTGGAGAAGGCCGGCATCGAGACGATGCGCGGCCGGGTGAAGGTCGACGAATACCTGCGCGTCCCCGGCATGGAGCACATCTTCGTCGTCGGCGACTGCTCGATCGTGTTCAACGAAGAGGGCCGGCCGTACCCGCCCACCGCGCAGATCGCCATGCAGCAGGCGTACACCTGCGCCTACAACCTGGCCGCCGCCGTGCGCGGGGAACAGCCGAAGCCGTTCAAGCCGGTCATCCGCGGGACGGTGGCGTCCCTGGGCAAAAACGAGGCGATCGGCATCATCGGCGGCACGAAGCTGAAGGGCCTGCCCGCCTCGGTCATGAAAAAGATCATCGACGCCCGCTATCTGTACACCATCGGAGGCATTTCGCTCGTCCTGCAGAAGGCCAAATGGTGAACGGAATCCTTCCGGACGGGGAGGTTGAAGCGCATGAGGCACTGCAGCGTCCAGGTGCGGGGACTGCTGACGAGGGAGGAGCTCGAGAGGTACAACGCGCTCATGGAGGTCGGAAGCTACCTCGAAGAGCAGAACCGGCATGATCTGGCGTACATCATCCAGAAGGAAGTGGACCGGCTCGTCCAGCCGGCGATCGAGCGGCTCAAGGAAAAAAGCCGCCGGCGCGACCGGGAGACGGAACAGTTTCTCCGGGAACTGGAGGAACGGGAAAACCGCGGGTGAAAGTCGCGGGAAAAGACGGGGCTG
>ERZ795042.1240-NODE-1240-length-17104-cov-108.271629_pt1 | contig 17104 bp, 15 predicted proteins | sample MGYA00375126_ERZ795042 | MGnify/ENA primary metagenome ERZ795042 (study PRJEB30171, sample SAMN05518105) | compost metagenome | isolation source: Feedstock adapted compost from Newby Island compost facility, Milpitas, CA | place: USA:Newby Island compost...
CTCATTGCGAAGCCCGCTGTGCGGGCGCGTCGACGTCAAGCCTGTCGGGAACAGGCGAAGGCGCCGACAGCATGAGACTCCGATTAGCGCTTGAGCAGTGCGCGCAGCCGCGTCTCGTCCCACACCGGAACTCCGAGTGCTTTGGCCTTCTCGAGCTTCGAGCCCGCAGCTTCGCCGGCGATCACTGCCGTGGTCTTCTTTGACACCGACCCTGAAACCTTACCCCCGGCCGCCTCGATCCAGCGCGTGACTTCATCACGCGGAACCGAGAGCGTTCCGGTAATTACGAAGGTCTGGCCCGTGAGATCAGCACCGCCTTCGGGCGCCACGACGACCGCCGGTGCCGGCGCCACGTACCGGGCAAGCGCGAGCACTTCTTCGCGGTTGGCCGGGTTGGCGAGGAACTCCAGGATCTCGCGAGTCGTCACCGGACCCAGTCCCTCGATTGCAAGGAGCTGCGCCTTGGTCGCCTCGAGGAACGCCTCGAACGTGCCGAACGCGCGTGCCAGGTCCTTTGCGGTCGTCTCGCCGACGCCCGGGATGCCGAGCGCGAAGATGAACCGGGCGAGCTCACGGCCTCGTGAAGCGTGGATCGCCGAGATGAGCTTCGTCGCGGAGGCCTTCGCAAACCCGGACACCTTGAGAAGATCCTCGGCGGTGAGCTCGTAGAGACTCGATGGCCTCTCGAGGAGCCCCGCGTCCATGAGCTTCTGCACGATGAGCTCGCCGAGCCCTTCGATGTCCATCGCGCGACGATGCGCAAAGTGCACGATCGAACGCAGCCGCTGCGCTCGGCAGGTCAGACCTCCGGTGCAGCGCACGGCAACCTGTTCGGCTTCGCGCACAACCGGGGAGCCGCATTCGGGGCACTCGGTCGGCATGCGGTAGGGCTCGAGCCCTTCCGGTCGCTGCTCGTGCAGTACCCGGACGATCTCTGGAATCACATCCCCGGCCCGGCGCACCACCACGATGTCGCCGACGCGGATGTCGAGCCGGTCGATCTCGTCCTGGTTGTGAAGCGTCGCGTTCGTGACTGTGACGCCGCCCACGTAGACGGGCTTGAGGCGCGCGACCGGGGTAAGTACCCCCGTGCGACCGACCTGCACGTCGATCGCCTGTACGATCGTGGCCACTTCCTCGGGCGGGAACTTGTACGCGATCGCCCAGCGCGGCGTGCGGCTCGTCCAGCCGAGCGTGCGCTGCTGCGCAAGGCTCTCGATCTTGAAGACGATCCCGTCGATGTCGTAGGGCAGCGAGGCACGTTTGGCGAGCATCGCCTCGAAGAAGGCCTGCAGCCCCTCCGGACCGGTCACCGTGCACGCCTCAGCGCTCACCTGAAAACCGAGTCCGCGAAGCGCCTCGAGGCGCTTCGACTGAGTGTCCGGCGGCTCGTAGCCCTCGCATTCGCCGAATCCGTACGCGAAGAAACGCAGGCGTCGCTGCGCGGTGATCGCCGGATCGAGCTGACGGAGCGAGCCCGCAGCCGCGTTACGCGGATTCTGGAAGGTTTTCTCGCCGGCGGCGGCCGCCGCGGCATTGAGCCGCTCGAAGTCGGCGCGCGTCATGAGCACCTCACCGCGAACCTCCACGCGCGGTGCCTTAACCCCGGGCAGACGCAGCGGGACGTTCCGGATGGTGCGAACCTGCGCGGTCACGTCCTCCCCGGTTACCCCGTCGCCACGTGTGGCAGCACACGCAAGCAGACCGTTCTCGTAGATGAGCGAGCAGGAGAGCCCGTCATACTTGGGTTCGGCCGTGAAGACGAGTGCCGCGGAATTGACGCCGAGCTCCTCGGCGCACCGCTCGACGAACCGACGTGCTTCGCTCGCGTTCATCGCGTTGTCGATCGAGAGCATCGGCACGCGGTGCCGTACGGGTGCAAACTTCGTGCTGCGCGCGCCACCTACACGCTGAGTGGGCGAGTCGGGCGTCACGAGCTCCGGGTGCGCCGCCTCGAGTGCCTTGAGTTCGTTGAAGAGCTCATCGAACAGCGCGTCCGAAATCTCCGGCGCATCCAGCACGTAGTAACAGTATTCGTGATGACGGATCTGCTCGCGAAGCTCGGCGATTCGCTTCTCGACGCTCACGACGGTGGCCGACTCCGCAGCAACGGCGCCGTTATCCAGCCCGGCGACTTCACTCATGGCGAATTTGTCGTTCTTCTGCGGTTGGCTGATCGCCCGGCTGTAACCAGTTGCTAGAGCGGGCGGAACGAGGACGAGAAGATTGTGTATCTCCCCTCCCTGCCCATGAGGCCGAATCCTGTACGCGTCCCCGGGCTGATGGCCCCATATACCTGCATCCCGGATGCCGTCCTACAGGATCACCAGAAACCGGGGCCGCCTGCTGCAGCAGAATCGATTGCAGTACGAGATGTGCTCCTCGCACCGCGGCTTACAGGTCGGTGCCGTCACCTGGACGTCTCCGGGGTGGTCTTGGCGAATATACCAGCAGTATTGACTGTATCCATTATAGCACACACCTGGGTGTCCGGTGACCTTGCGGACAGGCTGGATACCTATACCTCTCGAGGGCGCGTACGCGCATGACATATTCGAGAGGTCACAATGTCCGATGAAATCACGGAGAGTCGGAGGAGGGTCCCGAAGAGCCTCCGCGAGCGGGAAGACGCTCTTATCGCGAAGGCCATTCGGATTCTCGAGGCGCGGCTCATGAGCCGGATTGAGTCTCCCACTGAGCTCAAGCGCCCAAAGGACGTCGCCGACTACCTGAAACTCAAGCTCGCGGAGCGCGAGCGGGAAGTCTTCGCCTGTATTTTTCTTGACGCGAAGCAGCGGGTGCTCGCGTTCGAAGAGCTCTTCTCAGGAACGATCGACCAGGCGACCGTCTACCCGCGGGAGGTGGTCAGGCGTGCGCTCGCGCACAATGCGGCACGGGTGATCTGCGCGCACAATCATGTCAGCGGAGTACCCGAGCCGAGTGTGGCCGACAAGGTGCTCACGAGAAGTATCGGTGAGGCGCTCGATCTCATGGGGGTCAAACTGCTCGATCACTTCATCATCGGCTGCGGAGAACCGTACTCTTTCGCCGCGAATGGTCTGATTTGATGCACAACGCCCCTTCCTGAGAGGGGCGTTTTCTTGCGGCTGTGAAAGACTCCCTCCGAAATGGCGCTGACTGTGAGTGCAGGCGAATAAGCAACATTCGACGAGGCAGGGAAGCCGAGGAGCCCATCGATGGAGAGCCATGTGAAGCGGCCAAAGCCCGCCCAGCTTTGAACGCAGGCGTTGGTGGGCTCCACGAAACGGGCGATGGCTTGCGCAGCGTCTGCCCTCGTCCTGGTCAGGCGCGCAGCGGAGCAACCGGGGAGGCCAAATGAAAACGGCCGCCCCCGGTTTCACCAGGCGACGACCGCCGAACGGGCATTCCCGTTCCCAACGTCACGATAGCACAAAAATGACCCTCCGGGCTACCCCGTCACTGGCGGGCAGTGTCCCTTGGCCACTTGTCACCCGGAAGGAACCTTTGCCTCGCAGTATAGCACTAGGCGTGCTCCAAGGCGTGTGGCTCAATCGCTTCCGCCCACCTGCACCGCTTTTCTGTGGTTTTTATTCACTTAGCGAGGATTTCAAAACGTCGTCGCTATATGCGGGCGTACCGTCGCATCGCAATGGTGCAATGCGACAGGGGCTCGGAGATCTGGTGTTGTCACCAGGCAACCTCCGGCGAATCACACAGGACGGACAAAACACATGTTTTCTCTGATCATCACGATCATCTCGATCGCTCTCGTCGCCGCTCTGGCGGTGGCTAGCGTATATTACGGAGGGGCGCAGTTCTCCCAGGGCACCGCGAAGGCCCAGGCGGCCACGCTCGTCTCGCAGGCGCAGCAGATCGCCGGCGCGAACACGCTCTATGCGAACGACAATGGTGGCACACTGGCGACCGACGTGGAAGCCGACCTCGTCGCTGGCGGCTACCTCTCGGGTGTGCCGGCTGTGAACGACAAGGTGCGCGCGACGGGTGCTCAGTGGACGCTGAGCGGCCGCATGGTCCTGCTCGACCTGAACGACAACGCGACGGAAGTCGCCGCGAAGGTCGACGAGCAGGCTGGCTTCTCCGGCACGCGTCCGGCCGACGTGTCCGAGGCCGAGGCTGCCGCCCACCAGTTCGGTATCATCGACGACAACGGCGACCTGATGTTCTTCTACAAGGGCTAGTCGCTCTGTAGAGGACGCAGTCCTCGCTGTCTGACTTTCGTCAGACTGGGCAGCCCCGGAGCAATCCGGGGCTGTTCTTTATCTACCGACCCTCCTCTCCGCCCCGACATAAAAACCGTCCCTACACGCGGACGGGGACTACCGTCAAGGAGCTGTCGCGATGCCTGCCGTACGTGCATGGCGCTGGTTCGATTTCGCACTAGCCGTTGGCGCACTGGGCTACGGTCTGTACACGCTGTCCTACATCTGGCTTCTCGGCGGACTACTCGGGTTCGTGCTCGCGTGGCTCAATCCGGCCGCTCGATTCCGCAACTGGATCTTCCAACGGATGCGACGGTCCGAGCGCAAGACATTCGCGCCGGTCGTCGGTTATCCGCCGCCACCCGCGGAGCCATACACACGTCGGTTTCGGTAGGGCGGCGATCGAAAGACACGGAAAGCGTTCCGCACGTACAGCGCAACGCGCTGATTCCTATACGAGATCAGTCATTCTCATCTCAACCAGCATTCCATGCTCCACACCGACTTCAGCAAGGGCAACCCCTTCAACCTGCGGCTTCCTTCTCGTCAGAGCGAATCGGAACGCGAGCTTCTCGAGTACCTCAAGCGCAACGGACACGTATCCGAGGCTGCGATCGAGGCCTGTCTGGCAGAGAAGCAGATCACCGGTGAGAAGATCGGTCTTATCCTCACGCGCAATGGATTCCTGACCCGTAAGGCGCTCGTCGAGGCGATCCTTGCGGTCAATCCGACCGAAATCGTAGGCGAGCAGCACCACACCGCGCTCATCCCTCCAGAGGTACTGACGCGCACCCGCACGATGGTGGTCGCGGAGACCTCGAACAAGATCTTTCTGGCCACTCTCGAGTCGGAGCGACAGGTGCAGGTAGAGATCGAGCCCTACGTGCGCGGGCTTGAGATCCATTTCGTCCCGGTCAACCACGATCAGCTCGAAAACTACCTCAATGACGTAAGCCGGTTCTCCGAGGACCAGCAGAACCTCGTGGATCGGATTCTTCGCAGAGCGCTCGCTGAGAACTGTTCGGACGTGCACATCGTGCCGCGTCACCAGACCTACTCGGTGTTCTATCGCCACCTCGGCGTGCGGCATCTCGCACATGAGGGCAGCCTCGAGGAGTACAACACCCTGGCGGCCCGCATCAAGGACCTCTCGCGGATGGACCTCGCAGAGCGACGCGTGCCGCAGGACGGTGGCTTTCAGATCGAGCACGAAGGAAAGATCGTCGATCTGCGTGTGGCTACGCTTCCGACGGGAAACGCCGAGCTCATCGTTATCCGTCTTCTCGATCCTGATCGTGTGCAACCGCGACTCGACGGACTGGGTATCACGCGCCTTTCCGAGTGGCGAAAGGGTGTCTCTCGTCCCGAGGGCCTGTGCCTGATCTGCGGGCCGACCGGCTCGGGCAAGACGACGACTCTCAACGCGTCCATCAAGGAGATGGACCGCTTCGGAAAGGCCATCTACACGATTGAGGATCCGGTCGAGTACCGCATCGCCTTTACCGGCCAGGTGAACATCAATCCGCCTGTGGGCCTCGACTTCGCTCGCGCAGTTCGAGCGTTCATGCGCGCCGATCCGGACGTCATCGTCGTAGGCGAGGTGCGCGATCCGGAGACGGCCAGAAACGCCGTCAAGGCGGCCGAAACCGGACACCTGGTGCTTGCGACGCTGCACACCGGCTCGATCTACGGATCGGTTCAGCGTCTTCGCGACCTCGAAGTGCCGGCCCACGAGCTTCGCTACCTGCTGCGCACGGTGCTCGTGCAGCGCCTCGTCCGCACCGTTTGTCTGCACTGCTCAGGGAAGGGGTGTCCGCTTTGCTTCCGGACCGGCTACTCGGGGCGCACCGTGGTTTCCGAGTGCGCGTACTTTCCGGGTGAGAAGGAGGTGAGCGCGCTCCTCGAGGGCCATGTGAGCTGGCCGACGATGCTTGAGGACGCGGTCGCCAAGGCGCGCGCGGGCATTACCACGCGCGAAGAGGTGATCCGGATTTTCGGTGCCGAGGCCGAAGAGGCTTTCGCGAGGCTCGACGCATGAGGGCCTACATCGCACAGGTCGTCACGCGAAGCGGCGCGGTCCGCACCATGGAAGTCGTCGCCGAGAACGATCAGGTGGCGACGTCGATCGCCCGGCGCAACGGCCGGGTGCTCTCGCTCAGAAGGAAGTCACAATTCCGCCTTGGCAAGGCGCTCTCACCGGCCGAGAGGCAGATCTTCTTCACGCGGTTGTCCGCGATGCTCGCATCCCGCGTGGGCACCTCGGACGCGCTGCGTCTCATCCGCGACACGTTCTCCGGGAAAATCAAGGAAGTTGCCGGGCGGCTGCTCAACTTCGTCGAAAGTGGCGAGGATCTCGCCGGCGCTTTCCAGAAGGTCGGGAGCCCCGACTTTCCGGAGGCGACCGTTGCGCTCATTTCCGCAGGCTCGCGTTCGGGCGAAACCTGGCGCGCGATCAAGGATGCGGCCGATCTCGAGTATCAGCTTGCGAGCGTGAAGAAGGGCGCCTCGAGCGGTCTTCTCGTAGGCATTGGTTCGTTCATCTTCGCAGGCCTTACGATCGTGGTCTCCACGCTCTACGTGGGGCCGAAGATCATGGAGTCTCCGCTGATGAAGGCAATGCCGTCGGATGCGGTCGACATTGGCTGGGTCAACACAACCGCAGCGGTCATCGGGTACATCATGGCCGTGCTCATGGTGGTTGCCCTTGGCATGTGGGGGCTTGCCTCGATCGGCCGCAAGCTTGTTCCGGTCCGGGCCGATGAGCTCATCCTGCGTATCCCGTACTACAAGGATCTCATCCTCGCCCGCAACAACTACATCACGTTGTACGGCCTCTCCCTCCTCGTGAAATCCGGCGTGCGAACCGAGGAGGCACTTCGTCTCACGGCGGACGGCGCTCCGCCCGGTGCCCTTCAGCGGGATCTTCGGAATGCGGCGCATGCGGTCCGTATCGGACGTCCGTGGGCGCAGGCCCTGCAAACGTTCCATCCAACGGACCGCGCGGCGCTCACGAGTGCGGTCGATCGGGAGCAGATTGCGAATACGCTCGATAATCTGGCGCGACAGTACCGTGACCTCTACGCGCAACGCCTTGCGTCGTTCGTGCCACTCCTCAACATGCTCTCGGCGCTCTTCCTCTCCCTCGCCGGCGGCATTCTTTTCGCGCAGTCGATTCTGCCGATGCTGATGGCCTCGCCGGACCTGCTCGGCTGAAAGCAGAGCGATTCGAAAGACCGGTTTCTACACACGGTAGCGGGGTAGAGCAGTGGTCAGCTCGGAAGGCCCATAACCTTCAGGTCACAGGTTCGAATCCTGTCCCCGCCACCAGAATGCTTAAACGCGAGCAGGAACCGGTCGCGATGCAAAGTGCGCTCTACGAGCTCGATGATATGGGGATTCTTCGGACGACGAAGATTCCTCCGCATCTTTCTTGGATGACCAACGAGCAGGTCGACGTCCTGCTGGCGGTTTTCCAATGCGGCGAAGACGGCATGCCGCGGCGTCGTGTCAGGCAGATGGATGAGACGCATTCCGACGCGGTTCGCCAGCTCGAGCTTCGCGACTACCTGCAGTGGGAGCGCGATCGCTTCGGTCGGCTCGCTTACCTGTGTCTGACCTGGAAAGGGGATGAGGCTGCACAGGTGCTTCTCAAGGTTGCCCACAACGAGCAGAAGAAAGCCTCACGCACCGCAGGATCCTGAGCACCCGGACATGCATCAGCTGATTTTGACCGTTATTGCCCTCGGCCTCATCGCCGGACTCTCGGTGGTCACGGTGCGCTACTTGCCTGCCTGGGCGCCGGTGGCCCAGGAGGTGCATGAGCTCGCACGCGACGGCGCGCGGACTCTCATCAACGCGTACAACCTGCGCGTGGAAGCGGACGAGGGCATTGCACCTCCCGTCGACGTCAACCGCCAGGACGGCGGGCTCGATGTGTACTTCCGCGACTACTACACCTTCCTGCCTCGTGCGCCGGCAGGCTACGCGTGGACGTACGGGTACACCACTGAGTCCCAGCTCCTCTCGGACGGCTACGCGGGGAACGCGAGCGGAGGCCTCAACTGGTTCTGCCTCTATCCGGTCGCCGGCGGCGCTTCGGAGGCGATTTTCCGCGGCCTGCAGCGAGCACAGCGACACTTCGCGGAGACCCAGTACTACGTGAGCGCGCTTGGAGTCACCTCGTGTGGTCGCCCGATCAACACGGCGGCACCGAGTAGCTTCCCGGCGCCGGTCGTCGTGACCGTGTTCGTACGCTACATCCCCGGTAACCCGTGAGCGGCGGTTCGTAGGTGACACTGAGATGCTCTGGATCCTCATTTGCGCGGCGGTGTTTATCGCGGCCTTTGTGATGTGGGAGGGGATTTCCCCGGAACTTCCCGAGTTGCTGCGCCTGCCACAGGAACAGGCGGCTCAGTCTGCCTACGGGCCGCAACCGGCCAGCACACCGCAGGCGACGATCGGTCCGACGCATTGGCGCGTCCTGAGCGATGCACGCAACGTGCGCGCAAGCCGCGAGTTCCGCACACCGATCCGCGCCGGCGCGCAGGTCTACTATCCGCCGGTTCTTCACCTCTCGTGCTACGACGGGCAGCTCCACGCCTGGCTGGAGACCGGTCTGCGTGCCCAGGAAGGGCCGCCAGGGCGGGTCACGGTACGCATCAACGGCGGTCCGACGGAGACCTGGACCGCACGCGAAGGAACTGTGCTTGTCGCTCCGGATCCGAAACGACTGCTCGAGACCCTCATCGGGTCTCCGGAGCTCACACTGACGGTCGCGTTCCGGGATGCGCCCGAGCAGACGCTGAGCCTCACGACGGACGGATTGTCCACCTTGCAACCACGATTTGCTGCTTGCCAGTAACCGCGCCTGCACAATCCTCGGAAGCCTCGGAAGCCAACGCTGTGGCTGCATACGGCGCCGCGCCAGCCGCGCAACAGGTGACCTCGCTCCCTTTCATCATCCTCACCTTCCACCGCTCTGCGGTCGCGTAAGGCCGTCTGAGAACGATCGAGGATGCGCGGGCGGTGTGCGAGCCAGCGATCCGGGTAGAGGGTTCGGATTCATTAATGACTCGGAAATCTCGCAGGGTTGCAAGTGGAGGAGCTCCTCGAGGCGTATCGACATCCGGTGCCTCGAGCACGATGATGAGCGAGTAGGACTCAGGGAAAGGGAGGGGAAGCCATCGGAATGGTGAGCGTCACGGGGGGAGAGAAAGGTGTGCGAGGTGAGAAGAGGGTGGTGACCTCGGAAGGACTCGAACCTTCGACCTTCGGTTTCGTAGACCGACGCTCTGATTCCAACTGAGCTACGAGGCCAGGCGGACAGGACGGAAGGAAGGGAAAGGAAGGATCTGGTGGAGCCGACGGGACTTGAACCCGCGACCTCGTGCTTGCAAGGCACGCGCTCTCCCACTGAGCTACGGCCCCAGAACTGGTGGAGTCAGAGGGACTCGAACCCTCGACCTCGACGATGCGAACGTCGCGCTCTCCCAGCTGAGCTATGACCCCAGAAGCAGGGTGAGAAGGCTGCCGATCCAGGCAACCGCACAGACACCTGAGCCGTGTTTCGACAATGCCGCCCACACCGACGCCCACCGGCTTTCGGGGTTCACTTTGGGCAGCATTGCGCGGGCGAACGAGGCAATTGCGAGCGCGCCGCAGGAGATGACACCCAGGGCGATGTGCAGAATGAAGCCGTGCACTAGCACCAACCAACCCAAGAGCGCGGGGAACAGACTCAAGACACCGATCAGGGTGTGCGTGTAATGTGCCGGTGCGGCCACCTCAGAACCTCATCCGTTGTATCGAGCGGCGATGGCATTCAGCCGTATCGATCTGACAACCGTTGCTACGCACTGTTGGACTCGTCTCAAGTAGCTCCGCCGCCTGGATCAGGCCTGACGCGCCGACCAGAGGAAGATCCCCAGACTGAAAAGGACCGCAACGGCTGCGAACCCCATTGCAAGGCGCGAGATGCGCTCCCATTCTGGAAGTGCTCGCCCTTGCTGTGCAGCGGCGAGCACCTGGGCGTAGATGAATGCCCCGAACGAGAAAACGAAGTTCGCGACGATGCTCACCACGAAAGGAAGAACAAAGGGCGGCGGAGCGCGATGAACGGCCACCGACGCGAAGATCGCGACAGCGAAGGCGCCGGCAGAAAGCATCAGATACGAGTGTCGCATCGCGGACCGTTCTTCGTTGCTGTAGATCCTTGTGGAGCCAGCGAGGATCGAACTCGCGACCTCTTCCATGCCATGGAAGCGCTCTCCCAGCTGAGCTATGGCCCCAATGCCCTGATATAGATCGAGGGGTTTAGTCCTCTCGATCATCGAAGATGGTGCGGACGGCGAGACTCGAACTCGCACGCTCAGTGAGCACTGATTTTTGAGATCAGCGGGTCTGCCGATTCCCCCACGTCCGCGGCGGGAAGGTGAGGCGGAGGAGGACCTCCGCCTACCTGTGTGCCGAGATCAGGCGTTCAGCAGTCGCGAGTGCTTCGGAACACCTGCGAGCAGGAACTCCATCTGGTCCGCAAGGATCCTGCGTCGCGAGAGGATGAAAGCCTCGTACCGGTTCGGAACGTACGGCACGTAGTGCAGCTTCATTCCCGCTTCTTCCGGTGTGCGGTTCGCCTTTCGGGCGTTGCACGCCTTGCAGGCCGCGACGAGATTCATCCACGATGTAGGACCACCTCGCGAGCGCGGGTAAATGTGCTCAACGTCGAGCCACTTGGGGCTGAACTTTGTTGCACAGTAGGCGCAAACGTAACGGTCGCGGGCGAGCAGCATGTCCTTGCTGACCGATGGCGGGCGATCGAAGTTGCGCACCGTGAACTCCCGGCCTTCGATCGCGATGATCGAGTTCGCGCGGATCACCGAGCGCTTGCCCGTGGCGCTCTGAGTTCCTCCACGCAGCAGGAACTCGCTCGAGCCGGCCGACCACGCGACCATGCCCGTGGCGTAGTAGTGCGCGGCCTCCTTGATCGACAGCCATCGTTGAGGTGCGCCGGCGACATCCAGCGCGAGGATCTCCGGACTCATTGTTGTTCTCCTTGCTCTTCCCTCCTCGCGGCCCCATGCCGCTGGTCAGTGAAGCGAGTACGACCGATGCACTGGTCGGAACGGCGGGACTTGAACCCGCGGCCTCGCGCCCCCCAGACGCGCGCTCTTGACCAGACTGAGCTACGTTCCGGCTTGCAACGTGTATCGAAAGGTGGTCGTGCCGGCTGGATTCGAACCAGCGATACGCGGCTTATGAGACCGCTGCGGTAGACCTCTTCGCCACGGCACGAGAAAAGGGTTGGTAGCCGCTTCTGGACTCGAACCAGAATCTCCGGATTATCGGTCCGGTGCTCTACGCCAATTGAGCTAAGCGGCCATGGTGAACCATGGTCTCGACGGCGGAATTTGAACCCGCGGCCTCCCCGTCCCGAACGGGGCGCTCTGTGCCAGGCTGAGCTACATCGAGGGCTTGCGAAACTGGTCGGAGCGGCGGGATTCGAACCCGCAACCCCCTGCTCCCAAAGCAGGTGCGCTACCAGGTTGCGCTACGCTCCGTCGAGGGGCACGCACGCTGTCGGCGGTCCGAGCACATGAAAGGCTGGAGTACTGGGCCGGATTCGAACCGGCGATGGGGCGTACGCCCGCAGGATTTGCAGTCCCGTGCCTTCGACCACTTGGCCACCAGTACCCGAGACCATTCGTCGTGGAAGAAAGCTGGTGCCGGGAGTCGGGCTCGAACCGACGACCTGCTGATTACGAATCAGCTGCTCTACCGACTGAGCTACCCCGGCATGAGTCAGTCATGCGCGGCGTCTGTCGCCAGCATGATGACAAGACACGCGGTTACGATGCCGACCGCAGCCGCCACCAGGAACTTCGGTGGCGCAGCAGGGTTCCTGACAGGGCAATGGCACCTCCTGCCGCTGCAGCGCCGACGACGCCAAGACAGCCGTATGCAATCTGCATGAGATCTCTTGTCCGCATCACACACCGCTCCACGTTCTGAGAGGTCTGTGTAGCAGACGCATTTGAACGTGGCGCGCCCGGAAGGATTCGAACCCTCGTCGGCCCGGGTAGAAGCCGGGTGCCTTACTCCACTAGGCTACGGGCGCAGATCGTGATTCGAAGATGGCACGCCTGGCAGGATTCGAACCTGCGACCACCGCGCTAGGACCACGGCGCTCTTGTCCGCTGAGCTACAGGCGTACTGCGCGCGGAATCTGGTGCCCTCGAGCGGGATCGAACCGCTGACCTCGTCCTTACCAAGGACGTGCTCTGCCAACTGAGCTACAAGGGCGCGCATCTGGTTGGCGTGGGTGGATTCGAACCACCGGCTTCCACCTTGTCGAGGTGGCACTCTGCCGCTGAGTTACACGCCAGTCGTCATGGGGAGCCCGCGAGGCGGGCTCGAGAAACTGGGGTGACGTGTGGGACTCGAACCCACGACAGCCGGGATCACAACCCGGGGCTCTACCGCTGAGCTAACGCCACCATGGAGCAGGTCGTCTGTCTCGAGCTCGGTCCTGCTCGATTGAGCTCGATGCCGTATCACCTGAGCCGGTGGTGGAGAGAGTGGGATTCGAACCCACGTGCCCCGTGAGGAGCTCCTGACCTCCAATCAGGCGCCTTGAACCGCTCGGCCATCTCTCCACGGAAGAGGTGGCTGGGAAGGTAGGATTCGAACCTACATACCCTGATCCAGAGTCAGGGGTCCTGCCGTTAGACGACTTCCCAGCAGTAACCTGAATCGCGCGCCTTATAGCGCACGCCCTTATCCTGGTGTTCCCGAGGGGATTCGAACCCCCGTTCTCGCCTTGAAAGGGCGGCGTCCTGGCCACTAGACGACGGGAACGTGAAAGTGGTGCTCCCGAGGGGATTCGAACCCCTGTCTCCACCTTGAGAGGGTGATGTCCTTGGCCTCTAGACGACGGGAGCGAAAAAGGGTGGCGGAGAGTGCAGGATTCGAACCTGCGGAAGGCGCGGGGCCTTCGCCCGGGTTCAAGCCGGGTGCGTTAAACCACTCCGCCAACTCTCCGCATCAGTTCAACGCGCCGACACTGACCGCACTCTCAGGACGGGCTTCTTGCTGCGTGATCGGTTGACCGGTCGGCTTGAACTGCTCGAGCAGCACCCGATAGAGCCGAAAGGTGTTGAGCGCATCATCAACGGCGTTGTGCTTCCTGCCTTGAAAGGCCAGACCGAACTTCGTCATCGCCCGCGCAAGGCCTCCAGTGACGTCCTTGTTCTGCGCCATGCGCCATGCGACGTAGATCGTTTTCACGTCGATCCAGCGTCGGCCGAAGATCCACCGCTCCGGATCCACACCCATCTCGCGGCGAAGCGTCTCGGTGTCACCGCCTCCCCAGACGAGCGCATTGCGAAACCGGAGTTTCTCGTACGGAGAAAGCCACTGCTCGAGCCTGCTGACCGCGAGAGGAAGCAGAGGTGCCTGCGCGAGTGCCTCGGGCCGGATGCCTGTGAGCTCCGCAACGCACTCGCAGAAGGGTTCTCCGGGATCCACCAGGCAGTCGAACCGGGAGACGATCTCTCCGGTGCGGATGTTCCCGAGCACTGCGCCGATCTGCACGATGCGCCCCGAGGGTTGATTGAGCTCGAGATCGAGCGAAACGATCAGCTCCTTCATTGCGAGATCCCCTCCCCGGTGATCTCCGCCTACAGCAAGGGCAGTGTTCCGGTGATTGCGTCTACCCGATCGGCTCGATCGGGGCCTACGGCTACCGCGGTGTAGGTCGGTACGCCGCCGAACTCCGTAAGCCCTGCGTCCTGAATCAGTGCTGCGACGAGTCCTGCCGCCTTCGCCTGCCTGTAGATCGCAAGAAGCTCGGTCTCCGAATTCACCGAAACGCAGATTTTCTTGAACCGTCCGAAAAGCCAGGGCTCGATGCGCTCATCGAGCTGCAGCACGTATTCATCGCCCTGTCGTCGACCGATTGAAAGGTGGCTGGCGAGACAGGATTCGAACCTGTAACTCCTCCGTTAACAGCGGAGTGTTCTACCGTTGAACTACTCGCCAAGTGAAAGGGTGGTGCGCAGAGCAGGGGTCGAACCTGCGACGCCCGGCTCTTCAGGCCGGCGCTCTACCAGCTGAGCTATCTGCGCGTGTGCAATGTAGGAACCCTGCCGTAAACAATCGGGATCTTCGCGTCAGGGTGTGAATGTGGCGCCACGTACGGGATTCGAATCCGTGACTTCTCGCTAGACAGGCGAGCTCTCTGGCCGCTGTGTTAACGTGGCGTGAAACTGGCTGAGGCTCCAGGATTCGAACCTGGGTTATCCCGTTCAAAGCGGGATGTCCTGCCGCTAGACGAAGCCTCAGAAGCTGGTGGGCCCGGAGGGGATCGAACCCTCGCCGGCGGGTTAAAAGCCCGCTGCTCTACCCTTGAGCTACGAGCCCCGTTGTTTCTCAAGGGTGAATCTGGTGGACCGCGTAGGAGTCGAACCTACAACCTACCGATTAAGAGTCGGCTGCTCTGCCAGTTGAGCTAGCGATCCGAATGCCTGCCCGGATGAGTCGATCCGCGCACAGCCTCGAAGTTGGTCCGTTCCCCCGGAGTCGAACCGGGATGCCCGCGAGGGGCACTGCGTTCTGAGCGCAGCGCGTCTGCCAGATTCCGCCAGGAACGGAAGCTGTAACCTGTGGCACCGCACGATGCTCGCCCGCGCCTAGCCACGCGATTGCCTGGCATGTACCCCATACGGAGCCGGTTCGGTCGCGGGCGAGACTTTCAAACTCGTGCGAATCTATTGACCGCCTTGATTTGAGCCGATGCCGCGATGTCGGCGACGGCGGTGGCGGGCCGGGAGGGACTCGAACCCCCATCTCCGGTTTTGGAGACCGCTGTTCTACCGTTGAACTACCAGCCCGGAGGAGGGAGCAGATGCTTCCGTGCATCTGGTCCCGAAAGATCGATCATCCCTTGATGCACATTACCTGCTTGAGGGTGTGCACCACCTCGACGAGGTCGGCCTGTGCGGCCATCACTGCGTCGATGTCCTTGTAAGCGCTCGGGATCTCATCGAGTACGCCTTCGTCCTTTCGGCACTCGACGCCCGCAGTCTGCGCTTCGAGGTCCGCGACCGTGAAGGCTCGCTTCGCGGCGCCCCGGGAGAGCCTGCGTCCCGCACCGTGAGAGCAGGAACAGTAGGACTCCGGATTTCCCTTGCCGCGTACGATGAAGGACTTCGCCCCCATCGATCCCGGGATGATCCCGAGCTCTCCGGCGCGAGCCGAGACCGCACCCTTGCGCGTCACCCAGACCTGCTGGCCGAAGTGTTCCTCGACCGTCGCATAGTTGTGGTGGCACTGGACCGCGTTCTCGAACGTGGCCACCTCGCGGCCGAACTCCTCGCGCAGCGCGTTGAGCACCGCATGGAGCATCAGTGCCCGGTTGTGGGCCGCGTAATCCTGCGCCCAGCGAAGACCCTCGACGTACATCTCGAACTCAGGCGAACCCTCATCGAGCCACGCGAGATCGTTGTCCGGGAGTCGACGCTCGAGCCTCTGCGCCACTTCTCGGGCCATTCCGATCGCCGTCTCACCGATCGTCTTGCCGATGTTGCGCGAACCGGAGTGGAGCATGATCCACACCTGCTGCGACTCATCGAGACAGAGCTCGATGAAGTGGTTGCCGCCTCCGAGCGTGCCGAGCTGCTTGAACGTCTTCGACGGATCGTACTGCCGGATCACCTCGAGAATGCGCAGCTTCTTGAACCGCTCTGCGAGCTTGCGTCCGGCGTCCGCGAGAGCAAGGCCTCGCTGTCCGTCGTGCCGCGTATCGACCGGTTCATCGTGCGAGCTGAAGCCGACCGGAACGCGCGCCTCGATCGCCGAACGAAGCCGTGCGAGGGAGTCGGGCAGATCCACCGCGGTGAGCTCGGTGCGCACTGCGCACATCCCACAGCCGATGTCGACGCCTACCGCGGCCGGGATGATCGCGGCCTTCGTCGGAATCACCGAACCGACCGTCGCACCCTTGCCGAGATGCACATCGGGCATCACAGCCACATGGCCGGCCAGGATCGGAAGCGATGCGATGTTGCGCAGCTGCTGGATCGCATCCCATTCCACCTCGACTCCCGAGGTCCATGACTTCAGGTTCGGGATGCTCGTCAAGTCCTCGAGACTCATGATGTTCTCCTTTTCGTTGTTCAGGTCCTCAGGACCTATAGCGCCCGCGCGAAGACTGCACGGGGTGTGAGTTGGTGCCGACGGCCGGACTCGAACCGGCACGGCGTTGTGCGCCACCAGCCCCTCAAGCTGGCGTGTCTGCCAAGTTCCACCACATCGGCGAAAGTGGTGCCCCTGGTCGGATTTGAACCGACGGCCTACCGCTTACAAGGCGGTTGCTCTACCGCTGAGCTACATGGGGCGAAATCGGCGGAGACTGATCCGACACGCTGACCGGCGCGCGATCGGCGATCTCGAAATCGGTAGTGGGCAACCAGGGAGTCGAACCCCGTATGTCCCGGAGGTGTGGCACACAGATGCTCTGCCAACTAAGCTACTTCCGCGTAGAATCTGGAGCGGGAAACGGGATTCGAACCCGCGACCCTCTGCATGGCAAGCAGATGCTCTACCACTGAGCTATTCCCGCGAATTCGGTGCTACGGACGGCGCGGAGTCGAACCGGCACCTCCTGTTTCGTACTTCACGATCAGGCGCTCTACCGTTGAGCTACGTCCGTGACATACCTGGTGCGGACGACGGGACTCGAACCCGCGACATCGAGTTTGGAAGACTCGCGCTCTACCAACTGAGCTACATCCGCGCGTATCCAGCAATGCCGTTCTGTCTGCGGCGGTTCGGGTGCCCGGTTCGCTCGACTCGTCGGAGTCTCATGCTGTCGGCGCCTTCGCCTGTTCCCGACAGGCTTGACGTCG
>ERZ795042.1241-NODE-1241-length-17102-cov-80.851000_pt1 | contig 17102 bp, 15 predicted proteins | sample MGYA00375126_ERZ795042 | MGnify/ENA primary metagenome ERZ795042 (study PRJEB30171, sample SAMN05518105) | compost metagenome | isolation source: Feedstock adapted compost from Newby Island compost facility, Milpitas, CA | place: USA:Newby Island compost...
TTCCTGTCCAACCTCGAAGTGCCGTGGGATATCGCCTTCGCTCCTGATGGCCGCATCTTCATCACCGAGCGGCCAGGACGGCTACGCGTGGTGATCCAAAACCAGCTGCGTCCCGAGCCGGTCGCGACGCTCAGCGACGTCGCCGCAACCGGCGAGGGCGGCCTGCTCGGGCTCGCGCTCGATCCCGACTTCACCCGCAATCATTACCTCTACCTTTACTACACGACGCGCACAGCCAATGGCGCACTGGTCAATCGCGTCGTCCGCTTCACCGAGCGCGATAATCAACTGACTGATCCGACCGTGCTGCTCGACGGTATCCCTGGCGCTGTGCTGCACAATGGCGGGCGCATCGCCTTCGGACCCGATGGGAAGCTCTATATTACAGTTGGCGACGCACGGAACCCCAACGCTGCACAGGATTTGCGTTCCCCGTCGGGCAAGATCTTGCGCATCAATCCCGATGGTTCAATCCCATCCGACAACCCGTTTCCCAACTCGCCAATCTGGTCGTATGGCCATCGCAACCCGCAAGGGCTTGCCTGGCGCCCTGGCACCGGCCAGCTCTACGAGACGGAGCACGGCCCGTCTGGCGAATTTGGTCTGTATGCTCACGACGAGCTAAACCTGATTGAACCCGGGAAGAACTACGGCTGGCCGGCCTACGCGAGCGACGTGCGGATTAGCGGCGGTGTCGACGCTGTTCCACCACTGCTCGACAGTGGCAACCAGACGTGGGCACCATCTGGCATGACGTTTGTCAGCCACGACCGCATTCCGCAATGGCAAGGCAGCCTGCTTTTTGCCGGCCTGCGCGGTGAAGGGCTCTGGCGCGTCACGCTCTCTGCAGATGGGCAGCACGTCACTGGAACCGAAGTGCTCTACCAGGGCCAGTTCGGCCGGCTCCGCACGGTCGTTGAAGGGCCAGACGGCACCCTCTATGTGCTCACCAACAACCGCGATGGCCGGGGCAGTCCACAACAAGGCGACGACCGGGTCCTGCTGATCAAGCCAGCAGGAAGCTAACTTAACCGCTGCATTGCCCACGCAGCGATTATGTCGACGCGTCAGCGGACGGCCGCGGCGACTGAGCCAGCGCAACACCGAGGCAGACGATGCCGCCGCCAAGGAGTTGCAGCCAACTGGGCCGCTCGCCGAGCAGCGGCCACGCCAGGAGAATAGCCCCGACCGGCTGGAGGTAGAAGTAGGCGAGGGTTGCCACCGTCCCTAAGCGATGCGCCGCTTGCTGCCAGAGCGCATTCGCCAGGGCCATTGCAATCACGGAACTGTAAAGCAGCGAGAGCCAGGGCAGCAACCCAGGCGGATGCCGCACAATCTGGATCAGTTCGCGCCAGGCTGGTGGCAGTAACACCGTCGCACTCGCCGCGAGCATCCACATGGTGATCCGCACGGCGCCATAGCGGGCGACTAACGGCTGCGGCAGCACCGTTACGCCGACCCAGCCAAGTGCGGCCAGCAACGTGAGCGCGTCGCCAAGCAGCGTCACGCCTGCCCCTGACGAGCGATCGAGCACGACGAGGCCGACGCCGAGAAAGCCGCAGAGCAGGCCAAGGGCAGCCCGGCGTGTCAGGGGCACGACCCTCGTGACAGCGAGCAAGGGTGCACCAAGCAGCGGACTTGCGCAGAGGAGCAGCGCACTATGCCCAGCGCTTGTCCGGGCCAGGCCGTACAGAAAGCTCGCTTGAAACACAGCCATGCCAGCATAGCCCGCAAGGAGCAACCGCGGCCAATCGCGGCGTTCGACAAGGACCGGCTGACGGTGCCAACCAAGCACCAGCAGGAGCGCAAGGACCGACAGCACTGGCCGCAGGGCAGCGTAGGCAAGCGGCGGGAAGCCTTCATAGCCTACTTTGATCACGGGAAAGGCTGCGCCCCAAATTGCGACCGCGACCAGCGCCGGTAGGTCAATGACCCGAGCGACCTTCTTCGTCCAGGTTGCGAGTCGGCCGGCCTTTGCTGCCTCCGCTGCGCCTGCTCGTTGTGCGTCCATGCCTTCCCCCTGCCCATCGCTGGCATGCTGAGGCATACTAGGCAATTGCCTACCAGGGCGCAATGATGGAGTGTACTCTGCATGCGACCAGCATCAGCCCAACAACCAACAGTCACGGTAGAATTGTTCGGCGTGCCACAGCTCTTGGCTCAAACCCGGCAAGTCGAGCTCTCGGCCGCGACGTTGCACGAGCTTGCCCAGCAGCTCGCGACACGCCTCCCCGCGCTTGCAGGCAGCGTGGTTGATCGCGCTACCGGCTGGCTCCTGCCGGGCTACATCTTCGTCGTCGATGGGCGCTTCACGCGCGATCCGAACTACCAGCTCACCCGTGGCGCACGTGTCCTTTTAGTCGCCGCACAAGCGGGAGGCATGTGAGATGGAGGCCGTGCACGGCCAGTGCCTCGTGGTCGACCTCCCCGATGGCACTGCGACCGCAGTTGCATTACCTGAGCTGGTCTTTGCCAGCGTCTTGGGCGGGAACGGTCTTGCCAGCTACCTGCTGTATCGGTTCTGCCCGCCCGGGGCCGACCCGCTTGGGCCAGAAAACCCCCTGATCTTTGCGACAAGTCCTTTCCTCGGCACTGGGCTCACAACATCGAGCAAGCTTGCGTTGGCCGCCAAGTCACCACAAACTGAGCGCATTGGCGATTCAATTTCCTCAAGCTACCTCGCACTTGCGCTGAAGCATACTGGCTTCGATGCCCTGGTCATTCGCGGGCAAGCGCGAGACTGGTCCGTCTTGATTGTCGAGGACGACCAGGTACGCCTTGAGCCTGCTGACGACGTGCTCGGGCTTGACCCCACGGCAACCGCTGACGCACTGCGGGCGCGCCTCGGACGGGGCTTTCGCGTCGCGGCCATCGGGCTTGCCGGTGAACGCGGCGTCCGCTTTGCGTCGATCAGCAACGATGGGCGCCTGGCTGGCCGCACGGGCCTCGGTGCCGTGATGGGACAGAAACGGCTGAAGGCTGTTGCCGTGCGTGGCACACGCCCGCTGCCGTCAGTGGCTGATCCGGCGGCGGTCGCTGCGGCTGCGCGGGCCCTCGCGGCACGGAGTCAGGGGCCGGAGACAGCGAAGTACCGCGTGCTCGGCACGGTTGCCAACGTTGCGCTGTTCAACCGGCTCGGCGTGCTCCCAACGCGCAACTTCCAGGCTGGACAGTTTGAGGGGGCCGAGGAACTGAGCGGTGAACATCTCGTCACCACGCGCCGCGTCGATACCCATGCCTGTGCCGCCTGCACGATTGGCTGTGAGCATCATTTCCTTGCGAAAGGCAACGGGGCAAAGGCGCGGCTCGAGTATGAAACGCTTTACGCCCTCGGCCCGCTTTGTGGCATCGCCGACCCTGATATCGTGGTGCATGCCGCCGCCCTCTGCGATCGCTACGCGATGGACGCCATCAGCGCCGGCGGCACGATTGCGTGGGCAATGGAGTGCGTTGAACGCGGGATTGCGCTCCCGGGTGATCCCGCAGACTGGCCTCGTTTCGGCGATGGCCCAAGCCTCTTGCGCGCCCTCAACCTGATCGGCCAACGGCAGGGGCCACTTGGTGCGCTGCTGGCTGAAGGCTCGCGCCGCGCTGCGCACGTGCTTGGTCAGGGCAGCGAGGCATGGGCCATGCATGTCAAGGGGCTCGAGCTGCCCGGCTACGACCCGCGTAAGCTCAAGACGATGGCGTTAGGGCTGGCAGTCGCAACCCGGGGGGCGTGTCACAACCGCTCTTCAGCCTATGAAGTCGATTTCTCCGATCAGCTTCCGCCCGATGCCGCAGCACGCGCGCGTGCGGAAGCCGCTGTCCGGGCGGAAGATACCGCAGCCGTTATCGACTCGTTGACGCTCTGCAAGTTCTTGCGCCACTGCTTCGACGACCTCTTTGCAGAGGCTGCCCACCTCTGGACGCTCGTTACTGGCTTACCCCTTGATGCTGATGGCCTTCGGCAAGCTGGTACACGGATCAACACCCTCAAGAAAGCCTTTAACCTTCGCGAGGGATGGACGCGCCACGAGGACACGCTGCCGCCACGCCTCCTGCAGAGCCCCGACTCGCTCGTTGACGGCACTGAACTTGACCGTCTTGTCGCGGCATACTATGCAGTGCGCGGCTGGGACGACGCCGGGCGGATTCCGTTGCCCCAGTGGCGCGCACTGGGGCTTGAGGCACTCCTCGGCCCCCTTGAAGGGGTGTGCGGCGGCTATGCTCGACGATGATGAACTCCTCTTGCTCGAACTGGAGCGGGTGCGTCTTCCCTCTCCAGTCCTGAGTCGCATCGAAGAACTGGCAGAAGAGCGACGTCAGCTCTTGCGCGCGATTGCGGATATGCCGTTTTCGCCCGAACGGGACGCTGCCCTGCGCCGCGTTGCCGAACTGAGCCTTGAACTCGAGCGGCTCTGGGATCTGCGCCGTCGCGAACTGCTCTTCGTCCGTCAGGCGTTGCATCCCGAACAACCAGACGAGCCAACGACGCTGGAAGAGGTCGAAGAGCAAGCCAGCCTGGACGAGCAGTCAGCGGAACACTCGCACGGCGAATAGCCCGTCGCGTCCAGTTTACTCAACCTCGACGATCGCCTCGATCTCGACGGTAATGCCGTGTGGCAGTGAGCCCATGCCGACAGCCGAGCGGGCATGACGGCCTCGGTCGCCGAAGACCTCGACAAACAGATCAGAGCAGCCGTTGATCACCGCCGGATGCTCACCGAAATCCGGCGCAGCATTCACCATCCCAAAGACCTTCACGACCCGCCGGACGCGGTCAAGGTCACCGAGATGCTCCTTGAGCACTGCAAGCAGCGTCAGCCCAACCGAGCGGGCATGCTGGTACGCTTCGGCAGCCGTCACGTCGCGCCCAACTTTACCGATCGGCACTGTCCCATCAGGATTGAGCGGCCCTTTGCCCGAGAGGAAAACCAGATTCCCCGTTTGGACAGCGTGGACATAGTTGCCAGCAGGCTCTGGCACTGCAGGGAGCGTAATGCCGAGTTCAGCGAGCCGTCGTTCAACTTCCACTGGATTCTCCTTCCACGTCTCAGTATCCGTAACAGAACGTTTACCGCCTGCCGGGTATACTTCGGCTGGCGGCGCTGTCGAGGCTAATCGCCATGACAGGAGCTGTCAAGGGCCGAAGTCCGGCTCAGGAAGTGGAAGGGAGACCATGCCCCATTTCGATCTTGTGAAGCTGATTGAAGCCGTGGGACTACTCGGCGTTGCGGCCATCGTGTTTGCGGAAAGTGGCATCCTTATCGGCTTTTTCCTCCCTGGTGATAGCCTGCTGTTTACCGCTGGCTTCCTTGCTTCTCAGGGCTTCCTCAATATCTGGTGGCTGATTGTCCTAGCTGCCCTCGCGGCCATTCTCGGCGACTCCACGGGCTATAGTTTTGGCGCGCGCGTTGGCCGCCGCCTGTTCGAGCGTGAACAGTCACGTTTCTTTAAGCGACAGTATCTCGAGCAGGCGGAAGCGTTCTTCCTGCGGCACGGTGGGAAGGCCATCCTACTCGCTCGTTTCATCCCCATTGTGCGCACTGGTACGCCGATCATCGCTGGCATCGGCCGGATGCCGTATCGCCGCTTCCTCGCATTCAATGTCGTCGGCGGTATCCTTTGGGGATGCGGCGTGCCACTCGCTGGCTATTTTCTTGGCCAAGCGATCCCCAACATCGATCGCTACCTGCTGCCGATTGTCTTGCTCATTATCGTCATCTCCATTGCCCCGTCGGCGATCCATCTCTGGCGCGAGAACGGCTCAGCGATCATTGCGGCGATCCGGCGGCGACTCGCTCGCGCCCCGGAACCAGAGCAGTAGCGGGAGGCTTGCCGCCAGCCCCCACCTGCCGGTTATACTGCCGGCAGGAATGGGGGAAAGATGGACTCTCGTACGATCGTCCGGCTGCTTGCAGCTGCTGGTGTCCGGCTTATTCGCATCGAAATGGCTGATACACACGGCATCGCTCGGTCAAAGACCGTCGCGCTGGAACGCTTTGCCGATTATGTCAACAAAGGTGGCATCAATTTCTATGGGGGCATGTTGCTTCAAGATGCCTCGGGGTGGGATATTCCGCCCGAGGACCAGCTCCCGCCGCCCGATTATCAACTCCGCCCCGATCTCGACACGCTCGCCGTTCTTCCCTACGCGCCTGGCGAAGCGCGGGTCATTGGCGATCTCTACCGTGATGCCCAGCCCGCGCCTGAGGATCCGCGTGTTGTCTGCCGCCGCCTTGTCGAACGGTTTCAGTCGGCCGGCTGGTTGCCGCGTAGCGCGTTTGAGTATGAGTTCTATCTCATCGACCGCGTCAGCCGGTCTCCGGCATTCCCCGACCGCCAAATCTGCTCGACCATCCGCAACAACATGTTGCCGGAATGGCGTGACGAGGTACTGCGCGCTCTGGCCGCCTTCGGGATCGGGTTTTCGACACTCAGCGTGGAAAATGCCCCCGGCCAGTTTGAGATTACGTTTACGCCAGCCGACGGTCTGACAGCGGCCGACCAGGCATTTAGCTTCCGCACTGCACTCAAAGAAATTTCGCGCCGCTACGGCTATGACGCGCCGTTTATGACCAAGCCCTTTATCAACCAACCAGCATCAGGCTGTCATCTTCACCACAGCCTGATCGACCCAACCACCGGCGCCAACCTTTTCGCCGATCCCGCTGATCCCTACGGCCTTTCTCCACTTGCCTGGCACTTCTTAGGCGGATTGCTTGTTCACGCGCCAGCACTCGTCGCACTGCTTTCTCCCACGCCGAATGATTACAAGCGATACCAGCCAGGCTTCTTTGCGCCGACGCATCTCTGTTGGGGGCCCGACAACCGCGCTGCCGCCGTGCGCATCCCGGCCGACGCCCACGGCGCTGCGACACGCATTGAGAACCGCTTCGGTGGTGCCGCCGCAAACCCGTACATCGCCCTCGCCGCGTCGCTCGCTGCTGGCTGGGATGGCATCGAGCGCGCGTTGCAGCCCCCACCGCCAGTCTGCGACGATCCACGGCGCGTTGCGGGCTTGCCAACCTTGCCGCGTTCGCTGGAGGAAGCACTCGACGCCCTCGAGGCCGACGAGCGGCTCTGCGCGCTCCTTGGCGAGCCCTTCATCACGACGTACGTCCGCGTCAAGCGCTGGGACGTCGAGAAAGCACGCCAGCACGTGCCAGACTACGGCACGGAGGCCTGGCAGAGCCGCATCGATCCCTACGAGTGGGCCGAATACGGCGAACTGATCTAGTCCCCGTTGGCGCCATCGCCTCGGCAGTGATGGCGAAGCTTCCAGCGAGGTTGCCAGGCAGCACCCCGATCGCTTGTCGCCCCTGGGTGATCTCACAATGTGAGAGAACCCTCTTGCTCTTTGAGAGTTCTCTGCTATGCTCTCCTCGAAACGACGCAAGGACGGGGGCAATGGCACAGCGGGTAGCAGCAGCTTCAGGCGCACGCATTATCGAGTTGTTGCTGACGATTGCCGAGAGCAAGCATCCCCTCTCGGCCCGGGAGCTGGCTGAGCGCATGCGTCTACCGTTAAGCACGATCTACCGCTATCTCAGCGTGCTGCGGGCGCAGGGATTGGTCTGGAGCGTTGGCAACGGGCACTATGCCGTTGGGCCGCGGGTTGTCCAACTGGCACGGAGCTTTGAGGAAACCTTCAGCGTCGCGGCCGTCTGCCGCCCGGTCATGCAGCGTCTTGCGCGTGAAACGCAGGAGACTGTGGCTTTCGTGGTACCCGTTGGCGAGCGCGCTGTCTGCGTCGAAACGGTCGAAAGCACGCAGGCCCTGCGCTACTCCTTCACCCGCGGAGCCGTCCTCCCGCTCTTACGCGGTGCGTCGGCAAAAGCCTTGCTCCCCTATCTCCCACGGACGAGGGTTGAACGGGCGATGAGCCAGGCCGGCTTGAGCGAAGAGGCTCAAGCTGCGCTCTGGGACGACATTGCCCGTATTGCAGCCAGAGGGTACGCCGAAAGCGAAGGTGAGGTTGACACTGGAGTCTGGGCCGTCGGCGTGCCCGTCTTTGGCCCGAGCGATGAACTGCTTGGCGCGCTCAGCGTCATTGCCCCGGTCGCCCGGCTGACCCCTGAGCGCCGCGCCGCCCTGATCCAACGCGCAGTCGCGGCAGCTGACCAGCTCACCACGTTGGTGCAAGGGGAAACGCTTGTGCATCAAGCAGGATCAGATTATGCACGCCGAATCTAGATGCTTGAGAAAGCAGCATGGTACGATACGGCAGTAGTAATGTGGGCGTTTCTGGACTTTTCAGGCGGTGAGGAGGATCCATCATGACGCGATCGACCTCAGTCATGCGCATTTCGGTGCTGAGTGTGCTCCTGCTCATCCTCAGCATCCTTGCAAGCGCCTGTGGCGGTGCTGCAGCGACGCCAACCCCCACGGCAGCGCCACGTGCGGCGACGTCACCAACCACGGCTGCGAGCACGAGCGCAAGCCCGACGGCTGCAGCCGCAAGTCCAACGAAAGCGGCCACGACCCCAACGACGATGGCAGCAGGCAAGCCATCGTATGACAAGCCTGTGCGTATTTCGTTCTCAACCTGGACGGGCTATGGACTGATCTGGCTGGCGAAGGATAAGGGCTTCTTTAAGCAGAACGGCATCGACGTGCAGATCCAACTGATTGAAAGCCCTGGCGAACGGTTCAACGCGTTAGCGGCCGGCTCGCTTGATGGCATGGCCTCTAGCCTCGATGCCTTCACCCGGGTTGGCGCCCAAGGCATTCCGGTTGTCCAAGTTGTCGGGCTCGATGAATCGCTGGGCGGCGATGGCATCGTGGCCAAGAAAGAGATTCAGAGCATCAAGGATCTGAAGGGCAAGACCGTTGCCGTGAACATCGGCTCGACCAGCCACTGGTTCCTGGCCAACGTGCTCGCCCAGAACGGCATGTCACTCAACGACGTCAAGATTCAGGACATGACGGCGGGCGACGCTGGCGCAGCGTTCGTGGCCGGCAAAGTCGACGCTGCAGTCACGTGGGAGCCCTGGCTCAGCCGCGCCCAAAAGACCGACTTTGGCCACACCCTGGTCACGACCAAGGACTATCCCGGCTTGATCGTCGACACGTTTGGCTTCCGCCGAGATTTTGCCCAGCAGCATCCGGATGTTGTCGTCGCATTCCTCAAGGGCTTGGCCCAGGCTTATGATTACTGGCAGAAGAACCCAGATGACGCAATCCAGGTGATGGCCACGGAGTTCAAGCAGAAGCCAGAAGACGTCAAGGCTGATCTGCAGACAATCAAGCTGTTCTCGATCGCTGACTCGAAGCAGTACTTTGGTACGCCACAAAACCCCGGACCGATCTACAAGGTGTCGGAGCAGATCGCAGACTTCTGGATGCAGATTAAGGTGATTGACAAGAAGCCAGACGTCAACCAGTTGATTGATCCATCCTTCTTGCAGCAGGTGTCGTAGGATACCGGAGAAAGGGCGTACCCTTGTCACGCGACCGTACCGCCGCAAAGCTGGACGAAACAGCTGTCCCCGCAGGTTCCACCATACCTGCGGGGACAGCCGAGCAGCCGTTGCCACGCGAATCGTGGGTGGCACGCTACCTAACGCCCAAGCGGAGCATCCCCAGCGGCGTCTACGCCATTGCATCAATGCTCGGCTTCCTGGGCGTACTGGCAGTTTGGTCAGCGCTGAGTTACAGCCATATCGTCGCCCCGCTCTTCTTGCCGACGCCGACCGAGGCACTCCGGGCACTCTGGGACTTGTTCATCCACTATGGCTTTCTGCGGGATGTTTGGGCCAGTACCTACCGCATCCTCGCCGGGTTTGCAATCGCGGCCGTTGTTGGCGTGCCACTCGGCGTCCTGATGGGCAGTTTCAAGCTGTTCGAGGCGCTGTTTGAGCGACTGATTGGCGTCATTCGCTACTTGCCAGCCTCTGCGTTCATCCCGCTCTTCATCTTGTGGATCGGCATTGGCGACGCCGAGAAGATCGCGGTCATCGTCTTTGGATCATTCTTCCCACTCGTCCTGCTGATTATGGACGTGGCAGCGAACGTGCCGCGCGATTTTCTCGACATTGCCTACACCCTTGGGGCGTCACGCTGGCAGGTGTTCTGGAAAGTGCTGATCCCAGCGAGCCTGCCGGGCATCGTCGAAAGCCTGCGCACCATCCTTGGCTGGGCGTGGACCTACCTGATTGTTGCCGAACTCGTCGCCGCAGAAACGGGCATCGGTCACGTGATTTTGCAATCACAGCGCTACATCGAAACGCCGCGGATCATCGCGGGCATTGTCACGATCGGCGTGCTTGGGCTGATCAGCGACGCGCTCTTCAAGCTGCTGTATTCGTGGCTCTTCCCCTACGTTGAGAGGGTGAACCTGTGAGCGATATCCGCATCGACCAGGTCGAAATGGTGTATCAGGCACGGCGCGGCACACCGCCCGTCGTCGCGCTCCAGGCTATTTCCATGACCGTGGCTGATGGCGAGTTTGCCTGCATTGTTGGCCCCTCAGGATGTGGGAAATCGACGCTGCTCAAAGTCATTGCCGGGCTTGCACGACCAAGCAGCGGGCGCGTCTTGGTCGGCGGCCGTCCAGTGCTTGGTCCGGGGGCTGATCGTGGGATGGTTTTTCAGTCGTACACGCTCTACCCCTGGCTCAGCGTCCGCCGCAATATCGAGTTTGGGCTTGAATTGCGCGGGGTGCCGCGTGAAGAGCGGCAGCGCATCTCGAGTCGCTTGCTCACCCTGATGGGCTTGGATGGCTTTGCCGACGCGTATCCCAAGGCACTTTCCGGCGGCATGCAACAGCGCGTTGCCATTGCCCGGGCGCTGGCCAACGATCCAGAGGTGCTGCTGATGGACGAGCCATTCGGTGCGCTCGATGCGCAGACACGCACCGTGATGCAGGAGTTGTTAACCCAGATTTGGGAGCAGTATCACAAGACGGTTCTCTTCGTCACGCACGACATCGAGGAGGCCGTCTTCCTTGGCGATGTTGTCTACGTCATGACCGCTCGGCCAGGACGCATTCGCGCGCGTATCCCGATCGATCTGCCCCGCCCCCGCACGTTTGAGACGATGACCAGCGATGCATTCGCACGCTACCGCAACCAGATCCTCAGTCTCATCCATGAGGAGAGTCTGAAAGCCGCCCAGCTGCGCGTTCAAGAACCAGCTTGAGCGGGGCGGTTCTGCCGGGAACAGAAGGAGGAATGAACGCTGTGCACACCGTGTGGCTCGGCCGTCAGCCGCTACGCCTCGACGATCTCATCACAATCGCTGAACGGCCTGGTGACATCGATGTCCGCCTGGCGCCAGAAACGTCTGAGCGGCTCCAAGCTAAGCGCGCCCTCATCGATCAGCTGAGCGATGAAGCCCGGCCGGTCTATGGTGTGACCACAGGATTCGGCGCACTTGCGCAAACGCGTATTCCGGCCCCGGCCCGTCGCGCGCTCCAGCACGCGCTGGTGCGATCACACGCTGCGGGGATGGGCGCACCGCTGCCACGCCCATTCGTACGGGCGATGATGCTTGCACGGGCCAACAGCCTCGCGCAGGGATACTCTGGCGTGCGTCCAGTCGTTATCGAGCAACTGCTTGCGCTCCTGCGCCATGACATTATCCCGTATGTGCCGCGTTATGGCTCTCTGGGCGCAAGCGGTGACCTTGCTCCCCTTGCGCACATTGCGCTGTGCTTGACGGGCGAAGGGTGGATCCTTGGGCCGGATAATACGCCACAACCAACCGCACCGGCACTGATTGCGCATGGTATTGAACCGCTGGTACTCGAGGCCAAAGAAGGACTCGCCCTCGTCAACGGCACCGATGGCATGGTAGCCTTGCTCGCCCTCGCCTGTGCCACCGCACGACGCCTCTTCAAGACGGCTGATGTGGCGTGTGCGATGAGCATCGAATCGCTTTTCGGCACCGATCGCCCCTTCGCGCCAGAGATCCAGGCGCTGCGCCCGCATCCGGGAGCACTGGCAAGCGCGGCCAATATCCGCCGTCTCCTTGCCAACTCGGGCATTGTGCGTTCGCACCGCGATTCGCCTCATCTCGTCCAGGATGCCTACTCGCTGCGCTGCCACGCCCAGGTTGCCGGAGCGGCCCGTGACACGCTCACGTTTGCCGAGGATGTGCTGGGACGCGAACTCGGCGCAGCCGTGGACAATCCGGTTATACTCGACGATGGGCGCGTTGAATCAACGGGCAATTTTCACGGCGAACCGCTCGCCTTTGCCGCCGACTTTCTCAGTATCGCGGTCGCTGAGATTGGCGCCATTGCCGAACGACGCATTGACCGCCTGCTTGATCCAACACGCTCACAGGGGCTCCCAGCGTTCCTCACGCCGGAACCGGGGGTGAACTCCGGCCTGATGATCGCCCACTACACAGCTGCGGCGCTCGCTGCTGAATGCCGGCGTCTGGCCCAGCCAGCGAGCGTGGAATCGCTGCCAACCTCCGCGATGCAAGAAGATCACGTGTCGATGGGGTGGAATGCCGCGCTCAAACTGCACGAGGCACTCGACTGCTGCACACGCATTCTTGCCGTCGAAATCCTTGCGGCAACCTACGGGCAGGTCTTCCGCCGCCCACTCGAGCCGGCAGCGGGGACCGGTGCGGTCGCCCAACTCGTTCTCGACCATGTGCCACCGCCCGGGCCAGACCTCTTCCTTGCGCCAATCTTAGCGACGGTCGAGAAATTGGTACGCGAAGGCGCGGTTCTCGCCGCGGCCGAACGCGCCATCGGCCCGCTGGCGTAGGAGAATAGCAGACAAGCGAGAGACAAAACAGGGAGGTTCACCATGACAAGCTCTGGGCCACGGGTTGTGCGAGCGCCACGCGGCAGCGAGCTGCACTGCCGCGGCTGGGAACAGGAAGCGGCGCTGCGCATGCTCATGAACAACCTTGATCCAGACGTCGCGGAGCGGCCTGATGAGTTAATCGTGTACGGCGGAAGCGGCAAAGCTGCTCGGTCATGGGAAGCGTTTGACGCCATCGTGCGCGAACTGCAGCAACTCGGCGATGACGAAACGCTCGTCGTCCAAAGCGGCAAGCCCGTTGCGGTCTTCCAGACGCACCCTGACGCGCCACGCGTCCTCATCGCCAATGCACTCCTCGTACCACACTGGGCGACGGCCGCTGAATTCGACCGGCTCGCCGCGCTCGGGCTGACTATGTATGGCCAAATGACGGCCGGCTCATGGATCTACATCGGGACACAAGGCATTCTGCAGGGAACATATGAAACGTTCGCTGCGGTCGCGCGCCAGCACTTTGGCGGAACACTGCGTGGCCGGCTCGTTGTCACCGCTGGACTTGGCGGGATGGGCGGCGCGCAGCCTCTGGCCGTGACAATGAACGAAGGCGTCGCGCTCTGTATCGAAGTTGATCCTGCCCGCGCTGAGCGGCGGCACGCACTCCGGTATGTCGATCGCGTAACAGCAAACCTCGATGAGGCAATCCGCTGGGCTGAAGACGCGCGTCGCGCTGGCCGCCCACTCAGCATCGCGCTGATCGGCAACGCAGCCGAGGTGCACCACGCACTCCTGGCACGTAACCTTCGGGTTGACGTCGTCACTGACCAGACACCCGCACACGAACCGTGTGACTACGTTGCCGAGGGCCTCTCACCGGAAGAAGCCCGGGCCCTCGCCAAAGCTGATCCTGAAGGCTACCGCCAGCGCGCACGCCAGAGCATGGCAAAGCACCTACGCGCGATGGTCGAATGGCAGCGGCGTGGCGCCATTGTCTTCGACTATGGGAATAATCTTCGGGCGCAGGGTGAGCTTGGTGGCGTGCCCCACGACGAAGCCTTCAGCTACCCAGGCTTCGTCCCAGCCTATATCCGGCCGCTCTTCTGTGAGGGCAAGGGCCCGTTCCGGTGGGTAGCGCTGTCAGGGGATCCCGAGGATATTTACCGCACGGACGAGGCGATTGCTGAACTCTTCCCTGAAAACACGAGCCTGCGACGCTGGTTGGAAATGGCCCAAGAGCGCGTCGCTTTCCAGGGTCTGCCAGCCCGCATCTGCTGGCTCGGCTATGGCGAGCGTGACAAGGCCGGCCTGCTCTTCAACGACCTTGTGCGCCGCGGAGTGCTCAAAGGGCCAATCGTGATTGGCCGCGACCACCTTGACGCCGGATCGGTGGCATCACCATACCGTGAGACTGAAGCCATGCGCGATGGCTCGGACGCGATTGCCGACTGGCCGATCCTCAATGCACTGCTCAATACTGCTGCAGGCGCGAGCTGGGTCAGTGTCCATCACGGGGGCGGTGTCGGCATCGGCTACTCGATTCACGCTGGGATGGTCGTTGTTGCTGATGGGAGTGAGCGCGCTGCGCGGAAGCTGGCACGCGTCCTGCGTACTGATCCTGGGATGGGCGTGGTTCGCCACGCCGACGCAGGCTATGCTCGCGCGCTTCGCACAGCTCGGGCAATGGGCATCCGTCTTCCCTCGCCGCCAACGGTCCCGCCTGAGCCAGAAACGGAGGCGTAGATCGTGGGCCAGCGCGTTGCCCACCTCCTGGTTGTCCACGCCGCTGAGCTCGTTACGCTCGCCGGCCCACCCGGTCCGCGTGCCGGTGCGGCCCAGTCGCAGCTTGCGATTGTCGAAGACGGCGCCGTCGCGATTGGCGCTGACGGCCGCATCATAGCGGTTGGGCCAACAGCGCACGTGCGCGACGAGGTCACGCTTGCCCCTGATGCGCTCGTCCTCGATGCCCATGGGCGGGCCGTGCTACCCGGCTTTGTTGATCCACATACCCATGCGGTGTTTGCAGGAGACCGTGTTGCCGAATTTGAGCAGCGGCTCGCCGGAGCTGACTATTTGGCGATTCTTGCTGCCGGTGGCGGCATTCTCCAGACCGTGCGTGCGACTCGCGCTGCCTCGTTTGATGAGCTCTTCAGACGAGCCGATCACGTGCTTGACCGTATGCTCCTTGCCGGCACAACCGCGCTCGAAATCAAGACAGGCTATGGCCTGAACACGGAAACCGAACTAAAGCAGCTTCGTGTCATTGCCCAACTCGCTCAGCAGCGTCCGCAGACAATTGTTGGCACGCTGCTTGCCGCCCACGCTGTTCCGCCAGAGTTCCATGGCGACCCTGATGCCTACGTGGACGTGGTCTGCACGGAGACCATTCCAGCCGCGGCTGCACTCGGGATCGCCCGATTCTGCGACGTGTTCTGTGAAGTTGGCGTCTTCTCGGTCGAACAAGCACGCCGGGTGCTTGAAGTCGGGCTGCGTTACGGGCTGCGTCCCAAGCTGCACGCCGAACAAAAGCATCACCTCGGCGGCGCTCAGCTTGCGGCGACGCTCGGTGCTATCAGCGCCGACCACCTTGAATATGCTGAGGACGCTGACCTCGTTGCCATGCGCGATGCTGGCGTGATCGCCGTATTGCTCCCCGGCGCAGCCTTTTTCTTACGAGAACAGCGGCACGCGCCAGCTCGGCGCATGGTCGAGCTCGGTGTGCCTGTCGCGCTCGGGACCGATTTCAATCCAGGCTCGAGCCCAATCTGGTCAATGCCCCTGGCGATTGGCCTCGCCTGTCTTGAACAAGGACTTACGCCAGCAGAAGCGATTGTGGCTGCCACCATCAACGCTGCCTATGCGATCGGTCTTGGGGAATCTCACGGCAGCCTTGAGCCGGGCAAATACGGCAATCTCGTCATCCTCGACGCGCCAAGCTACCGCTACCTTCCCTATTACTTTGGCGCGTCACTCGTCGACACCGTTGTTCTCAACGGGCAGGTTGTGGTACAGGAAGGACGGCTTTGCCGATGACGTGGATTCTTGCCCCTGAACTGCTGCTCGACGGCCTCGAAGCACGAGCAGGCTGGGGCATCGCGATTGATCACGGGACGATTGTCGCGCTTGGCCCGGTAGCGGCACTCCAGGCAGCACATCCTGGCGCAACGACGACGGTGGCCCCTGGCATGCTTGCAGTGCCAGGGACGATCAATGCGCACAGCCACTCCTTTCAGTCGCTCTTACGTGGCTTAGGAGACGATCAGCCATTCAACGCGTGGCGCCACGTTCTGTATCACTTTATGCCGCGTCTTGATGAAGAGGGTGTCTACACCGCCGCGCTCTTTGCCTTCGCGGAGATGCTGCGGGGCGGCATCACGACGGTCTGTGATTTCTTCTACCTGCACCACGGCGGCAACGCCCACGATCTTGCCGTCGCCCAAGCTGCGCGCGACCTCGGTATTCGTCTTGTGCTCGGGCGCACGATGATGGACTGGCACGTCGCGCCGGCAGCGTTCCGCGAGACGGTCGAGCAAGCTGTGGCGAACGGTCGCGCGTTAGCGGCTGCCCTGCAAGGCGATCCGCTCGTTACGGTCATTCCCGCGCCGCACAGTCCACATGGCGCGTCCGGCGAGATGATTCAAGCTGGGGCGCGGCTCGCGGCTGAATGGCAAACGCCCTGGCACATCCATGTCGCCGAAGCGCCGTACGAAGGAGCGGAGACACGCCGCCGCTATGGCTGTGGCCCGCTGGCCTGGATCGCTCAACTCGGCGCACTTGATGAACGGATCCGGATTGTTCACGGTGTCTGGCTCGAAGACGAGGAGATCGCTGCTCTTGGTCGCGTCGGGGGAGGCCTGATTCATTGTCCTGGATCCAACCTGTTCCTTGGGGACGGCATCGCACCGGTGCCGAAATACCTGCAGGCCGGAGTTACCGTCACCCTTGGCTGTGACAGTGGCTCAGCAAACAATCGGCTTTGTCTCTTTGACGAGATGCGCCTTGCCGCCACATTGCAGAAAGGGCTGGCTGGCAATGGCGCAGCGCTCACCGCCACCGATGTTTTCATGATGGGCACAGCCAACGGTGAGCATGTGACCGGCCTGCCGGTTGGCAAACTTGCTCCAGGGTACCGCGCGGACATCGTGCTGCTTCGCCTGCGCGACCTGTCCCTCCAACCGCCGCATGATCTTGTCCGCAACCTGGTGTATGCGCTTAACCATCGAGCAATCGCCTCTGTCTATGTCAACGGCGAGCTGGTTGTTCGTGACGGGCTACTCGTTCGGGTACCCGAAGAGCAGATCGTCGCCCGGGTGCGAGCGTTGACCGAGGCGTGGGCACACGAGGCAGCCCAGATCCTATCCTGACGGCGCAGGTGTGTCCGGCGACAGCCGCGTGTTGTCT
>ERZ795042.1242-NODE-1242-length-17098-cov-154.684504_pt1 | contig 17098 bp, 15 predicted proteins | sample MGYA00375126_ERZ795042 | MGnify/ENA primary metagenome ERZ795042 (study PRJEB30171, sample SAMN05518105) | compost metagenome | isolation source: Feedstock adapted compost from Newby Island compost facility, Milpitas, CA | place: USA:Newby Island compost...
TCCTTTGAGCCAGCTCGCGCGTCGATCGGCCGTCATGGGGCTCATCCTCGCACGGCCGCCGCCTCGCGCGGCCCGTCGGCCGGGCTGAGCACCAGGCCGCGCACGTCGATGAGGATGTGCATCGCGATGGGCAGCAGCAGGCCCCCGGTGCGCAGGTAGGCGAAGGTGAGGACGAGCCCCAACAGGGCCACCACGAGCATCGACTTCCAGCCCTGGTAGAGGTGACCGAACACGAACACGGCGAGGGAGAGCCCGGCGGCCACGGGCAGCGGCAGCCCCAGCACGTGGGCGCCGAGCCCGATCAGCACGCCGCGGAAGATGAGCTCCTCGCACACGCCCGCGGTGATCGACAGCGCGATGGCCTGGCGCCGCTCCTTCGCGGTGCGGGGCAGCAGCGCCGACGCCCCGGGTGCCGGGGCGGGCAGCCGCAGGCCGCGCCGCTGCGCCACGGCCACCCCGGCCACCGCGAGGACCATCCCGCCGAGAAGGGCGGCGGTGTAGGCGGGGTCGGAGCCGAGTGAGAGGCCGATCTGCTCCGGGCCGAGTCCGGCAAGGTGCGCGGTGATCAAGGCCACGGCGGCGATCGCCCAGGTCTCGGTGATCCACAGCCGGTACGTGCGGCCCAGCGCGTCCGGGTCGCGGTCCCGGGTCCGCGCGAGGCGGTCGTAGGTGTGCTTGCCCAGCAACGGCGTGATCACGGTCAGGTAGCCGACGAGCGCGGCGGCGAGTACGAGCGCCACCATTTCCCCTCCTATCTATGTCTTGCGGCCATCTATAAGTTAAAGCCAGATAAATAGGAATGCAACCTATATAGCCGTACTTGCGCATGGGTGGGCGGCGCTCGTCCGGCGCGGCGCCGCTCGCCACGGGTGGCGATCTGGTGGGAATGGACCGGTACGGCACGGCTCGCGGCGGTGAACCCGCCCGGGGCGGTGGACCGTACGAGCCGTCAGCGCCGTGGCGGGCGACGCTCCCGCGAACGTCCGGTGCCGTTCGCCCTGGTCGCGCCGGGCAAGGGTCCACCGGCCGGGCCGGTGCACGCCGGCCGAGGGGTGCCCGGGGCGGCGCTGCTCTCGCTGTTGCCGGGGCGCGCCCGCCGGGATGGCGGCCGTGGCGGGCGGGCGCGTCTCCTCCCCCTCCGTACGGCCGGCGTTCGCACCCGACCGTACGGCGGTCCCGTGGCTTCCGTCAGGGTTCTCCACAGGGGCGCCGCCGGGCTGCGCGGCCGAGCCGCGCATCGGGGAGGATGGCCGCATGCGGAGTGCGGCAGCGGCGTGGACACGGCGTGCCCGGCCCGGCCGCCGGCGCCGGTCCCGGAGGCCGGTGGCCCTCCTGGCGGCGCTCGCGGCGGTGTGCGCCCTCGCGGCCGGGGCGCCGGCTTCGGCGGCGGCCCATCCGGCGGTACGGCCGGCGGAACGGCATGCCCCTGCGCTCGCGGCGGCGGCGGAGGGCCGGGAGCGGCTGGTGTTCCGGTTCCGGGACCCGCGCATCCGGGAGTCGAGCGGGCTGGCCGCCTCGCCGACGCACAAGGGCATCGTCTACACGATCAACGACAGCGGCGACGGCCCCCATGTCTACGCGGTCGGCATGGACGGGCGCACCCGGGCGACCTTCACCATCGCCGGTGCGACCGCCCGCGACTGGGAGGCCATAGCGGCCTCGGTCGACCCGGCCACCGGGCGCGGGGTGCTCTGGATCGGCGACATCGGCGACAACCTCGGCACGTGGCCGGACATCTCGGTGTACCGGGTCGCCGAGCCCCGGTCGCTGCGCGACGCGACGCTCCGGGCCACCCGGTATCGCCTCCGCTACCCGGACAGGCCGCGCGACGCCGAAGGCCTCATGGTCCACCCGCGAACCGGCCGGCTGTACATCGTGAGCAAGGAGTTCTCCGGATCGGTGTACGCGGCCCCCGCCAGGCTCCGGACCGACCGGGTGAACGTGCTGCGCCGGGTCGGCCCGGCCCCGATGATGGCCACCGACGCGGCCTACGCCCCGGACGGGTCGAGCTTCGTGATCCGGACGTACTTCTCGGCGTCCCTCTACCGCGCGCCCGGCAGGCTCATCACCCGGCTGACCATGCCGCCGCTGGATCAGGCGGAGTCGATCACCTACACCAGGGACGGCACGGCCCTGCTCACCGGGTCGGAGGGCGCGCACAGCCCGGTCTACCGGGTGCCCCTGCCCGCGTCCGCGCGCCCCAAAGCGACCGCCTCGCCCACCCCTTCGGCGCTCCGGCGGACCGCGCGGCCCACGGCGAGCGCCCGGCAGGGCGGGGGCGGCGGCGCGCCCAGGTGGGCGCTCCTGTTATGGGGCGGCCTCGCGGCCGGGGCCGCCGGGTTGCTCGGCCTCATCGTGTACCGGCTCCGCCACTGACCGGGACGGCCGCCGATGCCGTGGCATGCGGGCCACACCGCTCGCGAGCGCGCCGCCCCGCCCGGAGCGCCGGATGAGTACCCGCGCGCCACGCGGGGCTGACGAGGCCATGCCATGCCACGGACGGACGAGGACATGCCGTGCCAGGAGTAGGCGGCGATGACCCGTACTCGGGGCAGGCCACCACACCGGACGAGCTTGGCGTACCAGCGGGCCGAGGAGCGGGTGGCGCCCGACGGCGACGGGGTCGCCTCCAAGGGCGTCAAGCCGACGTTCGTCGCCGACGTCCCGTACGGCATGGGGGTGTCGAGCAGGTCCTCGACGCGGCGCAGCAGCCGCACGCGCGGGTGCGAAGACGCCGGGCCCCGCACTGGGCGGAGACATGCCACATCACGCGGGACGGGGGAGATGAGCATCCGCCGGACGATGATCCCGATATGCCATGCCCGGTGCGCGGGACGGGGGGAGAGCATGACGAAGGCCGGGCGCTCCCCACGGCGACGCCCGGCCCCCGGACCGTCCGTGCCATCAGGTCGTGGCGTAGACCCGGTGGACGAACTCGGCGAGCATGTCGTCCGGCAGCTCCTTCGCCAGGTCCGCCTCGCTGATCATGCCCACCAGACGCTTGTTCTCGATCACCGGCAGGCGCTTGATCTGGTGCTGCTCCATCTTCTGGAGCGCCTCTTCGACGCTGCACTGCGCGTCCACCCAGATCAGGCTCCCCTGGGCGCACTGGCCGACCGTGGTCCGGTCGAGGTCCACGCCCTCGGCGCAGCACTTCACGACGATGTCCCGGTCGGTGATGATGCCTTTGAGCCGGTCGTCCTCCCCGCAGATGGGCAGCGCGCCCACGTTGAGATCGCGCATCATCTGCGCGGCTCTGCGGAGGCTGTCGTGCTCGCCGACGCACTGCACGCCGCGGTGCATGACGTCGCGCGCCGTCTTCCTCATGCTTCCTGTGCCCATGGTGAACCTCTGTCCCGATTGTCGTCTTCGTCCGGTTTATGCCCCGGGAAATCAAGATCAGTAATCCGGGGCCGGTCACCCGGGCACGATTCCGGCGGCTCGCGGCACCTCGTTCGCCCCGGAGCGGCCGGTGCCGCCCCGCGCGGATGCGGCTCCACGGGGGCGCGTCGGATCCGAGGTCCGGTCGGTGAATAAGATCCGATCTTTGCGAAAGGGTATCTGCGGGAGAATATCCGGCATGGTCAGTTCGAGACGTTCGCCCGCCCTGCCGACATGAAGGTCGGGGTGATCGGCGCCGGCATCCTCGGCCTCGCCGTCGCCAGAGAGGTGGCGCGGTTCGGCGCCGAGGTGATCGTGCTGGAGAAGGAGGCCCAGGTCGCCGCCCACCAGACTGGGCACAACAGCGGGGTCGTGCACGCCGGGATCTACTACGCGCCCGGCTCGCTCAAGGCCCGGCTCTGCCGTGACGGGGCGGCGATGCTCCGCCAGTACTGTGCCGAGCACGGCCTGCCGTACCAGGAGGTGGGCAAGCTCGTCGTCGCGGCCACCCGCGCCGAGCTGCCCCTGCTCCGCTGCCTCGCCGACCGGGCTCGGCAGAACCGGGTGCCGGGCATCGTGGAGCTCGACGCGCTCGGCCTGCGCGAGATCGAGCCGGACGCCGCCGGGGTGGCCGCGGTCTACTCGCCGCACACCGCGATCACCGACTTCGCCGCCATCGCCCGCCGCCTCGCGGAGGACGTCTCGGCCTCCGGCGGCCTCGTCCTGCTCTCCCACCCGGTCCGCGGCGTCCGGGAGACCTCGCGCGGCGTGGAGGTGCTGGCCGGCCCCTCCCGCTTCCGGTTCGACACCCTGATCGTCTGCGCCGGGCTCGGCACCGACCGGATCGCCTCGCTGGCCAAGGCGCCGGGAGAGGTGCGGATCGTCCCGTTCCGGGGTGAGTACTACCGGCTCGCCCCGTCGGCCAACGCCCGGGTGCGCGGGCTCATCTACCCGGTGCCCGATCCGCGCTACCCCTTCCTCGGCATCCACCTCACCCGGCGGATCGACGGTGAGGTGCTCGTCGGCCCCAACGCGGTCCCCGCCCTCGCCTTCGAGGGCTACACCTGGCGGGACGTCTCCCTCGCCGACCTGCGGCGGATCATCGCCTGGGAGGGCACGCGGCGCATGGCCGCCCGGCACTGGCGGACCGGGATCAAGGAGATCTACGGCTCGCTCTCCAAGCGCGCGTTCCTCGCCGCGGCCCAGCGCTACCTGCCCTCGCTCACCCTGGACGACCTGATCAAGACCGAGGGCGGCGTACGGGCGCAGGCGGTGACCCGGGACGGGCGGCTGCTCGACGACTTCGCCATCGACGTGCAGGGCAGGGTGGTGCTCGTCCGGAACGCGCCCTCCCCGGCCGCCACCTCGAGCCTCGCCATCGCCCGGCATATCGGCTTAACGGTGCCCTTACCTCACACCCCGTAGATTCGCCGACGCCATGGTCACCCACCCTCCCGAAGCGCGTCTGCTGGTCGTCGAGGACGAGCCGAACATCCTCGAGCTGCTCTCCGCCAGCCTCAGGTACGCAGGGTTCGAGGTCACCACGGCGTCGACCGGGACCGAGGCGGTGGCCGCCGCGCAGCGGCGCCGGCCCGACCTGATCGTGCTCGATGTCATGCTGCCCGACATGGACGGCTTCGAGATCGTCCGCCGGCTGCGCGGCTGCGGAAGCCAGACGCCCGTGGTCTACCTCACCGCCAGGGACGCCACCGAGGACAAGGTGCGCGGCCTCACGCTCGGCGGCGACGACTACGTGACCAAGCCGTTCAGCCTCGATGAGGTGATCGCCCGGATCCGCGCGGTGCTCCGCCGGACCGCCGGTGACCCCTACGTGCCCCCGCCCCGGCTCACCTTCGCCGACATCGAACTGGACGAGGAGTCGCACGAGGTCTGGCGCGGCGGCGAGCCGATCATGCTCTCGCCGACCGAGTTCAAGCTCCTCCGGTTCCTCATGCTGAACGCGGGCCGGGTGCTGTCCAAGGGCCAGATCCTCGATCACGTCTGGGACCACGTCCGGGGCGAGGGGATCGTCGAGTCGTACGTCTCCGCGCTCCGGCGCAAGATCGACAAGGATCGCCCGCGGCTCATCCACACGATCCGTGGCGTCGGGTACGTCATGCGGCTGCCCTCGGACGGCGGCTGAACCGTGCGCGGCGGGTTCTCGCTCCGGTTCAAGCTCAGCGCGGCGATGCTCGTGCTGCTCGCGGTCGCGCTCGTGGCCATCGGGGCCGCCAGCGTGTCCGTGCTCGGCGACTACCTCATCTCCAGGGTCGACATCCGGCTGGCCGCGACCGCCCGCGACGCCGTCATCCGGCTCAACGCGGTCCGCGGCGTCCCGCAACCGGGGGCCGTGCCGCCCGGGCTCGCCCGGTTCCGGGTGCCGCCGGACGGGCGGATCGAGATCCGCGACGGCACGGGCGCGATCGTGTTCGCCCAGATCGGGATCGCGGTCGAGGGACGGCCCGGCCCTGGGCGGGTCACCTCGGCCGAGCCGCGGACCGTACGGGCGGTCTCCGGGGCGGGGCGGTGGCGGGCGATGGCCGTCCCCATCGCCGAGGACCGCGTGCTCGTCGTGGCCGAGGACCTCACCCAGGTGCGGATGATCATCGCGCGGCTCACCCGCATCGAGCTGCTGTGCGGCGGCGCGGTGCTGGTGGTCTTCGCGGTGACCGGGGTGGTCATCGTACGGCGCAGCCTGCGGCCGCTCGCCGAGATCGAGGCGGTGGCCGAGGCGATCGCGCAAGGCAGGTTCGGCACCCGGATCCCCGAGGGCGACCCGCGGACCGAGGTCGGCCGGCTCGCCCGGTCGCTCAACGGCATGCTCGCGCGGATCGAGGCGGCCCTGCAGGCGCAGGCGGCCTCCGAGGCGGCCGCCCGGGAGTCCGAGGCGCGCATGCGGCGATTCATCGCGGACGCCTCACACGAGCTGCGCACCCCGCTCACCTCGATCCGGGGGTTCGCCGAGTTCTACCGCCGGGTCCCCGGCTCCGACCCCGACCGGCTCATGGCGCGGATCGAGAGCGAGGCGACCCGGATGAGCCTGCTGGTGGAGGATCTGCTGCTGCTCGCCCGCCTGGACCAGCAGCGCCCGCTGGCCAGGCGGCCGGTCGACATGCTCGCCATCGCGGCGGACGCGGTCGGCGACGCGAGGACGCTCTGCCCGGACCGGGACGTCTCGCTCGCGGTCGAGGCGGAGGAGGCGCTGATCGTCATGGGGGACGAGCAGCGGCTCCGCCAGGTCGTCGGCAACCTCATGAACAACGCGGTCACCCACACCCCTCAGGGCACCCCGATCACGGTCCGGGTGGGGACCGCCGGTGGGGCGGTGTACTTCGAGGTCGAGGACGCGGGGCCGGGGCTCACCCCGGAGCAGGCGGCGCGGGTGTTCGAGCGCTTCTACCGCGCCGACCCGTCCCGCGCGCGGGACAACCAGGGCGGCAGCGGGCTCGGGCTCGCCATCGTCGAATCCCTGGTGAAGGCGCACGGCGGGACGGTGAGCGTGCGGTCCGAGCCGGGGAAGGGGGCCGCGTTCCGGTTCACCATCCCGCTCGCGTCCGACCCGGCCGAGCCCGCACCGGTTGCCTCACACGGCGGCGATCCCGGCGCGTGACCGCCGGTCAGCCCGCCCCGGGGAAGCCCTCGTCGGGGAAGCCGCCGGACGTCGTCCCCTCCGATAGCAGCACCCGCTCGCCCTCGGCGAGCCCGGAGACGATCTGCACGTACCGGTCGCCGCGCACGCCGATCACGACCGTGCGGGTGGCCCGGTGCTCACCGTTCACCACGGTCACCTGCGCCCTGTCGCCGGTGACCTTCCGCACGGCCTGTGACGGGAGGTAGAGGGCGTTCTCCGCCTCCGCGGTGGTCACCCGTACCGTCGCGGTCTGCCCCAGCAGCAGCCCGTCCGGCCGGTCGTCGAGGGCGATCGTCACCCCGTAGCGGACGAGCCGGTCGCTCGTGGTCGCGGTGGGGTCGATGTGGGCGACCGTCCCCGAGTACGTCGCGCCCGGGCGGGCGGGGAAGGTGACCTCCGCCCGCTGGCCCACCTTGAGGAAGCGGATGTCGGACTCGGTGAACATCGCCTTCACCTGGAGATCGCCGAGATCGCCGAGGGTGAGGAAGGCCCCGCCGGTGTAGCGCGTGCCGACGGTTCCGGCGACGGACAGGACCGTGCCGTCGGCGGGAGCCTTGATGATCACGCCCGCGAGCGCCTCCTTCGCCTTGGCGAGCGCGCTCTTCGCCTGGCTGACCTGGGCCTTCGCCTGCGCCTCGGTGAGCAGGGCCCGATCGGAGCCCATGCCGCCGGCCGAACCGCCCCCAGCGCCGCCGCCCGGCCGCCCGGCGGGGCCGCCGCCGCTCCGGCGCCGGTCACCGCCGCGCCGGGTGGCCTCATCCCCGGTGTCCCGGCCCCGGTCCCGCGGGGTGCAGCCCGCCGTCGGCGACGGCCGCGCCACGGCGGGCGACGGGGAGGCGGACGGGGTGACGGGCGGCGAGGCCGGCACCGGGACGACGCTCACCTCGGCCTGCGGCGTCCGGGCCGGCGCGGGCGCCGCGCCGCCGGTGGGGGGCCGCGCTCCTCGTGGGCGCGGGGCTCGGACCCGTCGGCGCGGGTGCCGGGCCCGCGCTCGCCGTGGGCTCCGGGCCGGGTGCCGGGGTGGGCGCCGGGCGCGCCGAGCCTGCCGGGCTCACCGCGTCGCCGCGGCGGGTCTCCTCGGCCTTCCCGGTCTTCCGCTGAGGTTCCGCTCCGGCGCCCCCGGACCCGGCCCTACCCGTGGCGTACGCCACCAGGGAGACCCCGGCCGCGCCCGGGCCACCGGACCCTCCGGTGACCCGCGCCGGTGCGTGCACCCCGTCTTCCCGAGGCGTCCTCGACCCGCCGCGGGAGGCACCCGCATCGGAGCCACCGGTCGGCGACGGCCGCGGGGTGGCGGTGGGCGCACAGGCGGACGACCCGGACGGCCCGGCTGGCCGGTTCCCCGTGGTGCGCACGCCCCCGGCGCTCCCCGCGGGGGCCGCCGCGGCCCGTGCCGGCGCGGCCCGGCCGCTCGCGCCGCTCGTCACCCGCTCGAGCGTCTCCTCGGCCGCGGCGAGCGCCGCCTTGGCGGCCTCGTACTCCTCCCGGGCGATCGTGTCGTCGATGCGGGCGAGGACGTCCCCCCGCCTCACCCGGTCGCCGACCTTGACGTAGATCTTCTCGACCGTGCCCTCGGCGCCGAAGCCGAGGCCGTAGACCCCGTTGTCGACCGTGGTGCCGGCGGCCGAGACGTACGCCGACACGGTGCCGCGCGTCACCGAGGCGAGCGAGACCCGGTCGTCCGCCGAGGAGCCGGCTCGTCCGGCATAGAGCGCGGCCGCGCTCACGGCGACGGCCGCCGCCAGGGTGAGTCCCCCCACGCGGATCGAGATGCTCGGTCTCATGGCGGCCATCCTTCTGGCGCGATATCAGCACCGGCTGGGCCGTACCTGAAAGTTCGCTGTGGATGCGACTGCCAGGAAACGTTCAGGAACGGCGGAGCTTGCCTGGAGCGGGGCTTGCCAAGGTTGAGCGGCGTGAAGCCGTCCACGAAGCGCAGGACGCTGATCGTCAACGGCGTTCTGGCAGTGCTCCTCATCGCCGGGATCGGCGGCGTCGTCATCTCGCTCCGCGGCGGTTCCGCGGCCGAGAGCACGCCGCCCACCGCCCGGGTCACGCGCGGGAACGTGACCGCGACCGTCTCCGCCTCGGGTTCGGTCGCCAGCGCCAGAGAGCGCTCGCTCGGCTTCGGCACCACGGGCACGGTCGAGAAGATCTATGTGAAGGCCGGGGACCGGGTGCGCAAGGGGCAGGTGCTCGCCCGGCTCGATGACACCGCGGCGCGGGAGAGCCTCGAGGCCGCGAAGGCGAGCCTGGAGGCGGCCGCGGCGGGCGACACGTCCACCGCCCAGGGCCATGCGCAGTACATCAGCGCGCGGAACGCCTATCGGGCGGCCAAGCGGACCCTCGCCGGAACCGTGATCAAGGCCCCGTTCGCCGGGATCGTGACCGCGGTCAACGGATCCGAGGGCGGTTCGGCGTCCGGTGGCCTCTCCGGCGCCGGGGGCGCCTCGACCGGCTCCGGCGGCCAGCAGGCCGGAGGCGCGTCGTCCGGCGGGTTCATCGAGCTCGCCGACCCGAACCGGCTGCAGATCGTGGGGAGCTTCACCGAGTCCGACGTCACCAAGATCAAGAAGGGTCAGCGGGCCACGGTCACCTTCGCCGCGCTCCCCGGCGTGACCGCGACCGGGAAGGTGACCCTCATCGACCCCCAGCCCCAGACCAGCAACAACGTGGTCCGGTACGCGGTGACGATCTCGCTCACCGACGTCCCCTCCGAGGTACGGCTCGGCCAGACGGCGAGCGTCCAGGTCGTCGTCGGCGAGGCGGAGAACGTGCTCACCGTGCCCACCTCGGCGATCAGAACGGCGGGCGGGCAGAGCACGGTGACCGTCATCGAGAACGGCTCCCGCGTGGTGCGCCGGGTGGAGGTCGGCCTCCGCGGCGACTCCACCACGGAGATCAGGTCCGGTCTGCTCGAGGGCGAGCTGGTGGTGCGCTTCCAGGCGGCGAACCAGGCGAACGACTCCTCGTTCCCCCGGTTCGGGGGCGGTCCGATGGGCGGCGGACCGGGCGGCGGCGGCCCGGCCGGGCGGCTGGGCGGAGGGCTGAGATGAGCGCGCCGATCGCGCCCGCCCCGGTCCTCGACCTCCGGCAGGTGACCAAGGTGTACGGCGCGGGCGAGACCGCGGTGCACGCCCTGCGCGGCGTCACCCTCACCGTCGAACGCGGCGACTACGTCGCGATCATGGGGGCGTCCGGCTCGGGCAAGTCGACCCTGATGAACATCATCGGCTGCCTCGACGTCCCCACCTCCGGCACCTACCTGCTCGACGGCATCGACGTCCGCGCGCTCAACGAGAACCAGCTCGCCCTGGTGCGGAACCGCAAGGTCGGATTCGTCTTCCAGGCGTTCAACCTCATCCCCAGGATGACCGCGCTCGCCAACGTCGAGCTGCCGCTGGCGTACGGTGGGATCAAGGCGGCCGAGCGGCGCCGCCGCGCCCTCGCGGCGCTCAGGATGGTCGGCCTCGCCGACCGGGTCGGCCACCAGCCCAACCAGCTCTCCGGCGGGCAGCAGCAGCGGGTCGCCGTGGCCCGCGCCATCGTCACCGCCCCGGCCCTGCTTCTCGCCGACGAACCGACCGGTTCGCTCGACACCGCCTCCGGCCGGGAGGTGATGCGCATCTTCGACCGGCTCAGCGCGAGCGGCCGCACCATCGTCCTCATCACCCACGAGCCGGACATCGCGGCGCACGCCAAGCGGGTGATCCGGTTGACGGACGGCCGGATCGTCGAGGACATCCGCCGCTCGCCGGTCTCCGGCCCACCGCCCCGGCTCGCGGAGGTGACCTCGTGACCGCGGCGGAGATCGTGCGCTTCGCCCTCCGGGGCCTGACGGCGAACAAGCTGCGCAGCGCGCTCACCACCCTCGGCATCCTGATCGGCGTGGCCGCCGTGATCCTGCTGGTCGCGGTCGGTGAGGGGTCGTCGCAGCGCATCCGGGAGAACATCCAGCGCCTCGGCGCCAACACGCTCACCGTGCTGCCGTCCACCACCGGCGGCGGGCCCGGCCGGATGCCCGGGGGGTACCGCGGCGGTGAGCGGGCCGGCCCGCGCGCCCAGGCGAGGGACCTGACCCTCGAGGACGCCCAGGCGCTCGCCGACCCCGCCCGGGCGCCCTCGGTGAAGAGCGTCTCCCCGGTGGTGACCGCCCCGGGCCAGACCGCGGCGTACGAGGGCGCCTCCCACTCGATCGGCCAGCTCGTCGGCACCCACCCCAGCTACTTCGCGGCGTCGAACAAGCCCGTGGCCAAGGGCACGTACTTCTTCAACGACGACGTCCTCGCCGCGCGGAAGGTGATCGTGCTCGGGCGGACCGTGGCGGAGAACCTGTTCGGCACGGTCGACCCGATCGGCAAGCAGATCACCGTGTCCGGCGTGCCGTTCACCGTGGTCGGGGTGCTGAAGGAGTCCGGGTCCTCAGGGTTCCAGGACGCCGACGACCTGGCCATCGCCCCGCTCTCCGCGGTGCAGCAGAGCCTCACCGGGTTCGGCCCGCTCGGGCAGATCCTGGTGCAGGCCAAGAGCGCCGACGCGGTGGACTCCGCACAGCAGGAGATCGCGCAGGTGCTCAACGAGCGGCACGGGATCACGAACGGCGCCACCCCGGACTACCGGATCCTCAACCAGGCGGCCCTGCAGGAGACGGTGAGCGAGGCGGCGAACACCTTCACCGTGCTCCTCGGCGCGGTGGCCGCGATCAGCCTGATCGTCGGCGGCATCGGGATCACGAACATCATGCTGGTCACGGTCACCGAGCGGACCAGGGAGATCGGCATCCGGAAGGCGATCGGCGCGCCGAACCGGGCGATCCTCGGCCAGTTCCTCGCCGAGGCCACCGTGCTCAGCCTCCTCGGCGGCCTGCTCGGCGTCGCGGTCGCGGTGATCGGCGCGCAGTTCACGATCGCGGGGGTGAAGCCGGTGATCGTCCCGGGCTCGATCGTCCTCGCGCTCGGCGTCTCCGTGGCGATCGGGCTCTTCTTCGGCGCCTACCCCGCCGGCCGGGCCGCGCGGCTCCGCCCGATCGAGGCCCTCCGGTTCGAGTGACGAGTGTCAGGGAGTTGCATGTGAGCAGGGACAGGGACGAGGAGATCCTGGCGTCGTCGCCGTTCGAGGAGGACTTCCAGAGCGCGCTCGCCGCGCGGGCGGCGCGCGGGCGTCCCTCGAAGGTCACCCTGGCGCTCGCGGCGGGCCTCCTCCTCGTGGCGGGCGTGCTCATCGGGATCCGGCTCCACGCCTCCTTCGGGCCGCAGGACGCGGCGCGGCCGCTGCAGGGCGCGGCCGTGAACCGGTTCGGCGCGCCGGGCGGGGCGGGGCCCGGCCCCGGCGGGATGGGGCAGCCCGGCGGCCAGGCCGGGGCGGACGACCGCGCCGGCTGGTACGGCCGGCGGGGCGGGCCCGGCGGAGCCGGTCCGGTGACCTTCGGCACGGTCACCAAGGTCGAGGGCGACACGGTCTACGTGCGCACCATGGACGGCCGCGAGGTCACGGTGCGGACGAGCGAGGGCACCCGGATCCGGGTGAGCAGGCCCGGCAAGGTCACCGACCTCGAGGCCGGCACCACCGTGGTGGTCTCCGGGTCGGCCGGCGCCGACGGCACGGTGACCGCCACCTCGATCAGCGAGAACCCGATGATGGGCCGGAGGCCCGGATCATGACCGCGAGGAGCCGCGTGCTCGTCGTCGAGGACGACCCGGGCATCAGGGAGCTGCTCAGGGAGGGCCTGCGGCACGCCGGGTTCGAGGTGATCGCCACCGCGACCGGCCGGGAGGCGGAGTGGCAGGCCAACCGGTCCCGCCCCGACCTCGTGCTGCTCGACGTGATGCTCCCCGACATCGACGGCCTGCTCCTCGCCGAGCGGCTCGTCCACGCCATCGGGCCGGTTCCCGTGGTGTTCGTCACCGCCCGGGACTCGACCGCGGACAAGGTCGCCGGGCTGGCCCGGGGGGACGACTACGTGACCAAGCCCTTCCGGATGGAGGAGCTGATCGCGCGGATCCAGGCGGTGCTCCGCCGCTCCCGCGGCTGGGACGCGCCCCGCCCCAGGCTCACCGTCGCCGACCTCGAACTGGATGAGGAGACCCGGGAGGTGTGGCGGGCGGGCCGGCCGATCCGGCTCTCGCCCACCGAGTTCAGGCTCCTGCGCTACTTCATGATCAACCAGGGCCGGGTGCTGTCGAAGGCGCAGATCCTCGACCACGTCTGGAACTACGACTTCCGAGGCGACGCCAACATCGTCGAGTCGTACGTCTCCTACCTGAGGCGCAAGATCGACACGACGGAGCCGAAGCTCATCCACACGCTCCGCGGCGTGGGGTACGTGCTCCGCCCGCCGCGGGAGTGAGGCCCGCAGGCCCGCTCCCGCTCGCCGTGCTCCTCCGCGCCCGGCCGGCCGGCGCCGGTCGGGCGGCGCCTGATTCGAGCCCTTTCCGCTGGGAAAGGCGGGGGTATGGGGGCTCGTGAGGAGCTGGCCGCGGTGCTGCGCAGCCTGCGCCACCTCCTGGATCAGAACCTCTTCCCGCTGGCGATCGGGGACGTCGCCGCGGACCGCCGCGCGCAGCAGGAGCTGCGCGGGCAGATCGACGACTACCTCCTGCCCCGGCTCGCCGCCCTCGACGCGCCGCTGCTCGCCGTGGTCGGCGGATCGACCGGGGCGGGGAAGTCGACCCTGGTCAACTCGCTCGCCGGCGCCGACGTCACCGAGCCCGGCGTGCTCCGGCCCACCACGCTCGCCCCGACCCTGGTCGCCAACCCGGCCGACGCCGAGTGGTTCACCGCCCCGCACATCCTGCCCAAGCTGCCCCGGGTCACCGGGCCCGGCCGGGCGGAGCCCGGCACGCTCCGCATCGCCACCGCGGACCGCCTGCCGCCCGGGCTCGCCCTGCTCGACGCGCCGGACATCGACTCGGTCGTCACCGCCAACCGGCAGCTCGCCGCCGAGCTGCTCGCCGCCGCCGACCTGTGGCTGTTCGTCACCACGGCGGCCAGGTACGCCGACGAGGTGCCGTGGAGCTTCCTGCGCACCGCCCGCGACCGGTGCACCGCGTGCGCGATCATCCTGCAGCGGGTGCCGTACGACGCCGAGGGGCCGGTGACCACCGACCTCCGCCGGCTGATCACCGCGAACGGCCTGGCCGGCACCCCGCTGTTCATCGTGCCCGAGCTGGCGCTCCCCTCCGAGCGGGCGCGGCTGCCCGGCTACGCCGTACAGCCGATCTCCGACTGGCTCACCGGGCTGGCCGCGGACGCCGGCAGCCGGGCCGCCGTGGTGCGGAAGACCCTGAACGGCGCGCTGGACAGCCTCGCCACCCGGCTGCCCGCGCTCGCCGACGCCGTCGACCGGCAGCGGGCCGGGATCACCGAGCTGCGTGCCGTCGTGGAGCACGCCTACCTGGCGGCGCTCGCCGCGTTCGACGAGGGCATGCGGGACGGCCTGCTGCTCCGCGGCGAGGTGATGACCCGCTGGCAGGACTTCGTCGGCACCGGCGAGCTGATGCGGTCGCTGCAGTCCCGGATCGGCCGGCTCCGGGATCGGATCACCGCGGCCTTCACCGGCCGGCCGCCGCCGGACCGGGAGCTGAGCGCGGCCCTGGAGAGCGGGATCGAGTCCCTGGTGCTCTCGGTCGCCGACCAGGCCGCGGAACGGGCCGTGGAGTCGTGGCTCGCCATGCCGGCCGGCCGTGACCTGCTCGAACGGGCCGGGGTGAGCATCGCCGGCCGGCTCGGCCGCTCGTCGGCCGACCTGCCGAGCCGTGCCGCCCAGGCCGTGCGGGCCTGGCAGGGGCACGTGCTCGACCTGGTCCGCTCGGAGGGCGCCGAGCGGAGAACGCTCGCCCGGGCCGCGTCGTTCGGGGTCAACAGCCTCGGCGTGCTGCTCATGCTCGCCGCGTTCTCCGCCACCGGCGGCATCACCGGGGTCGAGGTCGGCATCGCCGGCGGCACCGGGGCGGTGAGCCAGAAACTCCTCGAGGCGATCTTCGGCGATCAGGCGGTGCGCGCGCTCACCCAGCAGGCCCGCGAGGACCTGCGCCGCCGGGTCCAGCGGCTGCTCGACGCGGAGCGCGCGCGGTTCACCTCGCTGCTCGACGGGGTCGGGCCGCCTCCGGACACCGGTGCCCGGCTCAGGGAGGCGGCGAGAGCCGTACGGGGGAGGGGGCCGCTGTGAGGCGCCGGCGCAGACCGCTCGACGACCGGATCACCGCGCTCGCCCAGGCGGCCGACCTCGCGGAGGGCCGGGTCGACCCCGCGCTCGTCGGCCGGGCCCGCGAGGTGGTCGCGCGGGCCGGCGCCCGGCGGGGCCTGTCCCTGCGCCACACCGTGGCCGCCGTGGCCGGGGCGACCGGGAGCGGCAAGTCCTCCCTGGTCAACGCGCTGGCCGGGGCGGAGCTGGTCGAGGTGGGCGTGACCCGGCCCACCACGGCGAAGGCCCAGGCCGTGGTCTGGGGCCCCGAGGGTTCCGGGCCGCTGCTCGACTGGCTCGACGTGCCGCTCCGCCACACCGTGGGCGCGAGCGTGGCGGACGCCGAGGAGCAGAGCGGGCTCATCCTCCTCGACCTGCCGGACCACGACTCGATCATGCTCTCCCACCGGCTGGAGGTCGACCGGCTGGTCGCCGTGGTGGACCTGCTGATCTGGGTGCTCGACCCGCAGAAGTACGCGGACGCCGCGGTGCACGAGCGCTACCTGCGGCCGCTCGCCCGGCACCGCGACGTGGTGATCGTCGTGCTCAACCAGATCGACCGGTTGCCCGGGCCCGCCGTGTCCCGGTGCCTCGCCCACCTGCGGCGGCTGCTCGCCGCCGACGGCCTGACCGACGTGCCGGTGCTGGGCGTCTCCGCGCGCACCGGCGAAGGCATGGCCGAGCTTCAGGCCCTGCTCAACGAGCGGGTGACCCGGCGGACCGCGTGGGCGGCGCGGCTCGCCGCCGACGCGGCCACGGCGGCCCTCGCGCTCCGCGGTCACGCGCCGCCGGCCGGCGCCGCATCCGGCGCGGCCGGGGTGCCGCGGGCGCGGGTGGGCGCGCTGGTGCGGGCGCTCGAGCAGGCCGCGGCCGTCCCCGTGGTGGTGAACGCGGTCGCCAAGGCGCACCGGCACCGCTCCGCCACCGCGACCGGCTGGCCGGTGACCCGGTGGCTGCGCCGGCTGCGCCCGGACCCGCTGCGCCGCCTCGGCCTCACCCGCTCCCCGGCGGGCCGTACCTCCCTGCCTCCCGCGACGTCCGTGCAGGTCGCGGCGGTGGACGCCGCGGTGCGCGAGCTCGGCGCCGCAGCGGCGGACGGCGTGCCCGAGCCGTGGGCCACCGCGGTGCGGCACGCGGCCCGCTCCCGGGAGGGGGAGCTGGCCGACGCCCTCGACCGGATGGTCGCGGTCTCGGCCGAGACGCGGGCGCCCCGGTGGTGGCGGGCCGCCGGGGCGCTGCAGTGGCTGCTCGCCGGTGCCATGCTGCTCGGCGCGCTCTGGCTGCTCGGGCTCTTCGTCCTCGACTGGCTCAGGCTGCCGCCGCCCCCGACGCCCACCGCCGGCGAGCTGCCCTGGCCGACCGTGCTGCTCCTCGGCGGGGCGGTGCTCGGCGTGCTCGTCGCCCTGCTCTGCCGCCTCGCCTCCTGGTTCGGCGGGTGGCGCCGGGCGCGCAAGGCGGCGCGGGCGCTCCGCGCCGGGGTGGAGCGGATCGCCGGTGAGCTCGTGGTCGAGCCGATCGAGGCCGAGCTCCGGCGCTACCGCCGGTTCCTGGAGCAGGTGGAGGTCGCCGCGGCCCGCTGACCCGCGGCCGAGCGCGTCACCCGGTGGCGTGCGCCGGAAGTGAAGAGCGCCACCCCGGCCGCTGGGAGCGGCACTCCGTGCCCAGAAGAACGGGGTGCCGTCCCGGAAAGTCCGCGGGTGAGCGGGACCCGGTGGCGCGCCCGGGAGAACGGCGCCGCCTCGGCCTCGTGGGCCGGAAACCTCTGGCGGTGTGCGCGCTGGGAGCGGCACTCCGTCGGCGTGCCCAGCAGAGCGGCGTGCCCTGAAGAACGGAGCGCCGCCCCGGCGATGTCCGCGGGTGAGCGGGACCCGGTGGCGCGCCCGGGAGATCAGGACTGCTCGGGC
>ERZ795042.1243-NODE-1243-length-17098-cov-72.101449_pt1 | contig 17098 bp, 14 predicted proteins | sample MGYA00375126_ERZ795042 | MGnify/ENA primary metagenome ERZ795042 (study PRJEB30171, sample SAMN05518105) | compost metagenome | isolation source: Feedstock adapted compost from Newby Island compost facility, Milpitas, CA | place: USA:Newby Island compost...
GGCTCGTCGAGGGGCTGGCGGCCCTGGAAGCCCGCGTCCAGTTCGTGCCAGTACTGCACCGTCGGCTCGTCGACTTTCCAGCACAGGTAGACGGTACGCCCCTCGCGCAGGCTCGGGAAGTCGACGAGTCCGAGGTCAAGGTCTTTGATTTCGACACCGAGCTCGTGGATCGCCCGGATTTTTTGCCGGATTGATTGGATCAATTGATAGAGTTCGATATCCCGATGCACCAGCTCCGGGAGATGGCCGTTGCCGTGCGCTTTCCATTGCAACTGCAGTGCCTCTTGCGCCGCCGCATCCAGCTGCCGCTTCTCCGTCTGCAGGGCAATCAGCAGTCCACGGAGCCGGGGCACTAAGGCGCGTGCCTCCTCCACGGTGAAGTAGCGGCGTGGCTCGCGCGTCTCGTCTGCCGTCATCACGCACTCCTCACCAGCGCATCTTGCCTGGAGTGTGGCACGCCCCGCCGCTGTTCGTCAACGCCGTGCGGCATCCCAGCCGGGTGCTGCGCCCGGTCGTGCGGCTCCTGGCTGGCCTGAGTCCGTGCGCTGAGGTCGGCGCCGCGCCGGTGTCGTGCGTGCTGCGGCGTGGCCTGCCCTGGGTGCTGCCACGGCGCTGTCCGGGTGCGCTGCCGGCCGCTCTACCCGCCACGCCCCGGCTCAAGTACACTGAGCCCAGCCCTCCGGCGGGCCGTTTGGCGGCTGGAGGGCGCTGCATGCCGTGGGGCGAGGAGACGCGGGAGCGGGTATGGCACAGAAAACGGCGTTGATTACCGGCATCACCGGGCAGGACGGTTCGTACCTCGCAGAGTTCTTGCTGGCACAGGGCTACCGCGTCGTCGGGATGCAGCGGCGCACCAGCACGGAGACGGTCGGGCGCATCGCTCACCTCCTCGACAAGATTGAGCTGGTACAGGGCGACCTGCTCGATCAGTTGTCGCTCATCGACATTCTGCAGCGCTATCAGCCGGACGAGGTCTACAACCTTGCGGCACAGTCGTTCGTGCCGACGTCGTGGCAGCAGCCAGTGCTGACCGGCGAGTTCACGGCCCTCGGCGTCACGCGCATGCTCGAAGCCATCCGGCTGGTCAAGCCTGATGCCAAGTTCTACCAGGCGAGTTCGTCGGAAATGTTTGGCAAAGTGCGCGAGGTGCCGCAGCGGGAGACCACGCCCTTCTACCCCCGCTCTCCCTATGGCGTCAGCAAAGTCTACGGCCACTACATCACAGTGAACTACCGGGAGAGTTACGGCCTGTTCGCGGTCTCGGGCATCCTCTTCAACCACGAATCGCCCCGGCGCGGGCTCGAGTTCGTCACCCGCAAGGTGACGCACGGCGTCGCCAAAATCAAGCTGGGCCTGGCCAACGAGCTGCGCCTCGGCAACCTCGATGCCCAGCGCGACTGGGGCTACGCGCCCGACTACGTCCGCGCCATGTGGCTGATGCTCCAGCAAGACCAGCCTGACGACTTCGTCATCGCCACCGGGCGCACCCACTCAGTGCGGCGGCTGTGCGAAATTGCCTTTGGCTGCGTTGGCCTGGACTGGCGCGACTACGTCGTCGTCGACCCCGCGCTGTTCCGTCCGGCCGAAGTCGACCTTCTCGTCGGCGATGCCAGCAAGGCGCGAGCGATGCTCGGCTGGGAGCCGACTGTCAGTTTCGAGGAGATGATCGAGCTGATGGTGGATGCCGATATCCGCCTCCTGCGCGGCGATAGCCCCCCACCCGGCATGATTGGCGCCCGGCTCTAGCATCCTCGGCCGCCAGTGCGCGTCATCCCTGCCGATTCGTTGCAGGGCTTGACACCGTCACCACGGCAGTGCTAGCCTCACCCAGCAAATCGGCTGCTCTCGGAGATGGAGGAGGGGCATGAAGGCGCGTACCTGGGTGATACTCCTCACGCTCTTCGCGGTTCTGGTCTCTGCGTGCGGCGGCGGCGCGGCCACCCCAACGCCAACCAGTGGCCAGCGGCCTGCCGCGACTGCCACGTCAGCGGCGAGTGGGGCAGCGGCTGCCTCGCCGACGGCTGCCAGTGCGGGCACCACGCCGACGGCCAAGGGCGGCACCGCCCGGCTCGCGATGATCATGCCCGGGACGATTGAAGACGCCGACTACAACTTCGTCGGCTATCAAGCGCTGCAAGACCTCCACCGCACGCTCGGCATCGACGTCGCGTACCAGGAGCGGGTTGCGCCGGCCGACGCTGAACGCGTTGCCCGCGGCTTCATCAACGACGGCTACACGATCATCGCCTTCCACGGCGGCCAGTTCGTGACGACGGTGCAGAGCCTGGCGCCCCAGTTCCCGAACGTCACGTTCATCATGGAATCGGCCGGGCCAGCCCAGAACCTGCCGCCCAACGTCTGGAACATCGGCCGCCGCTTCTTCGAGGGGTTTTACGCGCTCGGGGCGCTCGGGGCACTGGCCACCAAGTCGAACAAGATCGGCATTGTGCTCGGCGTCCAGCTGCCGGACTTCATCGCCGCGATCAACGCCATCAAGCAAGCGGTACAGGAGAACAACCCGAAGGCGACGGTGGTCTACACGTTCGTCGGCGACCAGAACGACCCGGTGAAAGCGCGCCAGGCGGCAGAAGCTCAGGTCAACGACGGCGTCGATTTCATCATCATGGTCGTCAACCTCGGCGCGCAGGGCGTCATCGAGGCGGTCAAGGGCAAGCCGGTGCTCATCACCACGTACTACACCGACAAATACAACCAGGCGCCGCAGAACATGGCGGCGTCGCTGCTGACGGACTTCTCGACGCCCTATGCGAACGTGGTCAAGAACATCCTGGCTGGCAAGCGCAGCGGCTACGAGGAGATGCGTCCGGGCAACGGCATGTCGCTCTCGCCGATCCACAACGTCTCGCCGGACGTGGCCGCGAAAGTGCAGGACATCTTCCAGAAGGTGGCCAGCAAGCAGATTCAGGTGCCGGAAGTGCTACAGTTGCCCAAGTAGCGGGCCGGCCTCACGCGACAGGAGCGCGCAGTGAGCACGCCGATCGTCGAAGTGCGTGACATCTGGAAGCGGTTCGGCGCCGTCACGGCACTCGCTGGCGCGAGCCTCGCCATCTACCCCGGCGAGATCCTCGTCATCCTCGGGGAAAACGGGGCCGGCAAGACCTCGCTCGTCTCCGTCATCGCTGGCCTGTACCATCCCGACCGCGGCGACATCCTGGTCGATGGGCGCCCCGTCCGCTTCGGCTCACCCCGCGACGCCCTGCGCTACGGCATCGCGCTGGTGCACCAGCACCCCGAGCTGATGCACAACATGACCGTGCGCGACAACATCGTCCTCGCGCGGCCGCGCCGTCGCCGCTGGGTGCCGCTCCTCGCCCCCGCTGACGACGTCGAGCGCCTTGCCGATGACCTGGGTATCCACGTTGCGCTCACGACCCGTGTCGCTGACCTCCCCGTGGCGTTGCAGCAGCGGGTCGAGATCGGCGCGGTGCTCTACCGGCACGCGCGGCTCATCATCCTGGACGAGCCGACGACGTTCTTGACGCCGCAAGAGACCGACACGCTCTTCCGCATGCTCGAGGGGTTCGCCCAGCGCGGCATGACGATCGTCCTGATCACGCACAAGCTCAGCGAAGCGCTGCGCCTGGCTCACCGGCTCGCGGTGATGCGCAACGGGCAGGTGATCAGCGTTGTGCCACGGGCTGAGGCGCGCGATGACGTCCTCATCCAGCAGTTGATGGGCGGGGCCGCGCCTGAGGCTGTCCCGGCCGCTCCGGCCGCCAGCCTGCCCGACGGCGCGCGTGCCGAGCCCGTGACTGTGCTCCAGGTTGACGAGGTCACGACCCGGCAGGAGGGGAGCGCCGTTGCCCTCTCCCGCCTCCAGTTCACGGTCGCGGCCGGGGAGATCGTCGGTGTTGCGGGAGTCGCTGGCAACGGCCAGACCGAACTGATCGAGGCGGTGGTCGGGGTGCGGCCGATCGAGCGCGGGCGCGTGGTGGTGCACGGCCGCGACGTCACCCAGGCCTCGCCGGCTGAACGGCTGCGCGCTGGGCTCGTGCTTGTCCCTCAAGACCGGCTCCGGGACGGCATTGTGCCAGCGCTCCGGCTGTGGGAGAACCTCGTGTTGGGCTTGCACCGCGACGTCTTCGCGCCATGGCGCCTTCGCCCGCAGGTTGGCCGGCAGCTTGCGAGGGACGCGATCCGCGAGTTTGCGATCCGCGCGCCGCATCCGGATGTGCCGGTGAGCTATCTTTCCGGCGGCAACATTCAGAAAGTCGTGCTCGCCCGCAGCGCGCTGGCCGTGCGACGGCGCCCGCGCCCGGTGCTCATCGCGGCCAACCCGGCGCGCGGCCTCGACGTGCGTGCGACCGCGCAGGTGCATGCCTATCTCCGCAGCGTTGCCCAGCAGGGCGGGGGCGTGCTGGTGCTCTCCGAAGACCTCGATGAGCTGATGGCCCTCTGCACGCGCATCCTCGTGCTCTATCGCGGCAGCACCGCGGGCGTCTTCACCGGCCCGCCCTATGATCGCTATCAGCTTGGCGCGGCCATGCTCGGCCAGCATGCGGCGAGCGTGCGCCAGGCAGGAACGGAGGCGTAAGGTGACGGTGCCCGAGCCCTCAGCCCAGGTTACTGGCGCGTCTCCCGAACAGCCGGCCGAGCCCCCGCGCGCGGCGGTGGCCACGCCGACCGGCCGCGGCCTGCCGGCATCGTCGTGGATGTGGGTGCTCGCCGCCTACCTCGGCGCCCTGGTGGTCGTGCTCGTCGGCCTCGCCGTTGTCACCGTGCTTGCCGGCGCGAGCCCGGAGCGTGCGTTGGCGACCGCGCTCCGTGACTCGTTGCTGACCACCGCGGGGCTCGCCCAAACGCTCAACCGCATGACGCCGTTGCTGCTCGCAGCACTGGCCTTTTCCCTGGCCTATCACGTCGGCCTGTTCAACATCGGCATGGATGGGCAACTCTACGCCGGGGCGATCCTCGCGACCGGCCTCGGGTTTCTCCTCGGCACTGCCCTGCCCGCCATCCTGCTCGTCCCGCTCCTGCTGCTCGCTGGCGGCCTCGGCGGAGCGCTCTTCAGCGCGCCGGCGGTGCTCCTCCGCATCCGCTGGGGGGTCAACGAAATCTTCACCACGGTCATGCTCAACTTCGTCGCGCTCTACCTTGTTGCATATCTCTGCACCGGGCCGTGGAACGATCCCATGGCCGGTGAGGCGATCACGCGGCCATTGCCGTTTCGCGCGGCCCTGCCCTTGCTGGTACCAAGCGGTGGTGGGCACAGCGGTATCGTGCTCGCCGTGCTGCTCGCGGTCGCGCTTGCGTGGTTCCTCTCGCGCACCGTCTTCGGCCTGGAGGTGCGGAGTGTCGGCGGGAATCCGCGGGCGGCGCGCTTTGCCGGCATCGCACTCGCGCGGATCCAGATCACGGCCTTCTGCGTCGGTGGCGCGTTGGCCGGGCTTGCTGGTGCGATCGAAGTGCTGGGCGTCTACCACCGCTTGCTGGTGGGCCTCTCACCGAACTACGGCATCATCGCGATCCTGGTGGCGGTGCTGGGGCGCAACCACCCGCTCTGGCTCATCCCGGCGACGTTCCTCTTCGCGGTGCTGGTTGCGGCCTCTGATTCGCTGCAGCGCACCGCTGGGTTGCCCGCCAGCGCCGTGCTGATGATTCAAGGCCTTGCCGTGCTCGTGGTGCTGGTCATGGAAGCCGTGCGCGCGCGGCGGGCACGCTTCGTCGTCTGAGGGGAGTGGTGATGGACTGGTCGCTCTTCGTCGATCCAAGCCTGTTCCGGCTCACCCTCGTGGTCGCTGCGCCGGTGTTGCTCGCGAGCCTCGGCGAGGTGCTCATTGAGCGCTCGGGCGTCTTAAACGTCGCCATCGAAGGCATGATGCTGCTCGGGGCGTCTGCGGGCTTCCTCGCTGCCTACCGTGCGCAGAGCAACGGCGTTGGCGTGCTTGTGGCGATGGCCACGACCGCGCTGGTGGGGCTCGTGCTGGCGGTGTGCTGCGTCAGCTTGCGGGCGTCGCAGTTGACCGTTGGGCTTGCGCTCTTCGTCTTCTCGGTCGGCTTGTCCTCATTGCTCTATCGGCTGGTCATCGGCGTGCGGACACTCACGCCCAAGGTCACGACCTATGGCGCGTGGGCGACCCACGGCCCTGGGCTCGTGAGCTGGCTCGGCCGGTTGCCCATCCCGGTCTACATCGCGCTTGCGCTCGTCGTGCTCGTCCATGTGGTGCTCTTCCACACGCCCTTCGGCTTGCGGCTGCGCGCGTGTGGCGAGAACCCGCTGGCGGCTGAAAGCCACGGCATCCCCGTCTTCGCGTTCCGCTACGGCAGCGTGCTAGTCGGCAGCGCCCTGATCGGCGCGGGTGGTGCGTTGCTGCCCTTGCTGCTCACGGGAACGTACACCGACCTCATGGTCGGCGGCCGCGGCTGGATCGCCCTGATGCTCGTGATCTTCGGCCGCTGGACGCCGTTTGGGGTTCTGCTCGGTGCCGTCCTCTTCGGCTACGTCGAGGCGCTGCAGTACAGCCTCACCCTGCGGTTACCGCACGTGCCGCCCCAGTTCTTGCTGATGATCCCCTACCTCTTCGTCATCATCGTCGCGCTGCGGGCCTACCGCGGCGCCCAAGCGCCAGCCGCGCTCATGAAGCCCTACGACCGGGAGCAGCGCAGCTAGCAGCCAGCCGCGGCTGTGTGCGGCGTTAGTGGGAGACGAGTTCGGCGAGGCGGAGGGTGGCGGCGAGGAGGACGTTGGCGCCGGCGGCGATGTCTTCGGGCGTGCTGGCTTCCTGCTCGCAGTGGCTCAGCCCACCCTGACTGCGGACAAAGATCATGCCGCTCGGGCAGCAGTCCTGCATGTACTTCGCGTCGTGCCCCGCGCCCGACCACAGCCGCTGAAACGGCATGCCAAGCTCCCGCACCGCCGCTTCGATTGTCTCTTTCACCGCCGGGTCAAACGGCGTCGGCTCGCTCGTCCAGAATCGCTCGATGCTGATGCGCACGCCCTCGGCTGCCGCAACCTGCTCGGCTCGCGCGTGCAACTGCTCCACCAGCCGGTCAAGCAGCGCGGCCTCCGGGTGCCGGAAGTCGACGCTGAAGCTGACGCGCCCGGGGATGACGTTGGTGACGTTCGGCTCGACGATGAAACGCCCGACTGTCGCCCGGGCGTCTGGCCCGGCCTGCCGCGCCAGCTCCCGTGTGGCAAGCACGAGGTGCGCGGCGGCCTGCAGGGCATCGCGCCGGCGAGCCAGTGGCATCGTCCCCGCGTGTGCGCTCTGCCCCTCGACGGTGACCTGGCACCAGGTGATGCCGATAATCCCCTCGACGACGCCCACGGGCACGCCAGCCTCCTCGAGCACCGGCCCTTGTTCAATATGCAGCTCGAGATAGGCATGCGCTGGCCCGGGACGCTGCGCCGGATCACCGCAGTAGCCGATCCGCACGAGCTCGTCGCCGAACGTGCGCCCTTCGCGGTCAGCGCGGCCGTAGACGAACGCCTTGGTGAACCGTCCGGTGGCCGCGCCACTGCCGAGCATCGCTGGCTCGAACCGTGCGCCTTCCTCGTTCGTCCAGTTGACGATCTCGATGGGACGACGCGTGACGGCGCCCGCGTCGTTGAGCGTGCGCACGACTTCGAGCGCGGCCAGCACGCCCAGCGCGCCGTCGAAACGGCCGCCCTGGCGGACGGTGTCGAGGTGCGAGCCGAGGCGCACGGGCGCGGCCGCTGGATCGCTGCCCGGGCGGCGCGCCAGCATATTCCCGAAGTCGTCGACCTGCACCGTGAGGCCGGCTTCTGCCAGCCAGCGGGCAAGCAGGTCACGGGCGGCCTTGTCCTCATCACTGAGCGCAAGCCGCGTCACGCCGCCGCCCGGTGTCCGCCCGATCTGAGCCATCGTCTCGAGACTCGCCTGCAACCGCGCGCTGTTGATCCGCACGCCTCGCCTCCCCTCGTTCTCCCGGCATGATACGGGATGGCCGCGGGTCACGCGAGCGTGGTTGCCAACGGTGGCTTAGGAGACGATGGGAATGGCCAGCCCCGGCGCACCTGGCGCTGAGCCGACGGCGTCAGGGTAGTAGCGGTGGAGGAGCTCCAGGCCGAGCGCAGCCCGCCGCACCCGCTCGCGGGAGAGCTGCACGGCGACGTCCTCCAGGTGCCGTCCTGACGGGTAGATGTTCGGGGCATTGCGCAGGCCGAATTTGATGTAGACCGGCGCGGCAACCCGGACGATCTCGGCAATCTCGTAGAGCCGGACAAAGCCGCCGATGTCATCTGGCGCTTCGACATAGATGTCGAGCGGGATGTCGACCGCGGCCCGGATTGCGGCGAGCTGCGCCAGGGTGAGGTCGGTCGGGACGTTGTAGGTGTTGGCGCCGAGCTGCTCCATCAGCTTGATCGCAGCCGGGTTGGCCGATCCCATCATCACGCTGATCTTGAACTGGAAATCCGGCGGCAACTCGCCAGCCCGACGCATCTCGGCGGCCACCCACAGTGCCCCTTCGTCAGCCAGCAGCACGCTGCGGATGCCGAGCTCGGCCGCGTGGCGGACGTCTTCCAGGCAGTGGACGAGTTGCTCCTGCCCCCGCAACCGGTGTGCGATCACCCCGCCGTTCGCGGAGCGGGCCATGGCGCTGATATCCCAGGCCGCGTTCGGCCGGGCAAAGAGGCTCACCTCCATGCGCTGCTCGGCCGCAAGCCGCGCCATCTCGCGAATCTCGTCATCGGTCAGCAGGAAGACGCCGCTGCCCTGCGATACCCGATGGATGGTGATGCCATACCGATGGGCTTCCTCGATGATCGCAGCCAGCGCCCGTGGGCCTTCAGTGCTGGGGATCTCGACGCGGTACTGCGCGCCGTCTGGAAACCGCTTGGGGCTCGTCGGCAGCTGATGGAGGTCGCCGGCTGGCAAGCCGAGCCGCTCAAGAAATGCCCGTGTCCGCTCCATAACCCTTCCCTGTTCCTCTCTCCACATGCGCATGCTCCCGCCCGATCTGGCAGGACGGCGGGAGCGTGCTGTCAGGCGCTGCGTTCAGGCGCCGCGACGACGCTTCTGCCAGATGTCGAGCATCACCGCGAGGATGATCACCGCGCCGGTCACGGCTTGTTGCGCGTACGTGCTGACACCGAGCAGCACCATGCCGTTTTCGAGGACGCCCATGATCGCCGCGCCGAGGACGGCACCCAGGACGGTCCCCTCGCCGCCCATCAAGCTGGTGCCACCGATGATCGACGCGGCGATGACCGGCAGCTCAAAGCCGAGTCCGGCCGACGGCTGCGCCGAAACCAGCCGGGCGACCAGGATCAGCCCGGCGAGCGCGGCCAGTGCCCCGCTGATCACGTAGACGCTCAGCTCAACGAGTCGCACCGGGATGCCAGCCAGCCGCGCCGCCTCGCGGTTACCGCCAACAGCGTAGACGTAGCGCCCGAACATCGTCGCCCCAAGGACAAACGCGCCTACGATCGTCAGCAGCACCATGATGATGACCGGCACCGGCACAATCCACACGTAGCCCTGCCCTAGCCAGATGAACGCATGCGCGTCCTCGGGCACGGTGACCGGATAGCCCTTGGTGATGACGTAGACCAGCCCGCGCCCAATGCTCAGCGTGCCGAGCGTTGCGATGAAAGGCGGCAGGCCGATCCGCGTGATCATGAGCCCGTTGGCGAGGCCGAACACGACGCCGACGGCCAGTCCAGCCAGGGCCGCGATTGGCAACGGCATGCCGCGCTGGAGGAGCATGCCGGCTGACAGCCCGGCGAGGGCGAGCACGGAACCGACTGACAGGTCAATGCCGCCGGTTAAGATCACAAACGTCTGGCCGATCGCCACGATCGCCGTTAACGAGAACGCCCGGGCAACGCCGAAGAGGTTCCCGGTCGTCAGGAAGACCGGCGAGGTCAGCGACAGGAAGGCGCAGAGTACCAGCAGGGCGATCAGGATGTTGAGCTCACGAAAGCGCGATGCCCACTGCGTCACCCGCTGCAGCGGTGCCTGCAGGGTAAGCGCGTGAGCCGGCTGGTTCGTCGCCACGTCTGGCGATGAGCGTTCGCTTGCCTTCATCGCCGTTGCTCCTCTCCCGTGCGGACTGGCCGAAAGCAGAGTGGCTGGTTGTGTGGGGGCACGATGACGGTGAACGGCAGGTCATGCTGGCGGACATACGAGACGAGGTGGCCAGGGTCAGCCTGGTTCGAGGCGAAGAGATCGTAGTGCAACGGCACAAGCGCCTGCACGCCGATGGCCGCTGCCAGCTGTGCTGCCTCGCGCACCGTCAGGTTCCCCACGATGTCCTGCTGCTCACGGAAATAGTCGCGGCCATTGATCGGCAGCAGGGCAAGGTCTGGCGAGAGCGCCCGCAGCGCCTCAACCATGCCGTCGTAGGGGATCGTGTCCCCAGCGTGGTAGATGCGGACGCCCTCAAGCTCGACGACGTAGCCCAGGAACCGTGGAACGCCGTCCGGCCCCGCGCCAAAGCCGTACGCGTCGGCTGCGTGGATGCCGTGCTTGGCGGCAACCGGCCAGATGCGGACGTCGTTCACCGTCAGCGACGTACCGGGTCGCGCCCCGTGCACCCGCTCGGCAGGCACGCTAGCGGCGCGGAGTTGCTCGACGATCGGCTCAGGGCAGACAAACTGTGCCTGTGGCGATGCCGTCGCGATCCCGTGGCAACTTGGCGGGTCAAAGTGATCAAGGTGTTCGTGGGTAATCAGCACAAGGTCGACGCAGTCGAACGCGTCCGGGGGCGCTGGCGGCGGCACCAGGCGCTGAGGATGCGCCGAAAAGAACGGGTCAACCAGCACGACTGTCTGCTGCCCCTTGAGCGCGACGCTCTCTTGCCCGAACCACCACAGAAGCACGCTCGACGGCGCAGGCTGGAGCTGGCGGAGGTGCTCGACAACGGTCATGATGCGCCTCCCGGGCTACTCGACCGTCGCCTGGCGCCGGTGCCAGTTCTCGGCAAAGAGGTTGAAGAAGATGCGCCGCCGTGGATTGGCCTGGATCACGTCGAGGTCGAGTTCGACGCCCAGTCCCGGCCCCTGCGGCAACGGGAAGTAGCCGTCGACGACTTCGGGATTGCCCGGCGCAGCTGCCTTCACGTGCGCTTCAGCGAAGTCGTTGAAGTGCTCCTGAATCTTGAAGTTGGTCGTCGAGGCGGCGAAGTGCAAGTTGGCCGCGGTGCCGACCGGCCCGCACACGTTGTGCGGCGCAACGAGGATGTAGTACGCGTCGGCCCACGCGGCAATCTTCTTTGTCTCGAGCAACCCGCCGATATGGGTGATGTCCGGCTGGATAATATCGGCCGCCTGCCGCTCGAAAATCTCCCGGAAGTCGAAGCGGGTGTGGATGCGCTCGCCGGTGGCCACCGGAATCGTCACACGCTCGGCCACTTTCTTGAGCGCGGCCAGGTTCTCGGGCGGCACCGGCTCTTCGATCCACGATGGCTCGTAGGGCTCGAGCAGGTGCGCCATCTCGATCGCTGTCGCCGGGTTGAAGCGGCCATGCATCTCGATGAGGATTTCGACCTCCGGGCCAACGGCGTCGCGCACCGCCTCGACGATGGCCACCACGCGACGCTTTTCCTCGCGCTCAAGCTCGTAGAACCCGTGACCGAACGGATCGAGTTTGAGCGCTCGGTAGCCGCGTTCCAGCACCTTGCGCGCTGCTTCGGCGAAGGCCTCGGGCGTCCGCTCCACGGTGTACCAGCCGTTGGCGTACGCCTTGATCTTGTCCCGCACTGCGCCGCCGAGCAGCTTGTAGACCGGCTGGTTCAGCGCCTTGCCCATAATGTCCCAGCAGGCAATCTCGATCGCGGCAATGCCGGACATGATCACGTAGTCGGGCCGGGCGTAGTCGTTGCGGAGCATCCGTTGCACCAGGTCTTCGACATTGAACGGGTCGGTGCCGAGCACATGGTTCGGGACTGCTTCCGCAAAGTAGCCGAGCAGGGCGTCGGTGTGGTTCAGCATCCGCACCTCGCCGACACCGGTAATCCCCTCATCGGTGATGACCTGCACGAACGTCAGGTTGCGCCAGGCCGTCCCCATCACGTACGTCTTGACATCGACGATCTTCACGCCACTCGTCTCCTTCCGTACTCCCTAGGCACGCACCCCATCGTGCTCCACCAGCACCTTGATCACGCCCGGCTGCCGTGTCCGCAGCGTGTCGAGCGCCGTCGCGTAGTCGGCGAGCGGAAACCGGTGGCTGATCAGTGGACGCAAGCGCAGCAGCCCAGCGCTGAAGAGCGCGACTGCCTGCTCCCACGCCACCGTGCTCGCGCCAAACGTGCCGACAACCGTCAGATGCTTGAAGACGAAGAGATCGCTCGGGATCGTCAACTGTGCGCCGGCCCCTGCTGCCCCGGTTAACGCGACGGTACCGCCGCGCCGAGCGAACGCGAACGCCTGCTCGACAGCGTCAGCCCGTCCCGCGCCTTCAAAGACGAAGTCCGCTCCACGCTCGCCTGTACGCTGCTGGAACGCCATGACCGGGTCGCCGTCGCGGGCATTGATCGTCTCCGTCGCTCCCAGCTCGCGCCCTGCTGCCAGCCGTTCCGGATGCCGGCCAACGAGCACAATCGCCCGCGGACTGTAGAGCCGTGCCACCTGCACTGCCAACAAGCCGATCGTCCCGTCGCCGATGACAACAACAAGATCGCCTGGCTCGGGGTGCGCGCGCAAGAAGCTATGGACCACGACGGCGCTCGGCTCAAGCAACGGCGCCTCGTCAAGCGCGGCCTCGGGCGGCAAGCGATGGAGTTGGCGCGCCGGGACGACCACGTATTCGGCTGCGCCGCCCGGTCGGGTGAAGCCAAGTTCATCGTAGCCGCGTTCACACAAGTCTGTCAGCCCGCGGCGGCAATTGCGGCAGGTGCCACACGCTACGAAGCCTTCGACGGCAACATGATCCCCCACCGCAACATGCTGCACGCCGGGTCCCAGCGCCACGACCGTCCCTGCCCACTCATGACCCGGCACCAGCGGGTAGCGACAGTATTCCGGCGGATGACGCCCTTCGAAGAGTTCAACGTCAGTGCCGCAGATACCGACAGCCGCTGAGCGGACGAGCACCTCGCCCGGCCCAGGCTGTGGTATTGGCCGTTCCTCAATCGCGATCCGGCCCGGTTCAACAATGACTGCTGCGCGCATGCATGATCCTTCCGCTCACGACATCACGCTCGCGTGTCCTGTCGCCGCGGCGAGCACGCGTTCCTCGGTTGCTTGCGAGCGGGGGAATTCGGCGACAATGCGTCCTTCGCGCATCACCAGAATCCGGTGGCTCATCGCCAGCACTTCTGGAAGTTCTGAGGAGATCAGCAGGATGGCGACTCCCTGCCGGGCAAGATCGGCGATAAGCTTGTGCACTTCGGCCTTGGCGCCGACATCAATACCCCGCGTCGGCTCGTCGAGGATCAGGATGCGCGACTGCGCGGCAAGCCAACGCGCTAACACGACTTTCTGCTGATTGCCACCGCTCAAGTTCATGACCCGCTGGTCGACCGACGGGGTGCGGATGCGCAGCTCCTCGACGTACCGCTGCGCCAGCACGCGCTCGCGCCGTTGTTGGAAAATGCCGAGTCGGCTGAGCATGGGAATGAGCGGCAGCGTGGTGTTCTGCCGGACAGCAAGGATGAGCACGAGCGCTTGCAGCTTCCGGTCTTCTGGCACGAAACCGATGCCGAGCCGTACCGCATCACGCGGGGTGCGAATTCGCACCGGCTGTCCATCGACAAGCATTTCGCCGGTGTCGTAGGGGTCAACGCCAAAGAGGCAGCGCGCGAGTTCCGTACGGCCAGCGCCGACTAATCCTGCCAGCCCGACAATCTCACCGGCGCGGATGCTGAGGGTGATGTCATGTAACACGCCACGGCGGCTCAGCCCGCGCACCTCGAGGCGGACACGTGGCTCGGGATCGGGCAAGTCAGCGTAGAAGGCCTGGAGGTCGCGCCCAACCATCAGCCGAATGAGTTGCTCACGCGTCGCATCGCGCGCTGGCAGCGTCGCGACGACTTGCCCGTCGCGCATGACGGTGATCCGGTCAGCAAGCGCGAAAATTTCGTCGAGGCGATGGGAAATATAGAGGATTGCCACGCCGCGGGCGCGCACGTCGCGCAGCAAGGCGAAGAGGCGCTCGGTTTCTTGCAGCGACAGCGCGCTCGTCGGCTCGTCGAGGATGAGCACCCGCGCGTTCCGTGAGAGCGCCCGTGCAATCTCCACCAGCTGCTTCTGGCCAACGCTCAGGCGGGCAACCGGCACCTGCGGGTCAAGCGACAACCCGACTTGCTCGAGGAGTGCGCTGGCTTTTTGCCATACCGTTGGCCAATCGACCAGCCAGGTGGCGCTCTCGCGTCCAGGAAGTTGTCCCAGCAAGAGATTTTCAGCGACCGTGAGCTTATCGATGAGGCTCAACTCCTGATAGATGATGGCGATGCCGTGGGCGAGCGCATCGCGTGGGTCGGTGAAGCGTACTGGCTGCCCGTCGATGCAGATCACGCCGTCGTCTGGCTGGAGGGCACCAGAGAGAATCTTCATTAAGGTCGACTTGCCAGCGCCATTTTCGCCGACGATCGCGAGGACTTCGCCTGGGTAGACGGTCAGGGAGACGCCGGTGAGTGCGTGGACACCTGGGAAACGCTTGTGAATGTCGCGCGCTTCGAGAATTGGGACGCGCTCGGCTGCCGCCTCGCCCTGCTGTTCCATGTGCTCCCTCATCACGTTGCCTGCCGGGGGGCAGCCACGCAGTGAGACCTGGCTGCCCCCCCACACTCGTTCACTTGGTGTAGGTCGTGAGGTTGTCCTTGGTCACGACGGTGACTCCCGTGTCGATGTTCTGGAACGGGGGCTTCGCTTTCCCAGTGAGAATATCATATGCCCACTGGACCGTCAGCACACCCATCTGCACCGGTCGCTGCACCATCGTGGCCTGGATAATTCCCTCCTGAATGGCCCGCTTGGTCTCATCCAGGTCGTCGAAGGCGACGATCTTGAGCTTGCCGATGCGATCCTTGAAGTCTGGCCCCTTGAGGACTTGCGCAAGCGCCGGACCGCCAGTCGCGCTGACACAGGCAATCCCGTCGAGGTCAGGATGTGCGCGGAGCATCGCCTCGCTGACGCTCAGCGCCTTCTGCGCGTCGTCGTCCGTCGCCTGGATATCGACGACCTGGATCGACGAGCCAACGGCCTGCTTCAGGCCGTCGATCCGTTGGTTGAGGTTCAGGGCGCTCAGAACGCCGGTCAGGATGCCGATCTTGCCCTTGCCCCCAAGTAGCTGAGCCAGCGCTTGGCCTTGGGCTTTGCCGGCATTGGTATTGTCGGTGCCGATGTACATCACCCGTTGGCTGTTCGGCGAGTCAGAATCGAAGGTCATCATCAAGATGCCTTGCTTCATGCCCTCGGCGATCACAGGCTCGACGGACTTCGGGTCATTCGGCGAGATTGAGATGGCGTTGACTTTCTTCGTGATGAGATCTTCGATCATCTTTACTTGCGTTGCCGGATCGGCCGTTTGTGGGGCAACCCACTGGAGGGTCACGCCGAGTTCTTGCGCTTTCTGGCTCGCGCCTTTGCGCACGTCCTCAAAGAACGGGTGAACGAGTTTCGGGACGATCGCGATCGTGATCTTGGTTCCCGCCGCGACAGTCGGCACTGCCATCTGGGTTCCGGTTGATGCCGCGGTTGCGCTCGCCGCGGCTGTTGGCGACGCAGCCGCCGTGGTGGCAGCGCTTGTCGGTGATGCGGCGGCCTTCGTCGCCGCTGGCGTCGGCGATGCCGCCGGTTGCGCAGCTGGGGCCGTGGTCGGGGTTGGTGTCGCCTGTTGCCCGCAGGCGGCGAGGAGCAGCGATGCTGCGCCTGCCGCAGCAGCACCAAGCACCTGTCGTCGTGTCCAGCGCATTCCGTAATTCGGCATAGTCTCCTCCGTCACTGTTGTGCCCTCTTCCCAACACACCGTAGCCGAAGAACGTCGCTGCCTATCCTCGTGGCTTGTCACCTCCTCCCCCTGCGTGCTCCTGCGCTGCTGCCTGATGCCATGGCGGCGGCTCGATCGCACCGTCGAAGCGCGCTGTCCCGCGGTAGCCGAGCCGCTCTGAGAGCGCGCGAGCGCCCTGGCGGATCAACTGGGCGAGTTCAAGAATCCGGACGGGATCATCGCGAATAATCGGGAACGAAATACTCATCGCCGCGACCATGCGCCCCTCGTGGTCGTAGACCGGCGCGGCCACACAGCGCGCGTCAAGGTTGGACTCGCAGTTGTCGTAGGCAAGGCCGCGGCGACGCGTTGCCGCCAGCTCGGCTTTCAACGCCGCGAGACTGGTGATGCTGTTCGGGGTCATGCCCACCAGGCCACCAGCCTGCCGATAGCGCTCCTCCAGTTCGTGGTCCGCAAGGCCGGACAGGAGCATCTTCCCCACGGCAGTGCAGTGGGCGGGCAACCGCTTGCCGATGGCGGAGACCAGCCGGACGGGATTCGTGCTGTCAACCTTGGCGATGTAGAAGACCTCAACGCCGTCAAGGACGGCGACATGCACCGTTTCCCCACACCGGGCTGCGACCTGCTGCGCAACCAGCTGTCCCTCGCGGGCGAGGTCGAGTCCAGCGGCGTAGGCATTGCCGAGTTCAAAGAGGCGCACCCCCAGCGTGAAGCGATGGGGCTGATGGGCATCAGGCTGGAGGTAGCGGCGCGCCACGAGCGTGCCGACAAGCTCGTGAGCCGTGCTGCGCGGCAAGTTCAACGCAGCGGCAATCTCGGGGACAGACAACGCCGGCGGCGGCGACTGCCGCAAGAAGAGCTCGAGGATATCGAGCGCGCGGACGACTGCCGGAACCTGACGTGGCATACCTGTGTCCGATCTCCTCGACGCTGTCCACCATCTGCGCCAACAGCAATGTTGCTGGTGTGTCCGATATTTCGGATACTGTCTGATATTACAGCCTTGCTTTTACTCTATCGGCTCACCCCACGGTTGTCAAGTACCTGAACCGCCCGACGCGTGCGTGTTGCAGCACGAGCGGGCGCCGCGCAACTCATACGTGTTCGGCATCAGCGGTGCGTGGCACGCTGGCACGGCCGGCTAGTCTCCGCCTGCTCATGTCACTCCCCGCTGCGCACGCCTGCCTGGGCGTTAGCACGGTCGCGGGTGCGGCATGCCG
>ERZ795042.1246-NODE-1246-length-17075-cov-24.966451_pt1 | contig 17075 bp, 21 predicted proteins | sample MGYA00375126_ERZ795042 | MGnify/ENA primary metagenome ERZ795042 (study PRJEB30171, sample SAMN05518105) | compost metagenome | isolation source: Feedstock adapted compost from Newby Island compost facility, Milpitas, CA | place: USA:Newby Island compost...
ACATCCCGGGCTTCATGATCGTCGTGCTCGGAACCCTGGGCGCCACGATGGTCTCCCAGCCGCTCTCCATCATGATCGGCCTTCCCAAAGCGATCATGAAGGCGTTCTTCGGAGCCAGCGCTCACAATTCTGCCGAAACCGTTGACCTTCTCGTAAGCATGGCGGACCGAGCACGCCGAGAGGGTCTGCTGGCGTTGGAGAGTGAGATAGACAAGATCCTCGACCCGTTCACGAAGAAGGGCGTGCAGTTGATGATCGACGGCACGGATCCTGAGCTGCTCCGCCAGATCATGGAGATCGAGGCCGAATCGATGAAGCATCGCCACGAAGGCCACTACCACGCGCTCGAATTCATGGGCGGCATCGCGCCAACGATCGGCGTCCTCGGCGCAGTCATGGGACTCATGTCTGTCATGCAGCACCTCGATGAGCCGGAGCACATTGGCCCGGGTATCGCTACCGCATTCGTTGCGACCTTCTACGGCGTCTTCACCGCTAACGTCCTCTACCTCCCGCTCGCGAAGAAGCTCCAGATCATCAGTAAGCACGAACAGGCTTCGCTCGAGCTCGTCATCGAAGGCCTCATGTCCATCCAGGCTGGCGACAACCCCCGCATCGTGCGGGAGAAGCTCGAAGGGTTCCTCAACCCGACGGAGCGCAAGGGTTCCGATGCCGCACTTCCCGGCGCTGCCGCGAAGGAGGCCGCATGAGCCGGAAAGCTCCCGAGCCGCCACCCCACGAGAACCACGAGCGATGGATCGTCAGCTACGCGGACATGATCACGCTCCTGCTCGCGACTTTCGTCGTGCTCTTCGCCATGAGCGATCCGAACTCGACGAAGCTCGAGAAAGTGCGCGAGTCCATCGACAAGGCGTTCACCGTCGACGTGCTGCGGGGCTCCTTCGGCTCCTCCCCCATCTTCGAGGGCGGCGCCGGCGGCGTGGTCCCTACCATCGAGGAGCTGAAGTCCGACCAGCTCGCCCGCCTCAGCGAACAGCTCGGCGAGGCTGCCCGGCGGCTCGGGATCATCTCCGGCATCCAGATCCGGGCCGACGAGCACACCATCACCATCAGCCTCTCCGACAACCTCCTCTTCGACTCCGGTAGCGCAGAGCTGAAGCCGGGCAGCCAAGACGTGCTCCGCGAGGTCGCAGCCCTCCTCCGCGACCTGCCGAACGAGATCCGCGTCGAGGGACACACGGACAACGTCCCGGTCAACAATCCGGAGTATCCGACGAACTGGGAGCTCTCGGCGGCCCGCGCGACCGTCGTCGCGCGCTTCCTCATCGAGGAGGGCGGAATCCCGGCGGCCCGGATCCACATCGCCGGCTACGCCGACACGGAGCCGATCGCTCCGAACGACACGCCCGAAGGTCGGGCCCTCAACCGCCGCGCGGACATCGTCATCCTCTACCCGTCGGAGGAGGAGCTCGCCCAGCTGTTCACGCCCACGCCCGAGGAGGAGCAGCGATGAAGGTCGACGTGAAGATCCTCGCCGTCGTCGGCGTCGTGCTCGCCGCCGCGTTCTGGTTCTACATCAAGCCGAACTACCTCGAGGCGCAGACGCCGCCGGTGTACACGGAGGAGGAGCTGGCCGCCGCGCCTCGCCCGACGCTGGTGCTCGAAGAGCGCGTCCTCAACCTCCGGTCGGACCCCACCGCGCCTCACTACGTGAAAGTGGCGATCGCTCTTGAGTTCGAGGACCCGGAGCTGAAGTGGATGGGACTCTCCGGCGAGGCGTTGGCGAAGAAGAACGAAGAGTTCTCCCTCGAGCTCGAACCTGAGCTCCACCGGATCTGGGACGTCATCACGTCCGTCATCGGCGAGAAGAGCATCGAAGAGGTATCGACGGAGGAAGGGCGGGAAGCGCTGAAGGAGGAGCTGAAAGCAGAGCTGAACGCAGTCCTCCACGACCACAAGGTCGAGCACGTGTACTTCGCCACCTTCCTCACGCAGTGAGGTCCCGTGATGGGTGATCCGAAGCAGGTCGTCTCCCAGCTCCTCAGTGACGGTCAGGCGGAAACGCTCGCGAACTTCGCTGCCGCAGCGTGGCAGAGCGTCTCGAGCGCGCTGGCGCAGGCGCTCGGGTCGGCCCCCGCGCTTACCGGAACCGATGGCCTTCTCCTCATGCCCGAAGAAGCCGCTGGCCGCCTGCCGGCGCGACACCTCGCCGCACCCCTCGAACTGACGACGAACGACGACCGCTCTGCGACCGCCTACCTCTTCGCCGACACGGAGGGAGCCGCCAAGGCGCTCGGGTCGGAGGCGGACACACCGGAGGATGAGGAGCAGCAGACGATCGTCGTTGCCTCCACCATCCTCGCCCAAGCGCTGCAGGCGCTGAACTCGGAGGTGCTCGCGCCGACGCCCGCCGGGCTCGTCCTCGCCCTCGATGACCTCGTGGCGAACTCCGGAGCGGAACTGCTGGGCAGCATCGAAGACCCCGGGCTCTGGCTCACGCTCCACCTCGAGCGCGAGCGCCCTTTCACGCTCACGGCGTTCCTCCCTGGCACCTTCCTCGACATCCTCGCGGACGGCTACCAGGGGGCGGCGGCGACGCCCGCATCCGACGAGTTCCGGCTCTCCCAGGAGGAGCTCGACGCAGCCGCCGTGGTCATCGAGGAACCCGAGCCCGCCAGCGCGAAAGCTCCGCCCCAGGAGCCGACGCCGATCTCCGCCCACCGCGCGCAGTTCGCGCCGCTCGATCCAGGCCCCCTGCAGCAGGAGCGCCAACGGCTCGAGCTCCTGGCCGACCTCGAGCTGAACGTGACGGTGGAGCTCGGGCGGACCACGCTCACCGTGGCCGAGGTCCTCAGCCTCGGGCCGGGGTCAATCATCGAGCTCGAGCGCATCGCGGGGGAGCCGGTCGACATCCTCGTCAACGACCGCCTCGTGGCGCGCGGGGAAGTGGTGGTCGTCGATGAGAACTTCGGCGTGCGAGTCGTCGAAGTGCTGCGGAAGGGTCAGGAGCAACAACGGGAGGCAGGCTGATGGGAGCCCCGAGGCGCACCGGGTGGCTCGTGGCTGCGGTTGTCGCCGCCCTCCTGCTGCTCACCCTCGTCCTTTGGTGGCCTCGGGGTAGCTCCGACGGGGACACCGTGGCCCTGCAGCCCGCGCCGATCGCGCCGGAAACGGTCGACACGGACTCCGGCACGTCGGCCGGCACCGTCGAGTTCGGCGCCGCGGAGCTCTTCTCCCTCCTCTGGCGCTTCGCCCTCGTCGGGGTGGCGATGGCGGCGGCGGTCGCCGGGCTCCGCTGGTGGACGAAGCGCGCCGCTTCCCCACGCAGTACGACGGGGCTGATGCGGGTGGTGGACACGCTCGCCGTCGGGAACGGCCGCACCATCCACCTGCTCGCCCTCGGGGAGCGGGTGCTCGTGGTCGGGGCGACGGCGCAGACGCTCACCTACCTCACGGAGCTGGACGAAAGCACCGCCCGACGGGTCCTCGAGGGGGAGGAGCGCCGTTCCTTCCGGTTCTCGCGCGAGCTCCTGCGCTCCCTCGGCCGAGCGGAGGGAGAGCGCCCGCCGTTCGTGGAGGTTCGCTCGTGAGGACGAGGAAGGGGCGGCTCGCGTTCTTGCTCGTCGGGGCTCTCGCGGCCGCCGCCCTCAGCGGCTGCACGGCGGAGACCGGCGGGCAGCCCGCCCCGCCTCCGCCCCAGGACCCCGGGACGACCTCCGTCGCAATCCAGCTCTTGCTGCTTCTGACGGTGCTCTCCCTCGCGCCTGCCATCCTCGTCATGGTCACCTCGTTCACCCGCATCGTCGTCGTCCTCTCGCTCGTTCGCAGTGCAATCGGCGTCCCGCAGCTGCCACCGAACCAGGTCCTCATCGGCCTCGCGCTCTTCCTCACCGCTTTCGTCATGGCGCCGACGCTCCGCGAGGTGAATGAGGAGGCGCTCCAGCCGTACCTCGCCGGCTCCCTCAGCCAGGAAGAGGCGTTCGCCAGGGCGGAGGACGCGCTCCGCGCGTTCATGCTTCGCCAGACGCGGGAGTCCGACCTCGCGCTCTTCCTCAAGCTGAGCAACGAGCCGAGACCGGAGACCCCGGACGACGTCCCTACCTACGTTCTCGTCCCGGCCTTCACGATCTCCGAGCTCAAGACGGCCTTCCAAATCGGCTTCATCATGTTCATTCCCTTCCTCGTCATCGATCTGGTCGTTTCGTCCGCGCTTCTGAGCATGGGAATGATGATGCTCCCACCGGTCGTCGTCTCATTACCGTTCAAGTTGATGCTCTTCGTTCTCGTTGACGGATGGAGTCTCATCGCGGGGTCCTTGGTGGGAAGCTTCGCTTGAAGGAGTTGAAATGAACGAGTCGGTGGTCCTCGCGCTCGGAAAGGAAACGCTTTGGGTTACGTTCCTCGTGGGCGCGCCTCTCTTGGGAGTGACGATGCTCATCGGGGTCGTGATCTCGGTGATCCAAGCGATGACGCAGATCAACGAGCTTACGCTCACGTTCGTCCCGAAGATCATCGGAGTGTTCCTCGTGCTCGTCCTCTTCGGGCCTTGGATGCTCGACACGCTCGTCTCGTTCACCACCGTGCTCTTCGGCAATCTCGACGTCTACGTGAGGTGAGCATGCCAACGGCACCATACGGTCCGGCGCTGGCGTGGGTGGCCTTCCTCCTCTTCCTGCGGAGCTCCGCGCTCGTCGTGACCGCGCCGGTGCTCTCGCACCACTCGGTGCCGCCGCTCGTGAAGGTGGGACTCGCCGCTGGGCTCGCGCTCGTTCTCGCACCGCTCGTCCCGCCGGAAACGTCGCCGCCGGCCACGCTCGCCGCGGTCATCGAGGCGGTGCTGCGGGAGGCGCTGTTCGGGCTCGCGTTCGGGTTGGCGATGAACCTGGCGTTCGCGGCGATTCAGATGGCCTCGCGCGCCGTCGGGGTCCAGATCGGGTTCAGCATCGGGGGCGTCGTCGATCCGATCTCGGGCGTGGACTCGGGGGCGCTCGACCAGTTCTACGTGGTGTTGGCCACCCTCGTCTTCTTCGCCGTGGAGGGACACCACGCCGTGCTCCTCGCGCTCGGCACGACGGTGCGGGCGATCCCGCCGGGGACGTTCGATCCGTTCGCCTTCAGCGCCGAAGGCATCGCCGCGTTCGGCGCCGGGCTCTTCGTCATCGCCCTGCGCGTGGCCCTGCCGCTCCTCGTGGCGCTGCTCCTCGTCGACTTCGGGCTGGGATTCGTCGCGCGAACGGTCCCGCAAGTGCAGGTGCTCCTTCTCGGCCTCCCGCTGAAGGTCGGCGTAGGGCTCCTCGTGATGATCGCTGCCCTCCCCGCGACCGCCTACCTCATGAAGGCGGCCGTCGAGGGGCCGATGGCCGAGGCGAGCGCGCAGCTCATGGGAGTGAGGTGAACCCGTGCCGGGCGAACGCACCGAGGCCCCGACGCCACGGCGGGTCCGCGAGGCGAGGCGGAGAGGCGAGGTCGCCCGCAGTCCGGAGCTCGCCTCGCTCGCCGTCCTCCTCGCCGGCGCGGCCGGGCTGAAGCTCCTCGGGCCGTGGATGGCGGGCGAGCTGGGACAGCTCGTGCGGGAGGCGCTCACGGTGGAGCGCGCGGAAGCGTACGACGCCGCCGCGCTCGCGCGATCCGGCCGGGGGGCAGCGACGTCCTTCCTCCGGCTCCTCGGCCCGTGGCTCGCGATCGTCGCGATCGCCGGGGTCGGCGCGAACCTGGTGCAGACAGGGTTCGTGCTCTCCGGCACGCCGCTCCGTCCCCGGCTGAGCGCCCTGAACCCGGTGAACGGCGCCCGCCGGCTCTTCGGGCTGGACGGTCTCGTCGGGCTGGCGAAAGCGATCGTGAAGTTGGCGGTCGTCGCGGCGGTGGTCTCGCTCACGCTCGTCCGGCAGGTGGAGGAGATCGCCGCGCTTGGGACTCTACCGCTCGGGGCGGCGACGGCGCGCTCCGTGGAGCTCGTCTTCGAACTCGCCTGGCGGGGGCTCGCTGCGTTCGCTGTCGTCACGGCAGCGGACTTCCTCTGGCAGCGGTGGCGGTACCAGCGCTCCCTTCGGATGAGCAAGCAGGAGGTGAGGGAAGAGTACAAGGAGACGGAGGGGAACCCGGAAATCAAAGCCGCCTGGCGGCGCCGGCGGCACCAGCTTCTGAACCGGATGATCGCTGCCGTGCCGAAGGCGGACGTCGTGGTGACGAACCCGGTCCACTACGCCGTGGCGCTGAAGTACGACCCGGTGTCGATGCAGGCGCCGGTGGTCGTGGCGAAGGGCGAACGCCTCCTCGCGCAGCGCATCAAGGAGGTGGCCCGCCGACACGGGGTGCCGATCGTGGAGGAGCCGGCGCTCGCCCGCGCGCTCTTCCGCGCGGTCCCGGTCGGCAAGCCGATCCCTGCGAGCCTGTACCGCGCCGTCGCCGAGGTGCTGGCGTGGGTGTACACGCTCCGCCAGCGGGCGCGGGGGTTCGGTGGGAGCCCAGCACCAGCTGAGGGAGGAGCGTAAGTGACGATCCAAGCGCAGGGCGTAACGAACCGTTCCCTCGCCCGTGTGCTCGGGCAGACCGATGTCCTCCTCGCCGTCGGGATCGTCCTCGTCGTGGGCATGATGGTCGTGCCGCTGCCCACGCCGCTGGTCGACCTCCTCCTCACGGTGAACCTCGCGGCCTCGGTCCTCATCCTGCTCGTCGCCATCTACACGGAGGAGCCGCTGCGCTTCTCCGTTTTCCCTTCCCTGCTCCTCATCACCACCCTCTTCCGACTCGCGCTCAACGTGTCGACGTCCCGCCTCATCCTCCTGCAGGCCGATGCGGGGAACGTCGTCGACGCCTTCGGCAGCTTCGTGGTCGGAGGCAACCTCGTCGTCGGGATCGTGGTCTTCGTCATCCTCGTCGTCATCCAGTTCGTGGTCATCACGAACGGTGCCGGACGCGTGGCCGAAGTGGCCGCCCGGTTCACCCTCGACGCGATGCCGGGGAAGCAGATGGCCATCGATGCGGATTTGAACGCGGGGCTCATCGACGAGGCGGAGGCGCGGCGACGGCGGCGGGAGATCGCCGCAGAAGCGGACTTTTATGGGGCGATGGACGGCGCGAGCAAGTTCGTGAAGGGCGATGCCATCGCCGCCGTCGTCATCATCCTCGTCAACATCATCGGGGGGCTCGGCGTCGGCGTGCTCCAGCAAGGGTTCGGGCTCTCGGAGGCGCTCGAGCGGTACGCCCGGCTCACCGTCGGCGACGGCCTCGTCTCCCAGCTCCCGGCCCTGCTGCTGAGCACGGCCGCGGGCATCGTGGTCACGCGAGCGTCCAGCGACACCCATCTCGGCGCGGAGATCGGACGGCAGCTCACCGCGCAGGCTCGGCCCCTCTACGTGGCGGGGGCGATGTTGTTCGTCTTCGGCCTCCTCCCGGGGCTGCCGACCGTCCCCTTCTTCACGGTGGGCGCGCTCGCGATCGCCGGCGGGTACTTCGTCAGCCGCCGACTCGAAGCGGAGCGGCGGGCGGCCGCTGCGCCCCCGGAAGAGCCGCCGCGGCCGGAACCCGCCAGCCCGCAGCAGGTGATCCAGATGATGTCCGTCGAACCGCTGGAGATCGAGGTCGGGTACGGGCTCATCCCGATCGTCGACGAAGCCTCGGGCGGGACGCTTCTCCGCCGCATCGCGATGATCCGCCAGCAGCTCGCCATGGAGATGGGGTTCGTGCTGCCCACCGTTCGCGTGCGGGACAACCTCCAGCTCCCCCCGAACGAGTACGTCGTGAAGCTGCGCGGAGTGGAAATCGCACGCGGGCAGCTCATGCCGGGGCAGTACCTCGCCATGGACCCGGGAACCGCAGAGGGAGAGGTGCCGGGCACCGAGACGGTGGAGCCCGCGTTCGGGCTCCCGGCGAAGTGGATTCCGCCGAACCAGCGGGAGCGGGCCGAGCTGCTCGGGTATACGGTCGTCGACGCCGAATCCGTCCTCGCGACGCACCTCACCGAGCTCGCTCGGCGGTTCGCTCCCGAGCTCCTCAGCCGGCAAGACACCCAGAACCTGCTCGAGAACTTGCGGCGGGAGTACCCAGCGCTCGTCGACGACCTCGTCCCCAACACCCTCACGGTCGGCGAAATCCAGGAGGTGCTCCAGAACCTGCTCGCGGAACGGGTCTCGATCCGCGACCTCGTCACCATCTGCGAGACGCTCGCCACGCACGGGCGGACGACGAGGGACATCGACCTGCTCACCGAGTACTGCCGCGCCGCGCTCGCGCGGCAGATCACCCGTCAGTACGCAGACCAGAGCCTCGTGCTCCGCGTCATCACCGTCTCGAACGAGACGGAGGAGGCGCTGGCGTCCGCCGTCCAGCACACGGAGCACGGCAACACGCTCGCCCTGTCGCCGTGGGACGCGCAGCAGCTCCTCGGGGCGATTGCGGCGGCGGTCGAGAAGGTCGCCGCTTTGGGGTACGAGCCAGTGCTGCTCTGCTCCTCTCGCATCCGGCTCGCCCTGCGACGCTTCATCCAACGCCGGCTCCCGAACGTGGCGGTGCTCTCCTACGCCGAGGTAGCGCCGGAAGCCACGGTCGAGGCGGTCGGTCATCTGGAGGTGCGCCTTGGAAACGAAGCGGTATATCGGGAGTGACCTGCGCCGGCTCTTCGCGCGGATCGAGCGGGAGCTCGGCCCGGACGCGGTGGTGGTCCGCACGCGCACCCTGCTCCGAGAGGGGGGAGACCCCCTCATCGAGGTCATCGCCGCCCCCGGCGAGGGCGAAGGCTTCGGCCTCCAAGTGGAGCAGGCCGTTGCGGAGTCGCTCCTGCAGCGCGTGATGCGGATCGAGCCGCAGCTCACCCTGGGAGAGCTGGAGGACCTCCTCGCACGAGAGAGCGGCGGGGAGGGGACGGAAGCTGCTCTGGAGGAGGGCGCCACCCGCAGCGACCTCGAGGAGAGCCGGACGTCGGCAGGGGCGGCGCCGGAGCAGCAGCGCGCCTTCGAGCCCGTCTTCGTGTTCCGGAGCACGCAAGGTGATCCGGCTTGGCAGGAGGAACTCGCCCGCGTCGGGTTCTCGCCCGCCGCGCTGGCCGTCGTCGCCGAGCTCGCGCCGGAATCCCCATCCGCTCGGGGAGCGATCGTGGCGACGCTCCGTCGGCTCCTCCCTCGCTTCCCGAGTGAGGAGGAGCAAGCGGCGCTCGCCGTCATCGGCGCGCCGGGCAGCGGGAGAACGACGGCGCTCGTGCGGATGGCGATCGACTGCCTCGATGCCGGTCGGCCGGCCGTGCTGGTGGCCGCCGACCACGAGCGCGCCGCGGCGACGGAGCTACTGCGCGCGTACGGGGAGGCGCTCGGAATCGAGGTCATCGAGGACGACTGCGACTGGCGGGCCCTCGCTCGCGCCGTGCGTCGGGCAGCCGCTGGGACGTGCTTCTTCGTCGACGCACCCTCGGACGCCTGGTTCGAGCGGCGTCCGCCTCTCCCGACCTACGCCTACCTCGCCGTGCCCCGCACCTTCCAGACGGGGGCGCTGGAGGCGCTCGTTGCACCCTACGTCGACGAGGAGATCGCCGGGGCGATCCTCACCTTCGCCGACGTCGACACCGACCTGACACCAGCACTCTCCTTCGTGATCGGCCGCCGGCTCGGCCTCGCCTTCCTATCCTGCGGTCGCGACATCGCGAGCGGGATTACGGAAGCAGACCCGGCGGCGCTCGCATCAGGGGTTCTCCCAGAGAAGACGGGGGAGTTGTCCAATGGCCGCCTCTCCGCGACGGCGTGACGATCGGCTCAAGCGGATGGGGATCGTACCTGGCATGACCCTGCGTATTTCGTACGTCGCAGGCGAAGCAATGGAAGAGTGCACGACCCTCGTGGAGGAGGTGACGCCGGACCGGATCGGGGTCGCGGTTCCGATCTCCCGCCTCCGCGAGCGGCCGCTCCCCCGCGGCGTCCCCCTCTGGGCATCGTTCACGTTCCGGGAGCGGCAGTGGCGCTTCGTGACCCACGTCGTCGGGCGAAGCACTGGCGGCGACCTCCAGTACCTGGCAGCGCCGGAGGAGGTGGAGAGCGCCGACCGGCGCCGATACTTCCGCCTCCCCACAGCGCTGCGGCCCACCAGTCTGTTCCGGCTCGTCCTGGAGGCGAACGACGCAGCCGTGGCGCCGGAGATCGACGGGACGGTCGTCGACCTCAGTGAAGGCGGCTGCTGCATCAGCACGCGCGACGATGCCGTGCGCGCCGGCGAGCTCCTGGGGATGGAGCTGGAGCTCCCGCATGTCGGGCGCATCGTCGGTCGGCTGCGCGTCGTCTCGATTGACGAGCCGACGCGCCAGCGCCGGAACCGGCGGCTCCACTGCGAGTTCGTCGGCGCGAGCCTGTCGATGCGGGATCGGATCGCGCGGTACGTGATCCGGCGGCAGCTCGAGATGCGGCGGAGGGGCCAGCTATGAGCCCTCTACCCCCGATGACCGTGGCGAAGTGGGGGGTGTACGGCGCCGCCCTCTTCGCTCTCCTTAGTGCGTGGCTCGGCCTCCGCGCTGGAGGAACGTGGGATTATGTCATTCTGCGCACCGTGTTCGTCTTCGTCCTCCTCGCGATCTTCGCCCTCGGGCTAGAGGCAGCGCTCACCCTGCTGCCGCCGCGCCCGCAGGAGCCGCAGCGGCCGACGAAGACCGAGGAGCGGGGAACGCCGGAGGGAGGTGAGCCGCGATGACACGGCAGGAGGCAACGGCGGCTGCTCTCGACCGCGACGCGCTCATCGAGCAGTACGCGCCGCTCGTGAAGTACGTCGTCGGACGGCTCGCCATCGCCCTGCCGGCGATCCTCGACTACGAGGACATCCTCAGCTACGGCACCATCGGGCTCATCGAGGCGCTCGACCGGTACGACCCCTCGAAAGGGGTGAAGTTCGAAACGTTCGCCATCGCCCGCATCCGGGGGGCCATCATCGACGCGCTGCGCGCGCTCGACCGCCTCCCGCGTTCGGTTCGGCAGAAGGCGAAGAAGCTCGACCAAGTCACCGCCCAGCTCACGAACGAGCTCGGTCGCGAGCCGACGGACGAGGAGATCGCGCTCGCGCTCGGGGTAGACCTCGAGACGTACCACCAGACGCTCATCGACACGAGCTGGGTGACCGTCTCCCTCGACGGCCTGCTCGACCGCGACGAACAAACGGACACGGGGATGACGGACCTGCCCGCAGACCCGAACCAGGAGGACTTCACCCTCGACATCGAGCGGCGGCAGCTGCGCGAGGCGCTCGCGCGGGCGATCCGGGCGCTCCCCGAGCGCGAGGCGCTCATCCTCAGCCTCTACTACCGCGATGAGCTCACGATGCGAGAGATCGCGGAAATCCTCGAGATTTCCGAGTCGCGCGTCTGCCAGCTCCACGCCCGCGCGCTCTCCCGGTTGCGGGCTCGCCTGGCACGCGAGGAGGAGGTGTGACGTGACGGACGCGCTCGCACTCCTTGCCCTCTCTCAGCTCGTCTGCCTCGGCGGGCTCGGGTACCTCTACCTCCACATCCAGGAGCTCCGCCGCCGACTGGCGCGCGTCGAAGCGCGGCTCCGGCGCCAAGCGGCAGGGAGCCAGGACGCAGCCCGGCCAGTCCGGATCGCCAACCCCGCGCGTCGGGGGGAGGAGCTCGCCCGGCTCGTGGCCCAGATGCGCCAAGAGGGCGCAGACCTGACGACGCTCGCGCGACGGCTCCAGCGCAGCGAGGAGGAGATCCGGCTCCTCCTTCGCCGATTCGGGGGCGTGCAGCCGTGAGGAACATCGTCACGTTCGTCGGGATCCTCCTGCTTGCGCTCGCCGCCGTCCCCGGGGCGGCGCTGGCGAACGGCGTCCCGCAGCTGGTGAAGCTCACGTACCTGGAAGGCATCTCGAACTGGGGCCCGAAGGACGCGGAGGGCGTGCTCGAGTTCAGCTTCGCCGAGGCGTACGCGCGGGTAGACGTGAAGAACCTCCCGCCGGTCGACGGGTACGAGTACGAAGGGTGGATGGTGGCCCCGGACGGCTCCGCGTACTTCGTCGGCACCATCCCGGTCGACAGCGCCGGCGTGGGGGCGCTCGAAACGAAGCTCGAGGGTCTCGACCGCTACGACTACGACCTCTTCGTCGTCGCCGCCCGTAGCGCGTCGGACCAGCCGGGAGCGTTGCCAGCAGCCCGCTCGATCGCGGGCCGCTTCACCGTCATCCCGGACGAGCCGGCCGGGACGAGCCCCGGCGACATCGTGCCGCGCACCCTTCCCGACACAGGAGAGCGTCCGGCGAACACCCTCCTCGGCAGGGTCCTCATCACGACGAGCGCCGTAGCCCTCGCAGCCGTGCTCCTGCGGCTCTGGCTCCGGCGCAGCAAGGAGCCGAAGCGATGATTCGTGGCCTGTACGCGGCGTACACCGGACTCGAAGCAGCCTGGCGATACCAGGAAGCGCTCGCCGACAACATCGCGAACGCGACCACCGTCGGCTTCAAGCGGCAGGTTGGGGCGCTCGCCTCGTTCGAGGACGTGCTCCTCGCCCAGCAGGAGCCCGTCCCGGCGCCGCTCCCGGCCCGCATCCAGCAGATCGTTGGGCAGATCGGGACGGGCACGTTCGTCGCCGAACTCACGACGGACCTCGCCATCGGGCCGTTCCAGCAGACCGGCGAGGAGCTGGACCTCGCCCTCGAGCGCGGGTTCTTCGCCGTCGAGGGCCCGGACGGGACGCGGTACTACACGAAGGCGGGGCACTTCCAACGGGACGGCGAGGGGAGGCTCGTCACTCCTCACGGCTACTTCGTCCTCGGCGCCGACGGCCTCCCGCTCACGCTTCCGCCAACCCGGGTCGCGGTCGAACCGGACGGCCGGATCGTCGCCGATGGGAACGAAGTCGGCCGCCTCCTGCTGCTGGAGTTCCCGCCGGAGGCGCTCACCCGCGCAGGGCCCGCCTACTTCACCGCCGACGGCGAGGGGATCCCCGTCGACTCCGGGCTTCGCCAGGGCTACCTGGAGCTCTCGAACACCCAGCTCACCGAAGAGCTCACGACGCTCCTCGCGGTCCACCGCGCCTATCAGGCGAACCAGCGCATCCTCGCCACTCTCGACACGACGCTCGAACGGGCGGCGGGCGAACTCGGACGTCTCGGAGGGTAACCATGACCACCATCCTCGCGGCGGCTGCCAGCGGCCTGGCCCACTACCAACAGGTCGTCGACGTCGTTGCCGACAACGTCGCGAACGTGAGCACGCCGGGCTTCAAGGCCACCCGGGCACTGGCGCACGGCGCCCCCGCACTCCCGGGCACGCCCGAGTCGGGACCGCTCGGCGTCCGCCTCACCGCCCTCGAGCGACGGTTCGCTCCCGGGGCGCTCCAGGCTTCGCCCTTCGCCACGGAGGTGGCGCTGCGCGACGACGCCTTCCTCGTGCTCCAGGCGCCGGACGGGACGCGCCGGTACACCCGCGCAGGCACGCTCCGGTTCGATTCGGTCGGGAACCTGGTCGGACCCGAGGGGCTCCTCACCGACCCTCCGATCGTCGTTCCGGGCGACCACACCTCGCCGAGCATCGACGCGTTCGGACGGGTCACGGCGCTCTCGCCGGACGGCGAAACGGTCGAGGTCGGCCGTCTCCAGGTCGCCCGCTTCGTGAACCCGAGCGGGCTGATCTCCGTCGGGGGCGGTCTGTTCGTTCCCTCGGAGAACGCCGGCGCGGTGACCTTCGGCAGCCCGGGAGAAGGCGGGTTCGCGGAGCTAGCAGTCGGATTCCTGGAAGCATCGAACGTCTCGCTCGCGGACGAACTCACCACCCTGATCGTCGCCCAGCGCGCGTACTCCGCGAGCGCCCAGGCGTTCAGGGTCGGAGACGACATGCTCGCGACCGCAGCGAGGCTCACGGCGTAGGAGGGCTCCGATGGCGCGCATCGACGGCATCAACCCCAGCGGGATCGAACGGACGAACGGCCGGGCGGGGCCGGTCGAGGCATCCGGCAGCCGCGAGGCGGCTCAGCCCCACGGTGTCGCCCCGGCGGACGCGGACCGCGTCAGCATCTCTCGTCGAAGCCTGAGGATGGCAACGGCCGTGCGGGCGGTGCAGAGCGCGCCCGACATCCGACACGGCCGTGTCGCCGAGATAAAAGCGGCCATCGCGCGCGGGGAGTACGGCGTCGACGCGGAAGCGATCGCAGAGCGGCTCCTCCGCGCCGGCCTCGCGGACCTCGCCCGATGAACGAAGCACGGCTCGCACAGCTCCAGACGGCGCTCGACCGGCTCATCGAGCTCTCGCGCACGCTCGAGGGCGCCCTCATCCGCTCCGACTTCGGCGCCATCGAGGCGCTCGCGCGCGAGATCCACGGCGTTCTCGACACGCTCCCCGACGCGGAGCCGCCCGAGGCCGCCGACCCGGAACGTCCACTCGAGGCGGGGCCGCTCCCAGCCGATGAATCCGGCATGGAGGCGCAGCAGCTCGCCGAACGGATCGCGGAGCTCCGAGCGATCGAGGAGCGGAACGCGCGCCTCATCCTCGAGGCGATGCGGCTCCGCGAACGCTGGTCCGAGCTCCTCGCCAACATGTCCGCGCCGACCTACGGACCGAAGGGGCGCGCAGCGGCCCCTCGGGTCGTGCTCCGTCGCGACGCGTAGGAGGGAGGCTTCGGTGGCGCTGTCGGTCGGGCTCGACACGGCGGTGAAGGCGCTGCGGGCGCACCAGCTCGCCGTCGACGTTGCCGCCCACAACATCGCCAACGCCCACACGCCCGGGTTCTCCCGGCAGCGGGTGCTGCTCCGCCCGATCGGCCTCGACGGCAGCGACCACTTCACCCGGGACGCATTCCTCGGCCGCCCCGGGTTCGGGGTGGACGCAAGCGACGTCCGCCGCGTGCGGGACATCTTCCTCGACTACCAGATCCGCCTGTCGCTCAGCTCCCGCGGCCGGTACACGGCGCTCGCCGACGCCCTCCGCACGGCGGAGCTCACCTTCAACGATCCGAGCGATGAAGGGCTCGCCAGCGTTCTCGCCGCCTTCTGGGCGTCGTGGCATGACGTCGTCAACACCCCTGAGAACACGGCCGCCCGCACGGCGCTCGTCCACGCCGGCGAGACCCTTGCAGGGCGCATCAGGCGCGCCTTCGACGACCTATCGGCCCTCCGCGAAGACCTGGACCAGCAGGTCGCCCTGATGGCGGAGGAGATCAACGCGAAGGCGCGCGAAATCGCGCAGCTGAACCTCCAGATCAAACAGGTGGAGCTGAACGGGGACAGCGCCAACGACCTCCGCGACCGCCGGGACCTCCTCCTCGACGAACTCGCCGAGCTGGCGAACATCTCCTACGCCGAGCAGGGTGACAGCACCGTCGTCGTGTACCTCGGCAACCACGAGCTCGTGGTGGGCACGGAGTACCGCGCCGTCACTCCCGTCGCGGACGCCGGGAACCCGGGCATGGTGAAGCTCGTCTTCGCGATCGACGGCGAAGAGCTCGCGCCGACGAGCGGGAAGCTGAAGGGCCTCCTCGACGCGCGGGACGTCGAGCTCACCGAGCTCCAATCGAAGATCGACAGCCTCGCCCAGGCGCTCATCACGGAGCTGAACGCGCTGCACAGCGCAGGGTTCGGCCTCGACGGCACGACCGGCGAGCCGTTCTTCACGGGCTCGGGCGCGGCCGACATCGCCGTCAACCCCGTCCTCCTCGCCGATCCGCGCAAGGTCGCAGCCTCCGGAGCGGCGGGCGCACCCGGCGACGCGAGCGTGGCGCTCCAGATCGCGAACCTCGCTCAGACGCCGCTCGCGGCCCTCGGGGACAAAACGGTGGACGAGTTCTACGCGAACCTCGTCACCGTCCTCGGCGCTGACGTGCGCGGGGCGCAGGGCCTCGCCGACTCGAGCGAGCGGCTGGTGAGCCACATCGAGGCGATGCGGCAATCCGTGCAGGGCGTGAACCTCGACGAGGAGATGACGAACCTCGTCGCTTCGCAACGCGCGTACGAGGCCGCGGCGCGGGTGATTACCGCCATCGACGAGATGCTCGAGGTGCTCATCAACCGCACCGGCATCACGGGGAGGTAGCGATGCGTGTGACGGAGCAGTCCCGGCTCGCCAACCATCAGCGGTACCTCCAGGACATCGGCCGGAAGCTCGACGAGACGCAGCGTCGGCTCGCCAGTGGACGGCGGATCGAGCGCGCGAGCGACGACCCTGCCGGCGCTGCCGTCTCGATGCACTACCGTCGCGGGATCGCGTTCGAGGCGCAGATGCGCCGCAACATCGAGAACGGCATCGCGTTCATGAACGTCACGGAAGCGGCTCTCGACGGCGCGACGGACGCGCTCCAGCGCGCCCGCGAGCTGACGGTCCAGGCCGCCAACGACACCCTTTCGCCCGAGGAGCGGCAGACGATCGCGCGCGAGCTCGACCAGCTCATCCGCCACCTCGCCCAGATCGCCAACACGGAGTTCGGCGACGCCTACATCTTCTCCGGGCACCGAACGGACACCCCCGCGTACGCGGTCAGCGGCGATCCGCCCACGGCCATCACCTACCAGGGAGACAACGGACTGCGGGTGCGGCAGATCTCCCGTGAGTCCCAGGCGGCCGTGAACCTCATCGGCTCGGACGTCTTCGGCACCACGTTCGACGATCTCATCGCGCTGCGCGACGCCCTGGACGGCGGGGCGACGGGCAGCGACATCGCGCCGTACCTCGGGCAGATCGACGAGGCCCTCGAGCGCATCCTCGCCGCGCGGGCGGAGCTCGGGGCCCGGATCAACCGCTTCGAGGCGGCGCTGCGCCAGAGCGAAGTCACCGACCTGAACCTCCAGGAGCTGAAGTCGGATGTCGAGGACGTGGACCTCGCCGCAGCCATCGTGCAGCTCGGAAACGAACAGGTGGCGCTCCAAGCTGCGCTCGGCGCTATCGCGCGCGCGTCGAGCCTCACCCTCCTCGACTACCTCCGCTGACCACTCCGTCCCCCGAAGAGCGGCCGCCGTATCGGTGACCTCCCCGATCATCACCGCGCATCCCCGGCACGTTCACCGAACGTTCCCGTAAGGGCAGAGCGCCGAGCATCGATAACCACGGCGAATCGCCCGAACCGCAGTCACGGGCGACGGGAACGAACTCTTCGAGGAAGGGGAAGAACGGATGGGACTGCAGATTGCGACGAACGTGGCTGCCATCAACGCGCAGCGCAACCTCT
>ERZ795042.1247-NODE-1247-length-17065-cov-4.477072_pt1 | contig 17065 bp, 11 predicted proteins | sample MGYA00375126_ERZ795042 | MGnify/ENA primary metagenome ERZ795042 (study PRJEB30171, sample SAMN05518105) | compost metagenome | isolation source: Feedstock adapted compost from Newby Island compost facility, Milpitas, CA | place: USA:Newby Island compost...
TCATCGACACCTCCGGCCTGGCGGTGGTGACGGCGAACATCACGCCGGCGACGCTGACGATTACCGGGACGTTTACGGTGGATGGCAAGGTCTACGATGGTACGACCGACGCCACGATCGTGACGAACAACCTCGTGTTGTCCGGTGTGTTTGGTGGTGATGACGTCGACCTGATCGCCGTGGCCGCATTCCTTGACAAGAACGCGGGCAATGGCAAGGTCGTGGACCTCTCGGGTTCGAGCCTCGACGGTTTCGACGCCGATAACTACGTCCTGAATTTCACCGGGGCACCGACGGCCACCGCGAACATCGCGCGGCGGACCATTACGGTAACCGCCGATGCGCAGACGAAAGAATATGGGGACGCCGACCCAACGCTGACGTTCACCATCGGCGGCCTCGGCTTGGCTGCGGGCGAGACCGTCTCTGACGTGTTCACCGGTGCGTTGCAGCGGGATCCGGGCGAGGACGTCGGGACGTACGCCGTTTCCCAGGGCAGTCTCACTGCCAACGACAACTACGAGATCACGACGTTTACCGGGGCGGACCTGAGGATCGACCCCGCGACGCTGACGGTCATCGTCGATGACAAGACCCGTCTGCAGGGTGAGCCCAATCCGGTCTTCACCTATGTCGTGACGGGCTACAAGTTCGGCGATGACGAAAGCGTCATCTCGGGGCTTTCGGTGGAGACGTCGGCCGAGGCGACCAGTCCCGCCGGGACCTACGCCATCAAGGCATGGGGTGCGACGGCCATGAACTACGTATTCAACTATATCGACGGTGTTCTGACCGTTTTGCCGGCGAACGAGAATCCGGATATCCGCGAGTTGGACAACCAGCAGCTTGCCATGCTGAACCAAGGTCAGGAACTGGCAGGGGATTCGCTCGGTACGCCCGAGAGCGGCCGGACGATCAACGTCGCCCTGACCGATGAAGGTTTGATCGCCGCTCCTGGTATCGGGCGCACCAGCAGCGAGAGTCTGAGCGGGCAGGCCAGCATTGCCGGCTCTGGCTCCATTGCAGCCTGTACGGCGGGCACCAGCATCAACAGTGCCGTGTCCAACATCGTGAACGTCGACACGGGAAGCGGTGTCTACTGCGCGAGCAGTGCCCTGCCCGGAATTGTTCGGTAGCGATCCAGACGAAAGGAGAAAACCCGTATGAAGCCGATAGGGGCATTGTTCCGGTCGATTGCATGGTCAGGCTTCCTGATCGGCTTGAGCTGGTGCCCGGCATGGGCCACCAGCGGCGCGGATGCCGAGACGGCGACCTTCGGCGATTGGACTGTCCGCTGCGTCCAGCGGGAAACCTTGCCGTCCTGCGACATCGTTCAGTCGGCGCGTCAACGTGACACCGGTCGGATAATCATGCAGACGTCCATTGCATACGCCCCGGCGCAGGACCGTTATGCGGTACAGATAATTCTGCCGCTCGGATTTCTGATTCAGCCGGGCGTCAGCATTCACGTCGATGAAAAGACCGAGATTAAGGACTTTCCGGTAACGCGCTGCGAAGCACAGGGCTGCTTCGTCGAGAAGGTCGTCGAGACGAAAACGCTGGCGCCATTCCGCAGTGGCAAGTCCGGCGTCATCAGCGTCGTCGCGCCGGGCGGGCGATCGGTATCGTTCCCACTGTCGCTCAATGGCTTTTCGAAAGCCATGGACGAGATGACGGCGCGGAACAAGAAGAAGTGAAGTAAGGTTTCCTTGGACGGCCTTTTCCCCATTACGTCTGCGGATGCCATGTAGACCGCCGCATCGGGGGCGGCGCCGTGCTGTTCCGTGGGGCGGTATTACGCACGTCTGTTTTGAGAGCTCGTCGGATGTCGACGCGGCGCCGTCAGCCGGATGTGCTTCCATACGGCGTCGTTCCGCTGTCGATCACGATGGCGGGGTTTTCCGCAGGGTGTGGCCGGGACCGTTTCCAGCTTCGCGGTCCTCGCCCTCATCGCGGTCCTTCCGTCACTTGCGATCTGACAGTCTCGGTTTCCGTGCCGTCGGTCGGCGGATTCGGCGGTGCGGGCAGCCACGCTCCGAACCGCGTGCGGCGCAGGGCCGGCGTCACGATCCGGGCGCCGATCCAGCCGGCGGCGGCGCCGCACGCGCTGACGATGGCCCCCGCGACTTCGCCGACACGCCCGGGCACGAAAAGCTGCCCGATCTCGGCGATGCCCGCCAGCGCCGCCATGCCGGTGACGAACAGCCAGTCGCGCCGCACGCCCGGAAAGGCCACGAACTGAAGCGCCGTCGATGCGGCATAGGCGACGAAATGTTCCAGGTACGACGTCGCCATGACGTGGGGGCGGATCTCCCCGGGAACCCACGACAGAATCAGAATGAAAATCACGCTGGCGACGGCCGAAACTCTCAGCGCGGCGTGCAGCCGGCGCGCGGATGCCGGTGAAGTCATGAAATTGGCTCGATGGTGCCGGCCCAAGGGGGCGCCGTACGTCACGGTGCCGGCCGGTCCGCATGCGCCCCGGTCACGAAGAACCGGCGCTGCGGGCCTTCGAGGCACAGGCACGTAAGGCGTCCGGTCGCGAACGCGCCGGTATCGATGCCGATGCGGTTGGGGCGCTCCTCCGGTGCGGCGCTGATGGTGTGGCCGTGCACGACCACCTTGCCGTGGTCGCGCGTGGCGCTAAGGAATTCCTCGCGGATCCACAGCAGGTCGTGCGCGCGCTGCGCCGTCAGCGGAACGCTCGGGCGGATGCCGGCATGGACGAACAGGTAGTCGCCCTCGACATGCGTCAGCGTCAGCGCCGACAGGAAATCGCGGTGACGCGACGGCAGCCGGGCGCGCAGTTCCGCCTGCGCCGCAAACGGGGACATGACCGCCTGGGCTATGACGCCGGCGGGCACGCCGTAGCTGCGTAGAGTCTCGAGACCGCCGTTCATGAACCACATCGGTCCGGCCGCGGCATCGTCCAGGAAGTCGAGCATGGCGCGCTCGTGATTGCCCATCAGGTGGACGGTCTCGAAACCGGCCGGTTTCTCGTCGAGCAGGACGTCGATCACCTCCCGCGACCATTTTCCCCGGTCGACGTAGTCGCCGAGATAGATCAGCACTCGCCGGCCGGCGTGGCCGGTGGCGTCCGCCTCGATCTGCGCATGGAGCGACCGCAGCAGGTCGACCCGCCCATGGATGTCGCCGATGGCATAGACGCGCGTGCCCGGGGGCACGGTCGCCCCATGCGGTGCCACTTGGGGCCGCAACGATATCCGCATGGGCGGATTATGGCATCGACGCCGGCGCGGCCAAACTGGCCTTCAGGCGAGACTCTTTGAGAGGAAAGCGGGAGGAAAAAGAAAAGAAGGGGGGGAAGAAAAGAAGGGGAAGAAAAAAGAAAAGAAGCAGGAGAAAAAGGAAAAGTCCGTGACACGCATTTGCTGCGATCCGCTCGTTAACCATGACGTCTGGATCGCGATTCTCGCGATGCGCGAAATCACTTTACAGCCGCGTCAATTCATCTTAGGTTGAAGATAAATTTCAGCAAATTTTAACGATAATACAATTCTCGCACAGGAAGATGGGGTGTGGCAATGCGTGCGAAGCGGGTGGTGCGGCGGACCGGTTCCGCCGACGGTCGCGAGCATTCATTCAACCGGCGGCAGCAGGTGCGCGCCGCCGCTGAGCGGTCCAGAGTTCAACCGCCGGCTGTTGCCAACGTGCCGCTGCGTATCATCGCGAACCGCCCGGCCGTCCGGCCGGCGGCCGGTCGCCTCTACGCGACGACGGCACTGTGCGGCATTCTCGGCGCCGGCCTTCTCGCCACGGTGTAGAGCACGCCCGTCCGGGCGCAGACGGTGCCGGCTGGTGCGCTGCCGACCGGTGGCACCGTCGTCCATGGCGATGCGACGATCAATCAGTCGGGCACTCAGCTCGACATTAACCAGTCCACGCAAAAGGGCATCATCAACTGGCAGAGCTTCAGCATCGGCGCCGATGCGCATGTGCGCTTTAACCAGCCCGACGCCAGTTCAATCACGCTCAACCGCGTGACCGGCGGCGACCCTTCGCACATCCTCGGCCAGCTCACCGCCAATGGCCAGGTAATGCTCATCAACCAGAACGGCATCCTGTTCGGCGCTGGGGCGAAAATCGACGTCGCCGGCCTCGTCGCGACGACGTCGGACATCTCCGATTCCAACTTCATCAACGGCAACTACAATTTCGCCGCCATGCCGAATGCCGCGGGCGCCGTCGTCAACGAGGGTGAGATCACCATCCGCGACGGCGGCCTTGCCGCGCTCGTTGCACCCACCGTGCGCAATTCGGGCACGATCGTCGCCAAACTCGGCCGCGTCGCACTCGCGGCGGGCGAGACCTTCACGCTCGATTTCTACGGTGACCAGCTCGTGCAGTTCGCCGTGCCGGCGTCGGCCGGCACGGTCAGCATCGAAAACAGCGGCAAGATCCACACCGACGGCGGCAAGGTACTGCTCTCGGCGGCGACGGCCAAGGGCGTGGTCGACGGCGTCATCAACATGGACGGCATCGTCGAGGCGCGTAGCGTCGGCGTGAAGAACGGCGTCATCGTGCTCGACGGCGGCGAGGCCGGCACGGTCAACGTCGCCGGAACGCTCGATGCTTCCGATAGCGTGACGCTGAATGCGCAGACGGTCAACCTGAACGCCGCAATCACGCTCGATGCGTTGGCTACCCTCAGCGGCAATGCCACTGAGGTCAACGTCGGGTCGGGCGGCCTCATCCAGAACGGCGTGGACGTGGCGGCTGCCGGTGCCACCGTGAACGTCGCGGCCGGCACCTATGCGGAAGCCGTGACCGTGAACAAGCAGGGGTTGACGATCAGCGGCGCGGAAGGCGCGAAGCTGGCGGTCGCCGAAGGTCAGACCGGCTTCACCATCGCTGCCAACGACGTCACCGTCGAGGGTATGGAAATCGTCGGCCCCAACGACGCTACCTACACCGCCATCGACTGGGATGCGACGCCCAACAGCTTCGGTGTCTGGGTGAACCCCAACGTCACCAACGTGACGATCCGGGACAATACGATCCGTGACGTTCGTACCGGCATATACGTCAACAATGGTGTCTCCGGTACGATCACCGGCAACGTCATCGACAACACCAAGGGTGGTGTCCTCGTGCGCCAGGACGGCTCCACGGTGACGATCACCGGCAACCGTGAGGACGCCGTCGGCAACGAATGGGGCATCGTCTATAACCTCGGCAACGTCGAAAAACTGGGAGAAGAGGCGGATGCGACGCGCCAGGCCTTCCTGCTCGACACGAGCGGCGACAACGATGGCATGAGCGTGCTCGACCGCGGCTATAGCAAGTCGAACCGGACGCACGTGTTCGTCGACGACGATTCGACGGCGACCGATGCTGACGATTTCGGATTCGGCAATGGCCTCGGCAACGCCAATCAGGCGCTCAAAACGATCGCCCAAGGCATCGACGCTGTGGTCGCCGGCGGCACCGTCACCGTCAGGGCCGGCACCTACACAATGAGAGCGTCACCATCGACAAGGCGCTGACGCTCAAGGGGGCCGGCGCGGAGGACACCATCATCGACCCGACGTCGGGTAACGGCATCAACGTGACCGGAAACATCGGCACGGATGCCACCGTCGCCATAGCCGATCTCACGGTTCAGGGCGGCGCGACCGGTATCCGGGTCGCCGATGATGCGAACCTCGGGACGATCCGTCTCGATGGCGTCGTGATCCGCGACAACGCCAACCACGGCTTCATCACGAACAACGGCGGTTCAAATCCGTCCACGGTTGCCAACGTGGTCATCGAGAACGCGGTGTTCGAGGGGAACGGATTCGGCAATGGTTCGGCCGATATCAACCTGTTCCTCTTCAACGGTAACGCGACGCTCCGGAACGTCGACATCCTCGGCACGCGCAGCACCGATGTGGCGTCGGCGACCGACTATGGCCTTCAGATCCGGGGCAACGGACGGCTGCTGGGCGCTACCGATACCGTTCAGCCGTCCGGCAGCATCACGCTCGAGGACGTCCGGATCGCCGGCACCTACAAGAAGGCGCATCTGGCCATTCAGGACTACAGTGATCTTAGCGGCGTCTCGATGACCGACGTTCAGCTCGGCGGCGCCGTTATAGGTACCGTTGCCGGCGACGTCACGGAGTCGGCCGCTGGATGGGGGGCGTTCTTCAGCAGCGAGACGAAGGGGACGCTGAATCTCGGGAACACGAATTTCGCGGGGCACAGCGGATCGTTCGACATCAATCTCGGCAACGACACGTCGGGCCTCGAGATCGACGCGACGGGTATTCGGGTCGAAGGTGTCGCCGTCGCCGATATGAGCACTTCCGAGCTGTTCGACGTCGAGGACCGGATTGCCCACAAACTCGACGAATCGCCGCACGCCCTCGGCTTCGTCCGGGTCAAGGAGAATCAGGTCTACGTCACCCGGAACAGCGGCAGCATCCAGCGCGGAATCAATGCAGCGGATTCGGGCGATGTTGTGAATGTTCAGTCCGGCATCTATAACGAAAATCTGACGATCGATAAGGCGCTGACGCTCGACGGCGAAGGGGCGGACACCACGAAATTGGCATCCTCCAACGCTGGTAAAGGGACGGGCATCACCATCAGTGCTTCGAACGTGACCGTCCAGAATCTGGGAATCAGCGGTTACCAGAATGGTGCCTTCCTTACCGGCACGATCGAGAACGTCACCTTCGCCAACCTCGCGTTTGCGAACAACAGATACGGCGTGACGTTCAACAAGCCTGACGCGAAGGTCGACGGCTTCACGATGCGTGACAGCACGATCACCGGTGGCACGATCGGCGTGAGCCAGGACACCAATCTCGGGGCAGACAACACCCCGACGAGCCTGCTCACGAACGCCCTGTTCGAGCGCGTGCAAATCAGCGGCGCAAGCTTCCAGGGAATGCATTTCGAAGCGGCGGACAATCTCGTCCTCACCGACGTCACGGTCACCGATTCCGGCAATGTCGGCTATGAAGATCAAGACTACAATTACGGCCACGGCATCGACATCAATCTGAAGTTCGCCGACTACAGCTCGATCACGTTCAACAACGTGGTGGTCGAGAACTCGGGCTACAGCTCCGGCCGATCCACGGGGGCTGCCGTCGTGATCAAGACCCGCGGCGGACCGGGCGACTCATCCAGCTACACGAAACGTCCGGCGACACTTCAGGCTCTGAACATCAACGGCGGCCGAATCGAAGGATCGCAGGGCCAGGGGCTCCGCATCGAGGACCTGAGCAACGGCGAAGGCGGTCAGCCGACCGTCCGGATCGACGGGATGCGGTTCGCCGACAACGGCATGGACATCGTCGTTGCCGGCAAGACGAACGTCGATGCGACCGGGGCCACCTTCGAAGGGGCCGCGGACGGCTTCGCGATCGAGGATCGCGTCTATCATGCGCTCGATCAGGCCGGGTTGGGTCTCGTGACTTGGGACGCTGGCCATATCTACGTGACCCAAGACAGCGGCAGCATCCAGCGCGGATTGGATGCGGCCGATGCGGGCGATACAGTGCATGTCGGTGCTGGAACGTTCGCTGAGAATTTGTCGGTGACCAAAGACGTTACGGTCGTGGGGGCGGGCACCGGCATTACGACGATCAATCCGGCTTCAAACACGAAGTCCGGGTCCAATCCAACGCCCGACAGCGGCTGGATCGTGGTTGGACAGGACGTCGAGTTCAACCTCAGCAACGTCACGCTCGACGGCAGTGGTTACCAGATCTACCACGGCATCTTCCATCAGGGCCACGGCACGATCGACAACGTCGCGTTCAGGAACATCCAGTACAACAAGTACACCGGCATTGCCGTCCGCGTGCTGGGTGGTCCGACGGCCGGCGACGTCGACGTCATGAACTCGACGTTCGAGAATATCGGTCGCATTGGCGTCCATTTCGGCAACGCCAGCACCGGCAGCTTCATCGGCAACGTCTATACGGGCAAAGGCGACGGCGACCATCTGGACTACGCCGTCGAGGTCGGGCGCGGCGGCAAGGCCGTCATCCGCAACAACACCATCACCAACAATACCGGTGTAGCGGCGAGCGACGGCTCGACGTCGGCCGGCATCCTGGTGACGACGTACTATCCGCCAGCCGGCACTCAGGCGATCATCGAGAACAACTTCATCAATGGCAACGCCGTCGGCATCAAGGTTGGCTACGACGACAACGACCAGAGCGTCGTCACGATCACCGGCAACGACCTGTCGGGCAACGGCAAGGCGATCGTCAGCACGAACCCCGTCGTCGACGCGTCCTATAACTGGTTCGGCGTGACGACGCCCGAGGCAGTACAGCAATTGGTCGAGGGGCCGGTGCAGTTCACGCCGTTTCTGACGAGCGGCGTGGACACCAGTGCTGCCGTCGGTTTCCAGGGCAACATGGCGGCGATTTTCCCGTTGCCGGAGCCGCCGCTGCCGCCGAACGTCGATGACGTGGCCAGCAAGGCGCCGCCGATTCCACCGAGCGTCAACACGGAGACGCCGCCGCCACCACCGGCACCGCCGTCGACTCCGGCCAACGTCTTCAAGAGCGACGCGCCATCGAACCCGTTCAACCAGACCTTCAGTCTGGGGGGCGGCAATCCGCCGGCGCCGCCGGCCCCGCCGCAGGGCAGCCAGCCCCAGGGCGACACCGCTCAAGCGCCGTCTCAGCCGCCGCAGACGCCCAACAACATCGAAGCGCCGAGCGGCGGCGTCGATCCCACGGGACCGTCTGATGTCGGCGGCGACCTGAACGAGACGAACCCCGGCGCCGAGGAAGCGACCCAGTTCGCCAACAACCTGCTGAACAACTTCTCGGTTGGAGGCGGGAACAGTGGCTCGAACGACAACGCGGACAACGGCTCGAACGACAACAGCAACAATAGCAGCAACAACACCGGTAATGCCGGCGAGAGCGGCGAATCCGGACAGAAATGAGCGTCTCAGCGATGCGTAAACCCACCTTTCTCGACCGCGCGCGCAAAACGCGTGCGGCTGGCGCCGCCTTTTGCCTGATCGGCGCCGCCCTTGGCGCCGGCTTCGCCCATGCCCAGGTCGTCCCGCCGAGCGCCGACCCCGGCCGCATCGAGCAGCGGTTCGAGCAGCCCCGCGTGCCGCAGTCGCGCCCCGAAACCACGGTGCCCGTGCCGGGCGTCGCACCGGCGCCGGCGGAGGCCGCGCGCATCCGGTTCGAGCTCCGGCGGATCGAGATCCAGGGGCATACGGTTTACACCGACGCGGAGCTGGCCGAGACGTACCAGGACTTCCTCAACAAGGACGTCTCCCTTGCCGACATCTACACGGTCGCGGAGCGGATCACGGCGAAGTACCGCGCCGACGGCTATGTCCTGTCGCGCGCCGTCGTGCCGGCGCAGACGATCAGCGACGGCACCGTCCGCATCACCGTCGTCGAGGGATTCGTCAGCAACGTCATCTTCCAGGGCGAGCCGAACTGGCTGCACCAGACTTATGCGGAAAAGATCAAGGCGTCGCGGCCGCTGCGCTTTTCCGATCTCGAGCGCTATCTGCTGCTCATGAACGACGTTCCGGGAACGGTCGCGCGCGGCGTGTTCGCGCCGTCGCGGGACGTACCCGGCGGGTCTGACCTCACGGTCGTGCTCGACCGCAAGCCGGTCGACGGCTTCGTCGGCATGGACAACCGCGGCACGCGGTTCTCCGGCCCGTTCCAGATCCTGACCGGTCTCGGCTTCAACGACGTGACGGGCATGGGGGAGCGGGTCACGCTCCGCTACATCACGGCGACGCAGACGGATGAGCTGCGTTATGGCGAGTTCGGCGCCGACGTGCCGATCTCGACCGAGGGGACGCGGTTCCAGCTGATCGCGAGCCGCAGCAACACGCACTCCGGCTACACGCTGAAGCCGCTCGACGTGAAGGGTTACGGCACGACGGTAACCGGCCGTGTCACGCATCCGCTCATCCGCAGCCGCGAGCGGAACCTGAGCTTGTTCGGCAGCTTCACGGCCCGCGACTCGGAACAGGAGATCCTCGGTACCGAGAACTTCGACGATCGCCTGCGCATCGTCCGCGTTGGCGCCAGCTACGATTTCATCGATTCGTGGCGCGGCATCACGCTGATCGCCGTCGAGGTAAGCCAGGGCCTCGACGCGTTCGGTGCCCGCGAGACCGGCTCGTCGAACCTCTCCCGCGCGCAGGGGCGGAGTGACTTCACGAAGGTGACGCTCGATGTCTCGCGGCTGCAGAACATCGTCGGCAATCTCAACTTGTTCCTGGCATTCTCGGCGCAGAAGACGCCCAACCAGCCGTTGCTCGCGTCGGAGGAGTTCGGCCTGGGCGGCGCGCAGTTCGGCCGCGCCTACGATCCGTCCGAGCTGACCGGCGACGACGGCTGGGCGGCGCGGGCCGAGCTTCAGTACAACGACCCGATCCCGTTCGAGCTGATCCGCGGCTATCAGCTCTACGCCTTCTACGACGGCGGCGTCGTCTACAACCACGATGCCGGCAGCGAGCGTTCGGAAAGCCTTGCCTCGGCCGGAGTCGGGACGCGCTTCAACCTGACCGACCAGATTTCCGGCTATGTCGAGCTGGCGGTGCCGCTGACCCGCGGCGTCCAGGGCGTCAGCACCGAGCCCGACGAGCAGGACGATCCCCGCATCTTCTTCTCGCTCGTCGCCCGATTCTGACCGGGTAACGGGTGTCTTTGGGCGGGGATGCGAAATTCCAGGTTGACCCCGGCTGCCGCCGGCGGTTGAATCGGCGCCGGATGAGTGCGCCCGCCGGGTCTTGAGTACCCGCGCGGGCGCTTCCGTTTGGGCCGCGGTCGGCCCCGTCCCGCGCCTCGTGCCGCCTGTCCCAACATGTCCCACGGGTCCCGACCTGTCCCACTGTCCCGTCGTCCCGTCTCGCGAAAGGTGAGACGGGTGCGACGCGTGAGAACGACGAAACTCGTGAGACACACGAAACTCGTGAGACGGACGAGACTCGTGAGACTTGCGAGACGGGCGAGATTCGCGAGACGGGTGAAACTCGCGAGACGGGGGAGATACGTGAAACGGGTAAGTCTCGTGAGACGGTGCGACGGTCGTGGCAACGGGGCGGCGGTACGACCGCGTCCGTCCCATCACGGGACAATGGGGCGGGACCGGTCCATCGCCCCGTCCCGCACCTTGTAACCCGTTACTGGATAACGATTTTCGGTGCCGGGCGGGCACCCGCCTGTTGGGACAGCTTGTCCCACACCCGGTCGGCGATGCGGCGATAGGCCCGGCCGTGCTCGCTGTCCGGGTCGCTCACGACGATGGGGCGTCCGCTGTCGGACGTCTCGCGGATGACGATGTCGAGCGGCAGTTCGCCGAGGAACTCGGTCCCCAGCCGCTCCGCCTCGCGCCTGGCGCCGCCGTGGCTGAAGATGTCCTCGCGGTGGCCGCAGTTGCGGCAGACGTGATAGCTCATGTTCTCGATGATGCCGAGCACGGGCACGTCCACCTTGCGGAACATGTTGAGCCCCTTGCGCGCATCGATAAGGGCGATGTCCTGTGGGGTCGAGACGATGATCGCACCCGACAGCGGTACGCGCTGCGCCATGGTGAGCTGGGCGTCGCCCGTGCCGGGGGGCATGTCGACGACCAGCACGTCGAGCTCGCCCCACGCCACGTCGCGCAGCATCTGTTCGAGGGCGCCCATGACCATCGGCCCGCGCCAGATCGTCGGCGTGTCTTCGGGCACGAGGAACCCCATCGACATCACCTTGACGCCGTAGTTCGCCATGGGCTGGATGGTGCGGCCGTCCGGTGAATGCGGCCGTCCGGTGATACCCATCATGCGCGGCTGCGACGGGCCGTAGATGTCGGCATCGAGCACGCCGATCTTGAGCCCCTTGGCGGCGAGCGCGAGCGCGAGATTGGTGGCGGTGGTCGACTTGCCGACCCCACCCTTGCCGGAGGCCACGGCGATGATGTGCCTGACGCCTGGAACGAGCTGCCTGCCTTCGCTGCCGGGGGGCCGCTGGGGTTGTCCGGCGCCGGCGCTGCGCTGCGCCGTCAGCACCGCCGTCACCGACAGGACGCCGGGGATGGCCTCGACGGCCTTTTCCGCTGCCTTGCGCAGCGGCTCCAGATGCGGGCCACGCTTCGCATCCACCTCGATCGCGAAGGTGACGTGCCCGTCACGGACCACGAGACCCTGGACCATGCCGAGCGTGACCACGTCCTGTCGGCGGTCGGGATCGATCACGCGGCGAAGGGCGTCCAGAACTTGCGCTTCCGTAAGGGGGGTCGACACGGTCCAGTCCTTGATTTGCCTTGTTTTGCCCCAATATCTGGTCTTAATGCCCAAGATATGGTGCGGGCAGGCGGGGATCGTTTCGCGAGAGTTGATACTAATGATATAAGGCCGGGCCCGTCGATTTGAAAGCGTCGAAGGGCGGGCGCGCCCGTACCCGGGGTGAGCCGAGACGGAACAGGAGGTTGGGAACAGACGATGCCGTGGTCGAACCAAGGTGGCGGTCCGTGGGGTGGCGGTGGTCGTGGCCCCAATCCGTGGGGGCGCGGCCCGAGCGGTCCGCAGCCGCCCAATATCGAGGAGCTGCTCAAGCGCAGCCAGGAGCGAATGCGCCAGGTCATGCCCGGCGGCTTCGGTTCGGGCAAGGGCATCGCCCTCATTGCGGTTCTGCTTGTCGCCGCCTGGATCCTGTTCGGCGGTCTTTATCGCGTGCAGCCGGACGAGCAGGGCGTCGAGCTGCTGTTCGGCAAGTGGGTGAACACCACCGGGCCGGGCCTGCATCTCTGGGCGCCGCCGCCGATCGGCTCGGTGCTGACGCCGAAGGTCACGCGCATCAACAGCATGGACATCGGCTTCCGCAGTGCGCCGGACGGTCGCGGTCGCTCGCGTTCGGTGCCGGAGGAAGCGCTGATGCTCACCGGCGACGAGAACATCCTGGATATCCAGTACACCGTGTTCTGGCAGATCAAGGACGCCGGGCAATACCTCTTCAACATCTATTCGCCCGAGGCGACGGTGAAGGCCGCGGCCGAGAGCGCGATGCGCGAGGTGATCGGCACCGTCCAGGCGCAGTTTGCGCTGGCCGAGGGCCGACCGCAGATCGAGCAGAACACGCAGGATCTGCTGCAGCGGATTCTGGACGACTACGGCGCCGGCATCCTGATCACGGAGGTTCAGCTGCGCGGCGTCGAGCCGCCGCAGCAGGTCATCGACGCCTTCCGCGACGTGCAGCGCGCGCAGGCGGACCGCGAACGCGCCCGCAACGAGGCCGAAGCCTACCGTAACGACATCGTGCCGCGTGCCCGCGGCGAGGCGCAGCGCATGATCGAGGAGGCCGAGGCTTATCGCCAGCAGGTGATCGCCGCCGCACGAGGCGACGCGGCGCGCTTCATCTCCGTCTACGAGGCCTACAAGCAGGCCCAGGACGTGACCAAGCAGCGCCTCTATATCGAGACGATGGAGGAAATCCTGCGCAACGCGACCAAGATCATCGTCGACCAGTCGGCGATGCAGCAGGGGGTCGTGCCCTATCTGCCGCTCACTGAACTGCAGCGCCGCATTCCCAGGCCGACCACAACTTCGGAACCGTCCGAGTCGCAGCAGACCATCACGCCGCGGCCGGCGCCCGCACCGCAGCAGGGAGGCCGCTGATGAAGCGTCCCGTTCTCGTTGCCGTCGGCGTCATCGCCGCGATCGTGCTTATCGTTCTGTGGGCGTCGGTGTTCACCGTTCACCAGACGCAACAGGCGCTGGTCCTGCAGTTCGGCGAGCCGCGACGGGTCGTGCAGGAGCCCGGCCTCCACTTCAAGCGGCCGTTCCTCGAGAACGTCGTCTACTTCGACAAGCGGCTTCTCGACTTCGATGCCGAGGCGCAGGAAGTGATCATGCTCGACCAGCGGCGCATGGTCGTCGACGCCTTCGCACGCTACCAGATCGTCGACCCGCTGCTGTTCTATCAGACGGTCGGGACCGAGGCGAACATGCGTGCGCGTCTGGCGGCGATCGTCAACGCCAGCCTGCGCAACGTGCTCGGCTCGGTGCCGTTTTCGGCGGTACTGTCGCCCCGTCGCGGCGCGCTGATGCGGCAGATCAGCGAGCTCGTCATCGCCGAGGCCAAGCCCTTCGGCGTGGAGGTGAAGGACGTGCGCTTCATGCGCGCCGACTTCCACCCGGACACCAGCCCGGCGATCTATGCGCGCATGCAGACCGAACGCGAGCGCGAGGCGCGCCAGGAGCGCGCGCTGGGCGCCGAGACGGCGCAGCGCATCCGCGCCGAGGCGGAGCGCGAGCGCACTGTCATCCTCGCCGAGGGGCAGCGTCAGGCCCAGACGCTGCGCGGCGAAGGCGATGCCGAGGCGACGCGGATCTACGCCGAGGCGTTCAGCCGCGACCCGCAGTTCTATGCCTTCTACCGCTCGCTCCAGGCGTACCGCCAGGCGATCAACGAGGGCACCACGCTCGTGCTGACGCCCGAGACGGACTTCTTCAAGTTCTTCCGCGACGTCGGCATGCCGCCGGCGCCGGGCACGGCCGAAGAGGAACAGGGACAACAGCCCGGCGCGCGTCAGGGGGCTGCGCCGCGTTGAGCGCAAGCCGGGTCGGGAACGGCGAACCGACGTCCCCGGCCCGGCGTTTTCTGTGCCGAATCATGCCATACGGCTGCCCCAATCGGTGCGTACACGGCATTACCGCAGGGCCCGCGTGTGGACGGCCGATCGCCGCAGGGTTAGCATCGGGAACGCCCGCCGCCGATCCGTCGGTGTGCCCAAGGGGTTGAAGAGACAAGGAGATTACAAGTGATCGCACGTTTCGCCGCTGTCGGGGGCCGGACGTCGGATCTGGTCCGTCGCGGGCTCGTGGCGTGCGCTGCGCTGGTCTTCGCGACCGGTGCGGCCCTCGCCCAGGCGCCCCAGGCTGCGGAGGGTCGCCCGGCGCTCGGCACGAATGCGCCGACGCCGCCGATGCCGAGCTTCGCCGATCTCGCCGAGCGTCTGCTGCCGGCTGTCGTGAACATCTCGACGACGCAGACCATCCGTCCCGACCGCAACCAGCGGCGCGGACCCGACATCCCGCAGTTTCCGCCGGGTTCGCCGTTCGAGGAGTTCTTCAGGGAGTTCTTCGACCGGCAGCGACCCGATGCGCCGCCGCGGCGCGCGCAGTCGCTCGGCTCCGGCTTCATCATCGACGAAGCGGGTTACATCGTCACCAATAACCACGTCATTGCCGATGCGGACGAGATCAAGGTGACGATGCAGGATAACACGCAGCTCAGCGCGAAGGTGGTCGGACGCGACGCCAAGACCGACTTGGCGCTGCTCAAGGTCGACTCGCCGAAGCCGCTGCCGTTCGTCAAGTTCGGCAACTCGGACGAGGCGCGGGTCGGCGACTGGGTGATCGCGATCGGCAATCCGTTCGGGCTCGGCGGCAGCGTGACGGCGGGCATCATCTCGGCGCGCCAGCGCGACATCAATGCGGGCCCCTATGACGACTTCATCCAGACTGATGCCTCGATCAATCGCGGCAATTCGGGCGGCCCGTTGTTCAACCTCGCGGGCGAGGTGATCGGCATCAACACCGCGATCTATTCGCCCTCGGGCGGCAGCGTCGGCATCGGCTTCGCCATTCCCTCGGCACTGGCCAAGCCGGTGCTCGAACAGCTGCGTGAGTTCGGCAGGGCGCGGCGCGGCTGGCTCGGCGTCAACATCCAGACCGTGACGGAGGAGATCGCCGACAGCCTCGGCCTCGACAAGCCGAGGGGTGCGCTGGTCGCGCGCGTAACCGAGAAAGGTCCGGCCGAGCAGGCGAAGATCGAGCCCGGTGACGTCATCCTCAAGTTCGACGGACGCGAGGTGACCGAAATGCGCCGCCTGCCGCGCATGGTCGCCGAGACCCCGGTGGGCAAGACGGTGCCGGTGGTCATCTGGCGCAAGGGCAAGGAGATGACGGTCCAGGTCAAGATCGGCGAGCTCGAGGACACCGAACAGATGGCCGCGGCGGCGCCGGGCGGTGATCGCACACCCAGTGGCCCGCCCGCGAGCACGGTCGAGACGCTCGGCATGTCGCTCGCCACGCTCACGCCGGAGCTGCGCGAGCGCTACGAGATCGACGAGAAGACCAAGGGCGTCGTGATCACCAAGGTCGACGAAGGATCGCCGGCGGCCGAGCGGGGGCTGCGGCCGGGCGAGGTGATCGTCGAGGTCAACCAGGAGCCCGTCTCGTCGCCGCAGCAGGTAGTGGACAAGGTCAAGGAGGCGAAGTCGCAGGGGCGGCGCGGCGTGCTCGTCATGGTCGATCGCCAGGGCGAACAGCGCTTCGTCGGCCTCTCCGTCGACAAGGACTGACCGGCGGTCCCGCCGCCGGACCGGCGGCGCGCACCATCCTGCTCGAGGGCGGGCTTCGGAAGAGGCCCGCCCTTCCTGTTTTGCATCGCCCAGAAACGCGCCGGTTCGTCGGGACGGAAAGAGAGCTCCGCGGTCGAGCCGCCCGACCGATCAACCGATTGTCATCACCGGACGGGTCGTGATTAGATGGCGCCGAAACCAAGCAAGAACATGAGTTTCGGGAGGGAACGGCGATGTCGGACACGATCAAGTACAGCCTTGAAGAAAACGAGATGCCGCGGGCGTGGTACAACCTCGCGGCGGACCTGCCGACGCCGTTGCCGCCCGTTCTCCATCCCGGCACGAAGAAGCCGATCGGGCCTGATGATCTCGCGCCGCTCTTCCCGATGGAGATCATCAAGCAGGAGGTTTCGACCGAGCGCTATATCGAGATCCCCGACGAGGTCCGTGACATCTATCGGCAGTGGCGGCCGTCGCCGCTTTACCGCGCACGCCGACTCGAGAAGGCGCTCGATACGCCGGCGCGCATCTACTACAAGTACGAAGGGGTCAGCCCGTCCGGCAGCCACAAGCCGAATACCGCTGTTCCGCAGGCCTACTACAACAAGAAAGAGGGCGTGAAGCGGATCACCACCGAGGCCGGCGCGGGCCAGTGGGGATCGTCGCTCGCCTTCGCCGGCGCCCTATTTGGCATTGCCGTCGACGTCTACATGGTGAAGGTCTCGTTCCAGCAGAAGCCTTATCGGCGGGCGCT
>ERZ795042.1249-NODE-1249-length-17051-cov-23.478171_pt1 | contig 17051 bp, 22 predicted proteins | sample MGYA00375126_ERZ795042 | MGnify/ENA primary metagenome ERZ795042 (study PRJEB30171, sample SAMN05518105) | compost metagenome | isolation source: Feedstock adapted compost from Newby Island compost facility, Milpitas, CA | place: USA:Newby Island compost...
GCAGGCCTCATCGGCGCAAATCCCGTTCCATGCTCTCGAGGATCTGCCGAAGCTCGGTTAAGACCCTCGTGTTTTCTTGGAGCGCCTGAATCAGCAGCATCTTGTCCTCGCGCTCGCGCTGCGCCAGGCTCTTCATATCTTCAATCCGCCGTTCCGCGTCTTGCCGGTACCAGTAGATGACGACGAGCGCAAGAAACGTCCCGACCCCGGCGTTCAAGGCAAGCTGGATCAACCCCGAGTTGAGGAGCATGTCCATGGCCTACTGTGCTGGCGGTTGCGCTGATCCAGACCCGACGAGGTTGCGCGGCCCGGACCACAGGCCTGAGGCCGCCAGTCCCGTCACCACCCCTTCCAGCGCCAGGGTGGGATAGTCGTGCACGCCTTGCGCGACCCCCGCAAGGAATGCGAGGACAATGCCGAAGATCAAAGCAGCCAAAGGGGCAAACCGGCTTGGCATGCCGACCTGCTTGCAGACTTCCGTCAGTCCCAGCACGGCTGCGACCAGCGCCGCATTCTCATACACGTCCATGCCAGCCTCCTCTGCGCTCTCTGCAGAGGAGTGTAGCAGATGAAACGATGTTTTGCTAGGTCTTTGACGTGGCGATTCCTGCTACTGCCGCTTGGAGTTGTTTCACCTTCTGGACGACCGCGGCGAGCTCACTGTGTTTGCTGATGTCGTACTGCAGGACAATTGTTGGGGAAAGCTGTTTGACCACTTGCTGGAGCTCGGCGACTGCCAGCGCCAGGAAGGCTGCGCGATCCGGTTCCGGTAGCTGATCGGGGAAGACCTGGAGCTGGCCCCCTTTAACGACGACTTTCATTGCACCACCACCACCTTCTCAACCCACACGCCGTTCGGCGCCGTAACGTGGAGCGTATACGTTCCCGGAATCCCGATCTGCAGCGTGAACGTTGCACTCCCGCCCTGGCTCTGGTTCTGGAGCTGGCTACCAGGCACCTCGTTCACGGCCAGCGTCACCGTGCCGTCTGCTACGCCCTGCGGGAGTGTGACCGTCACAGTAAAGACCGTGCCGCTCGTAACTGTCCCTGGCGCATTGACCGTCGGGGACGGTAGCACGACCACACCAGTGATCGCCCCGCTCTGTGCGTCGCGCTGTACTTGGAGAGCCCCGAGTGATGGCAACGAGCCATCCGGCGTGTTCACGGTAAACTCGCGGCAGGCCTTTCCCGCCGCCGTGATGCCCTGAAGACGATTCAGGCTGCACGCGGCAACCACTCCGTCCTGGGTAACGTAGACGTATGCCATCACCCGACCTCCACCCATGTGATCGTGCATGTCACCTGCACTGCCGAGCCCCCCGTGTTGGCAAGGTAGAGGTTTGCTCTCTTGCACGGTATCGATGGGAGCGGAAAGACCAGCGGAAAAGTTATCGGAGTAAATCCGCTCGTGCTCGTGTCGTCGTCCAGCCGCAGCACTACCGTGACGGTACTGCTTGTCGTGTTGATCAGTAATCCTGTAAGCAACAGGAGGGCAGTCGAGGACGGAGAGGACGGTGTGACCGTCAGCGCGGTGAGGTTGGTGTTTGCGTTGATGGTCATGGCGTTCGTCGCAATTCCAGGGCGCATCGTTCCTCCTCTAGGCTGTCGACACCCAGGCTAGGTACAGGATCCAACTAAGCGTGAAAGGATAAGATCCGTTCACCGTGAGGGTCGAGAAAGGGGTATACGCGAGATTGGACGGGAAGGGGAAGAAAGCCGGGGCGTTTGTTGCACCAAAGCCGAAGTATGCATTAAAGAAGCTCATGGTTCCTCCGTCAAGTGTTGTAGTCAAGGAGAGCTGCGAAGCGCCCGCCGAGACCCCGGGCGGTAGGTACGCAATCACGAGCCCGCCGGCAAGCCATCGTGGAGTACTGCTCGACGGCGCAGAGTAGGAGAGCTGCTTGCCGTACGCAGTATATGAAACGATCGCGAGACGCCGTGCATCAGCACGAAGCAGGGTGTCTGGCACCATCTCGTGCGCTACGCTGAGACCTGTCTGCCCTGAAACCGGCGGCATCAACGGAACAACTTGAATAATGGCCGTGCTGGACGTCACGACCTGGTAGAGCGGCAGCGTTGCCGGTGGCCACTGCCCACTTATGACCACGATCTGCGCACCAGAGGCTTGATTGGACTGACTGAGTGTGACCTGCAGTGCCACAACACTCGTCGCCGACGCAGGAAGGGTGACGGTCACAGCGCTGTCGCTCACGACGCGGTATCCGCCGACGATCGCCTCGCCTGAACCGATCGTTAGCTGAAGCCCGTTGGCCCCTTGAACCTCAAACCCGCTGACCACACCCTGACCAAGCGCACTGATCAGGGATGCCAGCTGGTTCTCTGTCACGGTCTGACCGGAAAGTGGGAAGAGCGTGAATGCCATCTACGCCGCTCCAAACAACAACGTCCACTGATAGGACACCGCCGTATTCGCATCTTTCACGATCGGCGGGTAGGTCACCCGCGCGATGAGCGTGTTGTTCGTTCCAAAGAGACCCGCCTCTGTGAGCGTCTGCCCATTGGCCTGGGTGGTGTCAAGAAAGTAACTGAGCACCAGTTGGGATCCCGATTGCCAGGTGCTCGTGAACGCTCCACGGATGACCTCGTTCCCAAGCGTTGTATCGGTTGGTTGCGGTGCTGCCGTGCCGGTGCCAACCGCGAGTTGCCCCGCCCGCTCGTTGCTCGTACCCACGAGGAGCGCCCCCAAAAGCTGCAGGCCACTATTCACCACGAGGTTGCTCCGGTGGTAGCGCCGGTCAACCTTCCCGTTACGGTAGACCGTGATGGTAACATGCCCTCGCGCCCGCATGTCGTCCCTGTGTCTCATCAGCCGACCTTGCTTCTCCCCACCGCGCCTTGCCCGACGACGAGCACGGTGATGTTCCCGACTACCCCTAATGATACCGTATCTTGGATAGAATACTGATCAGTAGGTGACTGTCCACGGGTCAGCGTTTCGCTGATGGGCGCCTGGGTCTGCGTGCGCCGCGAAAGGTCGAAGAAGAACGCCGACCAGCCGGCGATGTCGTCAACCGACGTCGCTTGCACTTCGACGCGCACGTTGGCCAGGTCTTCGTCTTGGTAGGTGACCTGGCTGACCAGCCAGTACCCTTTTGCGTATGGCAGGTTGACGTTGACCGACTGCCCCGGAAACACGCCGGTCAGGTTGGTCGCCTTTGCCCGGATCTCGCCACGCGGTGAGCTATAGCGTGCGAGCAATCCCCGTGCATACGTCAGCGCCAGCTGCAGGTCGACCAGGTCGTCCCGCTTCTCGATAGTCTCGTAGATCCCCGTCCCGCCCTCGAGATTCTTCTGCCGGGCAATCGCGCTCGCATCATCGAGGACGGCTAAGACCGGGTAGTATCCCTGGTAGGTCACGGCCAGCACGGCGTTTGCTGCCAGGGGCGTGTTCGAGGCGGAGACGACCTGTCGGTCGTTCTGTGCCCAGTACCACTGGACGCCTTGCGCCTTACCGCGCTCGCCGAACGTCACCGCTTGGCCATTGACCGTCATGGCGGTGACCGTCGCCGCGGGGTAGGACAGAGTGAAGCTGACCTGCTGCCCGTCACCGACGAACTGTTCCGTGCGTGTCGCCGTGATCGCGGTTCCTCCCCGCACCCACTGCCGCGTGCGCAGGGTCGAGCGCTGAAATTGAAGTTGCAAGTCTTCCCATGGCGGGTTGTACCCAATCGTGACCGGGCAGGGGATGGCGAACCGGTCGTGAAAATGAAGCTGCTTTTGCGGGTCAACGAACCAGACGTATCCCGACGCTTTGGCAAGGTCGTCCAGGACCCGGCTTGCTGGTACGAGGTTCGCCACATAGCTCGAGAGCATAACGCCGGTGTAGATCAGGTTGGGCGCCGCCGTGATCCCCTCCGCCGCTAGCACGTCCGTCAGGATACTCTGCACGACCGTCTGAGCGAGTGTGTTCTGCCACTTCCCTTGGACGAGCCGCCGGTCGAGTACCTGCGTGTAGTCGACGCTCGTCACATCCCATTCGAGGTACCCCATTGCCTGCCAGGTCGCCGTGATGTCCTCGACCGTGCCAGAGAAGATCAACGTCCCATCAAGGCTGACCGTAACCGGTTGGCCGATCTGGGGCGTGACGAGATCGCCGCGAAGGCGAAACTGTGCCTGCCCCCGGCTACTGACCGAGAGGGAAACCCGCAACGTCTTCGGCCGGAGCGCCGCGGTCACGTCCTGGTTGCCGAGCGTCACCGTGAGCAGGCTCACGGCCTCACCCCCTGCAGCTGGAGCTGCCGCACGAGCTCATTGCCGAGGTCTTGCACGCCGATCACGTGCCCCTGGACGGTGACGTTGACATTCACCTGCTGCAGCTTCGCCCGTTGCTGCGCAGCAACGTCTGGTGGCTCAAGAGCGAGGAAGAACTCACGCTGCTGTGGTGAGAGACTCGACAGGAACGAGAAGTCGAAGGTCGGCGTCTGTACGTTGGCTAACCCGGGCGGACCATTCTTGCCAGAACTGATATCGTAGGGGTTGTAGGGCAGGAGTCCAAGATTCTCGAGATGTGTCACGAACGCCTTCTTGTCGTAGTCAGTCGGCAGTTGTTGAAAGATCTTCATCGCCTGGTCAAGATCGGTAACCGGCGTGTTGAGCGCCACGATCAGCGCGTCTGAGGCACTGCGTGCCCGCGCAGCAGCCGACGGCGCCAAGGCTTCAAGCTGGTCTGGCGACATCCCGACGGACTTCGCCAGCTGCTGTGCTGCCGCACTCCACTGCACCTGTGCCGCCGCTAACGCCTGCTGCTGTGCGCTGGTGACGATGCCAACGGCCGTCGCTGTGACCGCCGGCGCCATTTCCTGCATCCCGACCATGACACCGGCCATCGCCATCTCGCCGACGTACTGGAACTCCGTCGACGGAGAGTGAATCCCAAGCGCTGACTTTGCGGCAGAGAGCGCGGCCTTGGCAGCATTCGCGGCCGCCTGGGCAGCTGCCGTGACCTGCGATGTGATCCCGTTGATGAGACCGCTGATGATGTCCTTCCCAGCCTGAACGAGCCACCCGGCTGCTCCAGCGAAAGCGTTCTTGATATCCGTCTCAATCCCCTTCAGCGCCGTCACAGCATCCTGGACGCCCGTCGAGATCGTCGTCTTGATGTCCGTCCATGCTCCAGCAAGGAACGTCTTGACACCGTTCCACGCTGTCTGGAATTCACCCCCAAGCCACGAGACGATCTCACCCATCTTCGTCTTGGCGTCGTCAACCCCCGTGCTGATGGCGGTCTTGATGTCTGTCCAGGCCCCACTGACCAGTGTCTTGGCGTTGTTCCAGGCTGTCTGAAACTCACCTGCGAGCCAGTCGGCGATCTTCTGCATGGTCGCTTTCGTGTCGTCGACAGCCTGACTCACTGCCGTCTTGATGTCGTCCCAGACATTGCTAACTGTTGTCTTCGCATCCTCCCACGCTTTCGCAAAATCGCCGTGCAGGAGATCGATCAGGATCGTGAGCACACCGGTGATCACATCGATGGCAACCTTAATGGTCCCCTCGATGAGGTCGAATGCTCCTTTGACGATTGCCTCGATATCAGTCAGGTGCTGCTGGATGAACGTTGCTGCCCGCTGGAATGCGCCTCCCAGCTGGTCGAGGGCAGGACCAAGGACAGCGACTGCCTGCTGGACAACGGGGACCAAATGCCCCGCCAGCTGCTCACCGATCCGCATAACGGCCGGGAGCACGATCGACACGATGATGTCGCCGAACAGCCGCAGGGCTGGGACCAAGAAAGCAGCAATACCCTGGGCCAGCGTCACGAAGTGGGGGAGGAGCGGGGCGAGTGCCCCCAGGAGTTGTGATGCCAGCTGCGTCGCCATCGGAACGACGGTCGAGACGAGCGCCATCACCACCCTGGCAAGTTCTGCGATCCCCTCACGGACGACGGGCACGAAGGCATGCACGACACCGACGATGGTTGGCACCAGTGCCCCGACGAAGATCTGGATACCTTGCAGCACCGTCTGAACCCCCTGGAGGACCACGGGGACAAGGGACATCAAAACCGATCCCATCGTCACCACGAAGAGCGATGCCATCTGGATGATCGTGATGAAGATCGGCTGGATCGCCTGCCCAAGGGTGCCGAGGATGATCGTGACCTGCGCCACGATCCCCTGGAGCTGCGGCACGATTGCCGTGAGCATTGCGGTGAACTGGGTCGAGAGTACTGACCCCACGATCGAGAACACTGCAACGGCACCCTGCCCGATCGTTTGGAGGGTACTGAGGATCTGTGACCCGACCGGAACGAGCGCACTAACGAGCTGAGTGAACCCCGCAACGAGCCGGGGAAGCAAGGCACTGGCAAGCTCGCGGATACCGCCAACATTGCCGGCAAACGCGGCCGCGAGCAACCCGAGCCCAACAGCGAGGGCGCCGACAGGGGTGAGGAGAAATGCCAGGGCGCCGGCCACGGCGCCGATGGCGACCAGGAATGGCCCCGTCGCGGCTACGACGCCGACAAAGGCGAGGATCATGTTCTGCGCATGCGGGCTGAGGTTGTCGAAGTAGGCGAAGACTTCCGTCACCTTCCGGACGGCTTGTTCAATCGGTTCGGCGAACCGGCTCACCACGTCAATGGCGAGCGTCGTGATCTGGCTCTTGAGCTGCGCGAGCGCGCCACCGATCCCCTTCATTCGCGCAGCCGCAAGCTCATGGGCGGCTCCCGCCTTGGTGACCGCGCTATACATTTCGTCCCACTTCTCGACGCCTTCGCCGAGGATGACGTTGGCTGCGCGGACAGCATCGGAGCCAAAGATCGTCGCGAGCGCCATCTCGCGCTCGGCCGGGGGAAGCTTCGAGAGCCCGGCCTGGAACTGCGCGATCAAGTCACGGAACCCAACGAAATGTCCACTGGCATCAGTCACGTGAACGCCAAGCCGACGGAGCTCATCGGCTGCCTGCTTGCTGGGTGTCAGGAGCGAGAGCAGCATCTGTTTCAAACTCGTGCCGGCATCTTGTCCTTGGATCCCAGCGTTCGACATGAGTGCCAGCGCTGTCGTCAGATCGGCGACCGAATATCCAAACTGGTGGAAGACGGCACTGGCCGACTGGAAGCCGTAGGCGAGATCGCGGACGTCAGCAGTCGAGGCATTGGCCGCCGCAGCCAGCATGTCGGCTACGCTCGTGACATCCTTCCCAGAGAGGCCGAAGGCGTTGAGCGCGTTGGCGGCTATGGAGGCAGCTTCCGCCGTCGAGAGCCCGCCCGCGGCAGCGAGCTCGAGGACACCCTTCGTTCCCGACAGGATGTCGTTGACGCTCAGCCCCGCCTTGCCGAGCTCGACCATGGCTTCCGCCGCGTTGGCTGCCGAGGCAGCGGGAAGCTCCGTGTCGTTGCCGAGCTGCCGTGCGAGCGCCGCCAGCTGTTCCATCTGCGGTGCCGTCGCGCCGGTTACGGCCTGGAGGTAGTTGAGGTTCGACTGGAAGTCCGTGAAGGCTCCAACGGCTTCTTTGACAGCGCCAACGACCGGCAGGGTGAACCCAGCGGTCATCGCCCCGCCGATCAGGCCGAAGCTCTCGGCAATACCGCTGAGCCGCTGGCGCACAGCCGTGATGTGCCCCTCGACCGCGCCAACGACGCCCCGGGCTTGCCCTTCAACTTCCGCGAGCTCGCTCTTGACCTGCTGGAGCGCGCTCGTCGCCTGGTCGACCTTGGCCCCGATTTCGATGAAGAGCTTGGCGATCTCACCGCCGGGCACGCTCCGCCTCCTTCGCCTCCAGCCGGTAGAGGGCAACCCAGTGCGCGAACTCGTGCACGTCCATCCTGGCTAGGAGCTCGCGCCGCGTCATTCCGAGGTCACGTGCCAAGACGAACTGAAAGCGCAGCAGGTCATCCGCGAAAGAGCGCCTTCTCTGCTGCAGCCACCTGCTGATTCGTCAACCCTGAGAGCTCGACCACGGCCTGGGCGATCCGGCTGAACGCGCTCACGCTCGACTGGCGGAGCGCGGAGAGGTCAGCTGGTTCGAGTTTTGGCTCCTCAAGCGCGTAGAGTACGAGGAGCTCAGCCAGGAGTTTCTCGTCGAAGTCGTTCGGGCCGGGCCCAGTCCGCGCCTGGTCGCGGATCGCCCAGTACTCGTCCATGCCGAGGGCGCGGATCTTGACCATGCCACCCCACTCCGGCACCTCGACGTCACGGGTTGGACGGTCCGTGATCCGGGCCAAGAGCTGCTCACGTGTGAGGTAGGCGCTACTCATCCCTGCCTCCTACCCTACACCAGGTCGCGAGTGATCGCTCCGGTCACCTGGAGCGAAATTTTGGCCTTGACCTCACCATTAACCGGGGCGTCGATCTCGTACGCGGTCACAATCGCCTGCCCGCTATACCGGACGTTGGTCCCAGCCGGGCCGCTGTTGCCAGCCGGGAGGTACCGGAACCCTGTCACTTTCTGGATGATTCCGGCGATAATGCCATCGAGCGAAGGATCCCATGGCCCCTCGAGGTCGATCGTCGCGTCGCTGAGGCCTGGGATGTACTGCTTTGCCCCGATGACGTTCCCTGCACTGTCGCGCTTGACCGTCACCTCGATCGTGTCAAACTTCCGCTTGAGTGCATCGCTCGTCGCATACTGCGAGAAGTCCTGCCAGGTGCTCGAGCTGTCCTGTAAGTAGAGCTGCGCCTGCATGCCTGCCGCTGGCATCGTTCACCTCCTTACGCACTGATCCCAACGAGAAAGGTCGCATTTCCCCCGCTCGAGAGCGTCCAACTGGCCCGGACGTATCGGTTTCCATTCACCACCGTACGGAGACAGGTTGGGGCAGTCACGCCCCCAAAGCTCCCGAGTTGGGTAAACGTGGTGCCATCAGCGGATCCCTCAAGGACGACCGTGAGCGTCCCTGCGACTTGTGTCACCACCAGGTAGCCGACCACAGCCGTTCGTGCTGCGCCGTAGTCCCAGGGTGTGGTACTGCCGTTCTGGCTCACCCGCGCAAGCGGAGCGATGGTGACGAGCGCATCACGTGCATTCAGTTGTGCGCTCACCTTGACCTTGGCCGCGTCGCTGACCGGCGCGTCAATCTCATAGCTAGCCCCGATCGCGACAATGCCGGTCAGCCGCGCGCCCCGCTGGTCTGGTCCCCAACCAACCACTCCGGTAAATCCCGTAGACGGCAGCAAGCTTGCCAGGAGCTTGTCGACGGAACTATCTGGCGTGCTGACTGGCCCATCCCAGAATCCCTCGAGGTCAAGTTGTGCGTCGACTTGACCAGGGAGGTACTGCTTCCCAGTCGCTCCCAGGCTGGTCACGTCAAACGTCGCCGCCTTGACCTGCACCTTCGCGTCACGGAAAGCGTACGAAACGTCTTTCCCCGCGATGTAGAGCCGCGTCGCATATCCTGGAACGAACGGCATGGGCTCACTCCCTTACGCGCGTAGTTCTACCAAAAATTCTACCCCAACGTGCCAGTACCGGCCCGACTGATGGATCTCGTCGTACGAGAAGCGCCGCTGGGGGAGGCACGCGAGCAGGTCAGGGTGCCAGCCTGCGCCGGTGAGCAGCGCCTCGACGCGCGCGATCGCCACTTCAGCGTTCCGCGGGTCAATCTCCGGCGTGACGGCTTTGACAATGTAGGTCGTATGCACGAGAGCGACCTGTCCACCCTTGACGACAATCGGCTCAGCATCGTTCCCCCAGTAGACCAGTGCCGTCTGGGAGACCGTCTCCGGGATCACCCGGTGCCAGACACCACCTGGGCAGAGCGTCGCCAGGGTCGTGTCCGTTACCAGGATCTGGTAGAGCGTCTCCTCGAACGTCACGGTACGATCTCCGCCATCCGGCGCTTGACGAAGTCAGTGACCGCATCCCGTGTTGGCTTGGCAAACGGGCGCGCCGCCATATCACGAGTGCCGTACTCGAGGTAGAAGGCGTATTCCGTCGCGAAGGAGATCCGCCACGTCAGGTCGTCGACCGGCTCAGCCCGGGTACTGTTCGCGAGCGTTCCCGTATCGATCGCTGGCGGGCTGCCGGGCGCTGACGCCACGTGCACCCGCCCACCACGCCGGTACGTGCGCCCGTGCGCTGGCTGGCTGAAGAGGTCTTTGGCGTACCGCTCACCAGCCCGTGCGGCATCACCGGCCAGCTTTGCCGCATTGGCCGGAAGGGAGACGATCAGCCGGTCCAGCCCACTGGTGTCGAGTACCACTTTCCGGATATCAGCCATATCAGGTCTCCGTGACAAGCACCCGCTTCGTCGATGCAAAGACGACCGGAACACTCACGCTCACGACACGAAAGGTCCGGTCTCCAACCACGATCAGGTCGTCATGGCGAACGTCGACGTCACGCCCGAGTCGGACGACGTAGAAGTTCCTCCCCATCCACCGCTCGCCGACGACCTGCTCCGACCGGATCGCGTAGAACGAGACCAGCGCCGGGTATGGTCCACTTGCCGTTTCCTGGTACACCGGATCGCCCCGGCTCGATGGCTGGACCGTGCGCCGCTTGACCATGACGCTCGCTGGCATCGGTGGCTGCCAGCGCTGGTACCAGTCGGCGTGAAGTGGGAGAGACATCGCCTACCCCCTCAGGACCACGGGCACCACGAGCGCGTCTGCCTGCGCGCGGAGCACCCGCGCTCGCTCGGCGAGTTGGCGCACCGCGCCGGATGCCTGCACCGTCACCCCATCAGCACTGGTGTCGATCGCCGTCGTCGCCAGCCGTGCCGCCCACCGCTCGCAGACTTCTGCGGCTGCCCCGTAGACGTCGTAGCTGTCTCCCGACACGAAGACGGGCAAGACGGTCGGCTGGGCATAGACGAACCGCCCCTCTTCCGCCTCGATCCGTGCGAGGGGGAACGGGCTCCAGTCTGGGCCATAGGCCTGGACAGAATCGGGATCCCAAAAACGGACGGGTGCAACCCCCTCCTCGTAGACGACCTGCTGCCCAGGGCGATACGTCGGTAGCGGCGTCAGGAGGAGGTAGCGCCAGTGGCGCCGGTACCGGGCGCAGACCCCAGCGAGTTCCGTATCGGAGAAGACAGCTGGCGTGCCGGTATCACCGGCAAGGTTCCGCACGAGCTGGAGAATTGCCGGGCCCGGCATCGCCAGCCTCCACCTAGCTCAACACCTTGACGCCGAACTCAGGCCGCAGAACGGCCACGCCATAGAGGACATCGAGCGTGACCTGCACGCCGAGGAACGTCGGGTTGTACGCGAAAAGCACGCGCAGCACCAGCCCGCTCATGTCGTCGCGGATCGTCGTTGCCTGGACACCCGTACCCTGCGGTGGCTCTGGCAGGCCACGCATGGCCAGGATCAGGGCATTCGGGTGGAACGCCAGGTTCGTCGTCGTCACAGTCGTCGTGCCCGACGTCGGCACGAGCTGGCTCACCCAGACGTCAAACCCGTAGACCCGGCCGATCTGCGCGTCAGAAACCGCGCGCTGCTGGGCAAACGCGAAGTACTCGCGGAGTTCGGCATCGGAGAGCAGGGCAATCTCGTCCTTCGTCGAGATGACGAGGTTCCGGTTGTCCATTGGCGCCTTCTGGTCGTTGAGCGCCTTCCGGGCCTGCCGGATCGTATTCGCAGAAAGGTTTGTCCCTGCCGTTCCGACGCTCGTCGGGATGCCGCCCGTCGTCGCCGTGACCGCCGCCCAGATGTCCGTCTCGATCGCTTCGGCCAGGGCCGGGACTGCTGCCTTGAGGTAGCGGTCCATGATGTCTTGGTTGGCCTGAGCGCGAGCTACATCCTCGACGAGGAACGAGACGTGCTTGTATTTCGTGAGCGGCACATTGACGACCGACGCATTCGCCGGCTGCTGGAGGACAACCGCACTCCCAGGCGTCTTATCCTGCGCCGTGAAGACGCCGGGATACGGGATGTGCAGCACCGAACCGACCTGGAACGCGGCGATGTCGGTATCCTTCGTGACTAACCGTGCGAGCACGATCTGGTTGCGCAAGATCTCCAGGGCGCGGTTCGCCCAGACCTCCGGAATGAAGACTTGAGCAATTGACGGCGTGATATTGCCCGTCGGCATCTGCTGCCCCCTCTAGTCGTTAGCCATTACCCCTCGACGATCCGCCCTTCCGCCATCGCGCGCAGAATCTCGTCGCGATGCGCGCGAAAGAATGCCGGGTCACGCAACTGCGAGCGAGTGAAGACGGCTGGGGCACCTCGTGGGCCATTGCCAACACTGACACCACTGGGCGGGCCTGCTACGAGGTAGGGCTTGCGCTTGACGAGTGCCCGCAGCACCTGCTCGAGGTTTCGTGGTCTCCCGTCCTCGTCGAACTCGAGTTCCGCGAGGTCAAGGAGTCGCCAGGCAGCTTCAGGATCGACGATCCCGAGCCGGCTGGCAGCCAGTTGCACCTCGTAGCGCAAGACTGTTTCCTGGCGCTCGCGCTGCCACTCGAGCTCTCGGCGCTCGAGTTCAGCCAAGCGCTTGCGCAGCCGTTCCTGCTCGGACAGCTGCGCTTCTTCACTCTGCCGAACCTTCGCTTCGAGCTCGCGAAGCCGAGTCCGATAGCGAGCTGCCTCGGCTCGCAACTGGCGGACAATGGGCGGTTCTGTCTCTGCCGCGCTCTCTGGCTCGGCCTCCTGGGCCAATGCCGCAGCCCGCGGCTCAGCTGGGGGCATCTGCCCCGTCTCGTGCCCCTCCTGGGGGCGCTCGTCGGCCACCTGGGCCGTCAATTCGTCAGCCATAACACCCCTCTACTTCGTCAAGTTCACGAGGCTCTCCGGTGGATCCTCCTCAAGTTGCCGGTAGAGCTGGACAAGCTTGCGTGCAGCCTTCTTCTTCGCTTCTGCTGGCGCATCAACACCGCCACGCGCGCCTGCGAGGACTGCCGCCGCGGCGTGGACAGCGTTACGGTTCAGCTTGCGGCCCATTGCCTTCGGTTCATAGACCGGCAACTTGCAGGCCGCCTTCGTCCACTGACTGCGCGGCGCGTCATTGAGGTTGATGAGGCACGCATCGCAGAAGTCCTGCGCGTCGGCATAGTCAGACTCTTTGATTTCCGACCATGGGCGATCGCTGACGTCAGCCATGCGCTTCCCCTTCTGGCTGAACAACAATTCAGCCAGTATTGTAGCGCACGGCGCGAGGTTGCGCAACTATTTGTTCAATCTTGCGAGTGGGACTAAACGGTGTGTCGGGTCGAGGGCAGTCTGCGGGCGCGCCGGCTCGATGAACCCGTCGAGGCTCATCCCATCCCGGAAGAGCTTCGCCCGCCCTGGGCCAAGAATCTCATCCTGGATCTCAGCAGGTTGCTCGCGGAGCCAGGCTTCTGCCGTCTGATATCCGTGCGGCGGCCGGTACCCTTCCACCACTGGCACCATCGTACACCGGCAGTTGGGGTGACTCCGCAGCGGTTCGTCAACCGGAAAGCGCTTGCCATCCATTGCCAGGCAGAACGCGCAGGTGCGCCGCGAACGGGAAGAACGCCACTCCCATTCCTCGACGCCAGCCTCGCGGTACGTCACCCGTGTCGCTTCACGGTATGCCCGCAACGTCTCCGTCCGGGCAATGGTCATAGCCTGCACGCCGTCGCGTCCAAACGTCACCGTGAGGATCTTGGTCGTCACGCGCGGGTTGGCCCCGGCAGCAGCTGCCAGCGCGAGCGCCCGCGCCACGTCGTCCCATGCCCCGTTGGCAAACGCTTGCAACGCCGCGCGGATCTCGGGAACCACGCGCGGGAGCAGCCGGGCAACAATTGCCGCCCGGTCATCGCCCCGGAACTGCGCGACCACCGCAGCGGTCCCAACCGCATCACCGACTGCCTCGCGCGCGATCGGCTCGAGCTTGTCCCCGCAGCGCCGCGCATACACGCGATACCCCTCACGCAGCGCGGCCTCAGCACGCTGGTAGAGCCGGTCAGCAGCCAGGGCATGGACATCCGCGCCACGGGCTAGGGCGCGGACAACGGCAGCGATATAGGCGCGCTGGACGTCGCGTAGCGTCTCCCGGTAGAGCGCGTACGCGCTTGTGACCGCGCGCTTCTCGTACCGACTCACCTGGTCACGCTGGACCGTCCACAGCCGCTCAAGATCGATCACGGCTCAAGTCCGATCCCAGCATTGAACGCCCGTGCCGCTTCCTGCCCAAGGTCGTGCTCGTCCTCAGCCCGTGCCTGCGCTTCCTGGGCTGGATCGAACCCGAGCCGGCGCAGGATCGTCTGGCGCGAGACACCCAGTTGCTGCCAGATGAGCGCCGTCTGCGCTGCCCCCTGGTCGTCGTGTGGCAGTGTCTCAGGCCACACGACGCGGACCGGCACGTCCTGCCCACGCCCGGCGAGCAGGAGGCAGCGGGAAGCATGCGCCAGTAGCTGGCCGTAGAGCAGCTGCTTCGTCCGTGTCTTCTCGATGAGGGGCCCGTAGAGAATCTCGAGCGCAAGCCCAGAGAGGTTACCAGCTGACTCGAGCTTGCCCGTTGCGACCTGGGGGATCCGCGCGATCTCGTGAATCGCATCGTCGAGCACCCGATCGAGCGCCATCGCTCCCTGCGAGTCGCCCGGGGCCTGGAGGACATTGAGCTCGGCATCTTGTCCCGGCAGGACGACAACCTTGTCTACACCAAGCTCGATCGCTTGCACCGTGCCGCCGAATCCCCGGCCCCAGATCTTTGGGAACCCGTGGAACCGCTGCACCCGTCGCCAGTCCGACAGGTTCGCATTCCGAGCAAGGATCAGGGCTAAAAGGTCATCGGGGAGATCGCTCTCTCCCCAGAACTCGTGTGGGCGTGGTAAGTTCTGGCAGTGCGCAATCGGCGACACCGGATAGGGCCACCGTTCCCGCCCTTCCTCAACCCACACCTGCTGCCCAAGGTAACACCGTTCCTGGACGATGTCCCACCATTCCCCGGAGTCTGCCCGCACGAAACGCTGTCGCCGCACCAGTGGCTTCCCGGCCCTGTCGGCCGCGTTCCACTGTACGACCCACCCATAGACATCCAGGAGGTCATCGTCAGAATACTGTGGCGAGACCGTTGCCGGATCGAGGAGCACCAGCCGCGGGAATGGCGCCGTGCTCGGGTGCTCGGGAATGACGCGAAGAAAGGCATGCCCGGCAATCGCGCCCGATAGCGCGAGTTGATGGAGGAGCAGATCCTTCTGGTTGGCCTGCCAGGCAGCTTCGAGCCACGCTTCACTCTCGGTGACGGTGTCAAGATTCGCGTCGATCTCGAACCGCACAGACCGCCCAACAAGGAAACTCACACCTTTATCGACGATGACCCTGGCCTTGTTGGCGGCCACAACGACCTCGCGTTCAGGCCGAGACGGGTCACCCATCGCCTTCAGGAGCCAGTCGCCCGTATAGGCCTGCCAGCGCCGCTGGATCGCCGCGGCACGAGCGAGCTCCGACTCGGCCAGGACTTCTTGCACCAATTGCTCGAGGTTGACCGGCGGATTCGCCATGAGCAGTGGATCGATCCCCATGCTGTCCTCCTACCAGCGCCATGGGAGGCGCACAACCTGCGGCACGGCAGTCACCCCCGAGGCGTGCACGGCCAGGGCCAGTGCCATGACACAGTCTGTTACCAAGTCCCGGTCATCCCACGCATAGTTCTGGAGTTCGTCGACGAGCTCACGTACGAAAGGAAACCGTAGGTGCCCCTTCTCGAGGACAAGCTGGAGCGCCGTGAGCACGTCCGTCTTTGCCCGCGCCGTAAAGACGAACCCCTCGGCGACATCGCGTACCTCGTCGAGTACAGCCTCGCCAACCCCGGTCGCATCGAGCACCGTCCGCACACAGCCATACTCCTCGTGCAGAGCGCGGATCCGCGCAGCCACGGCCGGGTACGGCGTCCGCTGGTAGCGCTCGAACGCAACGAGCCGGTACGGTGTCTCCGTCACGTCGAGCACAACATGGACCGTCCAGTCCTCGCGTTTTGCAAGGTCGACCCCTTGGACATACCGCCGCCCTGGATCCGGCGGCTCCGGCAGTGGCCAATTGGCGCCTTCGTAGGCAGCCTGGATGTGCTCCCAGCGAAAGACAGCGGCGTCATCGTCGACGTAGACGCCCTCGACCTCGCGCTGCCACGCGGCAGTCGTCATCCGATCACGCAGCGCACGAATGTAGGCGTGGTCGACGTTCGGGTTCTCCCACGTCGGCCCCTGCTGCGCGTAGACGAGCGGGTCACCCGCAAGGCCACGCTGGAGCTCGCGATAGACCAGGCCGCGTCGAGCGCGCGGTGTCGAGATCAGGACAAGCTGGCCGCCCGTGTCCGCCAGCGTCATCCGCACCACCTCGTTAATGATCTTCTCGCTCAAGTAATCAGCCTCATCGACGATCACGCGATCGAACTTGTGCCCGCGCAGGTAGATCCCCTCGCGCGCAGCAGTCCGCACGGTGACCGTCGAACCAGTACGAAGGCGCAGGGTTGGGAAGGGAGTCTGGCGGACATCCGCAACGAGCTGGTTGAGCGCTGGACTCTGCTGGCAGAGCTGCAATGCAACATCGAACGACAGCCGGGCCTGGTCGAGGGTAACCGACACGATCCCCTGGCGCGATCCCGGGCGGGTAACGGCATACCAGAGGGCTTGCACTGCTGCCACCTCGCTCTTCCCCCAGCGCCGCCCGGTCACGAGCACGTGCGTCGTGCGGCGCGGAGCCGTCAGCCAGCGTCGCTGTCCATCATGAGGCTGCCAGCCAAGCCAGATCCGGCAGAACGCGAGCGGATCACGAGCCACACTGGCAAGCTGGCGGCAGACGCGGTCAACCGCGCTCGGTGGCAACGTCGGCGCTGTCAATGTCTGCATCGGCAAGCCTCTCAAGGTACTGGGCCAAGAGCGCCCCAACGTCATGCTCGACGCGCTGCTTGTCCATACCCATCGCGTGGAGCCGGTACTGCAACAGGCTCACCAGCCGGTCGACCGCATATCCCTTGCCGGCAAGCACGGCTGGCCAGATCGCGGCGATCGCCGCATCGGTGCGTGCCAGGTCTTCTTCGACGACCTGCTGGGCATTCTCGTAGAACCGCTCACGCCACGCCGCGCGCACACGAGCCACGTACAATGAGACCGTCTTCTCGCTCACCCCAAGGATCGCCGCGATGTCCTTCTGCCTGATCCCCGGCTGTGACACGAGAAGCTCAGC
>ERZ795042.1255-NODE-1255-length-16971-cov-40.164401_pt1 | contig 16971 bp, 12 predicted proteins | sample MGYA00375126_ERZ795042 | MGnify/ENA primary metagenome ERZ795042 (study PRJEB30171, sample SAMN05518105) | compost metagenome | isolation source: Feedstock adapted compost from Newby Island compost facility, Milpitas, CA | place: USA:Newby Island compost...
GCGCATCCCGGATGAGCCGAAACAGCCTGGCCGGTCCGGCAATGGTTTTTTCCATATGGTTTCCCCCCGTTCCCGTCTTTACAACCGACCTTTGTTCCTTTCGATCACATTTTCCAGCCACCGCTCCTCTTCCTCCGTCAGCGGAAGCGGAAACAGCTCTTCGCCGAATTTCAGCCCCTCCAGCCGTTCGGACCGCTCCGTCAGCCTTTCCACCAGCCCTTTCGGCAGCAGTTCCATCATCTCCCGGAAAATCGGGATCATCTCCCCATCTCCCGAAAACGTCCCCCATCCCGGCTTCATTATAAATGTTGACGTTACGTTAAAATCAACTGCAAATACCCTCTAAAAAATGCGTCTATTTCTCCGAATTTACGCTATGATTACAATAACCGGAAATCAAAATTCATTGATGATACCCCATTGCGGAGCGTCGGGAGGGGAGGCGGCGTCCATGGAAGATTGTTCTCAACGAATTGCCGGCGAGATCGATCGCACAGAACGCCATTTTCTCGTAGGACGGGACCGTGAAATCCATTGGTTCAAGACATGGCTGGAAAACGACGCCGCGTCATGGAGGATCCTGAACCTGCACGGTACGGGCGGCGTGGGAAAAAGCTATTTGCTGGATGAATTCCGCAGGATTGCCGAGGGTCGAAACGCTCTCTTTCTGTATATGGACAGCCGATCGTTCCCCCAAAATCCCGCCGGGTTTTGTTCCACCCTGCTGCAATCGCTCCGCCTTCCTCCCGCCCTCTTCGATCATCCGCAGGCGGATCCCGGCGTTCTCGTCCGCCAGTGCGAGGACGAGCTGCGGAAGGCCGCGGCGCGCGGAAAAGTGATCCTTGCGCTGGATACATTTGAAGAAATCGGCGAGTTGGAACATTGGCTGCGGAACCATTTCCTCATTCTATCGGGTACGAATATTCTGACGATCATATCAGGCCGGCTGCCCCTGCAGGGGGCGTGGCTTTCCTCGCCCGCGTGGCGCAGGCTGATTTATTTTTTGCCGCTGGAAGACCTCCCCTATGAAGCCGTCAGAGAGTATTTGAACCTTGCCGGAATCAGGCAGGAAAAGACGATTCGGCACATCTGGGCCAGGACGAAGGGCCATCCCCTCACCCTGTCCCTGAGCGTGTCCGCGCTGCCGGCGTCGGGGGCGGGTTTTCCGATGCGAAGCGATGAAGATGTGCTCGCCCATGTCGCCAGAACATGGCTGAGGGAAGTGCCGGAAGCCGAAATTCGCGAATTGGTGGAAGCCGTCGCCGTTCTCCGGCATTTCAACCAGGAAATGCTGAGCTGGGTCCTTGAGCGGAACGTGCCGACGGAACAGTTCCGGAAGCTGATCGGCCATTCCTTCATCCGCCGGGTCGGACCGGGATGGGTGATGCACGATTTGCTCCGTGATGCCATCGCCCATGATTTGCGGTCGCGCGTGCCGGAAACGTACGACAAACTTTGGAAGCGGTGCGCCCTGTACTGCTACACGCAAATCCGAAAAAAGCTTCCCCGCCGTTCCGTGACGTGGGAAAGCCCGGAATGGTTCTACTATATCGGAGACCGCTTCATCCGATCCATGTTCTTCCGGCAAACCGCACCCTATCGGCTGGAGACGCTGCTTCCTTCCAACTGGAAGGAAGCCGAAGCCTATCTGGAAAACCGCCGCCGGAACAACCGCGATATCCGCATCGTGCCGGAAGAAGGAGATGCGGAGGAGTACTGGATCGGGAAAAACGAAGCGCTGCTGTGGATGCGGCATATCCGTTTGCGGGAGCTGTACGAACTCGACCCCACATCTGTAAAACTTCTAAGGGATGCCGCGGGGAAGATCTTCGGTTTTGCCGTGATCATTCCGATCCACGAGGGGACGTTCCCGTATTTGCGCACCCGACCGCCTGCCGCCGCCTTCTTTTCCAGCCTGCCGGAGGATGAACAACAAAAGCTGAAAACGCCGAAGGAACAAGCGGCCGGCTACTTTATTCAAGGCATCGATGTCGACGACTACGCCGACCCGTACATGCGCCAGGCGGCCGGGCAGACCTTCATCTCCTATATGCTGTCGGCCGGGCTCGTCGTGACAACGGTGCCGGCGATTCCCTTTTTTCATGCCAGCTTTCAAAGCCTGGGTTTCCGGAAGACGAAGGATATCGTCCACTACGATTACGGCGACGGCAAACCGACACCGTATTTTGTTCTGGATACGAGGGGGGAGAAGCTGCTGGCCTACCTGAACCGCATGATCGCCTCCTTCGGCCTCGCGCCGGAGAAGGAAAACGAACACCCACCGGCGCTGGCGCTGTTGTCCCGGCGGGAGAAAGAAATTGCCGAACTGGCGATGAAGGGCCTCACGAACCAGGAAATTGCCGGCAGGCTGTTTCTCAGCGAAGCGACGGTGAAAAAACACCTTGCCAACATATTCAGGAAGTTGCAAATCAAAAACCGCATGCAGCTGATCCATCATTTTCAACACCGTCAATAGGACAAGATCCCTCTTAATTACCACTTATGGATAATACTTGGATATAAAAGGTGGTGCTATCCTAGGATTGTTCGAATTTTCACCAGGGATGGTGATGGAGTTGTTGAAAAAGAAAATGGTCTATCTCCTGTTGTCCGTTTTCGCCCTGTTCGCCGTATCCTTCGGCTCCGCCTATGCGGCGGCGAATTTGGAACCGATCCAGGCTTTCTTCAACCGGGACATCACCTTCGTCTTGAACGGCGAACGGTGGGAACCGAAGGACGCCTCGGGCAAAGCCATGAGCCCGATTATTTACCAGGGCACCACCTATTTGCCGGTGCGGGCACTCGCGGAAGCGCTGAAAATCCCCATCCATTACGACGCATCCGGTCCGACGATCTACATCGGCGCGATTCCCGGGGCCAAAGCGGGAATCTTCACGGTGCCGATGGAGATCGACAACGTCTACGTGACCACGACCCGCAACCCTTCCGAAACGAACGTGCACGGCAAGCAGTACTCCCAAATCCTGAAGATCGATCAATACGGCGATGTGGTGTTTGCGATCGGCCGCAAATACAAGCAGCTCGTGCTGGACGCGGCCATTGTCGACCCGGGAGAGCATGACGTCGAGTTCTCGCTTTACAACGCGTCGGACCAGGCGGCCAACACGGCCAATACGGTGCTGGAAAAGCATGCGATCAGCCCCGCGGACGGAACGGCCCGGCTCGTTTTCCAAGTGGAAGGTCTCGACAAGATTCGGATCCACGTGCAAAGTCCAAACCTCAATCCGTACATCTACGCCCGCATCCTGGATACTTCCTACTTCGAATGACGGCTCCGCGAGCGCCCGTCCGCTCATCCCAAATTAACACTGTTGGATAATACCCCCGCCTTCCAATCGGTGGTAATTTGAAACTGATTTGAAGGTGGGGTGAATCTTTTGAAGCGATCGCGTTTCATCCAATCAGGGCTTGTTGGGTTGTCCGTTTTTCTTTTGCTTTTCAACCTGTGGATCCCGTATGCCGCCGGAGCCGCCGGAAACGGAGGCCAAGGCGGAGCCGGAACGCCCGTATTCAAGGATATCCGGTCCCATTGGGCTTACAACGAGATTATGGAACTTGCGGCCCTCAACATCATCTCGGGATTCGGAGACGGTACCTTCAGGCCGAACGATGAGATCACGCGGGAACAATTCCTGAAAATCCTCGTGGAATTAAGCAAGTTTCCCGCAGGTTCCGGGATTGTTCCGTTTCGCGACGTGGATCCGAAGCGCTGGTCCGCTCCCTATATCGCGACAGGCATCGAACAAGGCATCCTTCTTGCCCGGGAATATCCGGACGGATTATTCAAACCGGGCCAGCCGATTACGCGCCATGAGATGGCGGTCTGGATTGCCAGGGCGCTGCGGCTTGCGCCGCAGCTGCCGGCAACGAAGCTAAGCGCCCTGAAAGACCAGGCGGATATCCGGAGCCATCGGGATCTGATCGAAGCGGCGCTGCAGTCGGGCATCATCAACGGATATCCGGACGGCACCTTCAGAGGCGGCAACAAATCCACCCGGGCGGAAGCGTCCGCGATGGCCGTGCGCGCCCTTCGCCATTTACGGAATCCGCCGTCGCCGTCCGATCAGGGGAATACGCGAAAAATCGTCGAATATTTGCCGAACGTGAAAATCGGCAAAAGCACGCGATACGAAAAAATCGATGACCGCACATGGGTCATTCGCGATCCCGATCTATCTTTGCGCCCCGGCGACGTGTTCGTCATGCCCCCGAATGAACAGTACTACGGCGGCATCGCGAAGAAGGTCGTGTCCGTCCGGGAGGAAAACGGCTCCCTCGTCGTCACCACGTCCGTACCCAAGGTGCGGGAAGTGTTTGCAAGACTGGACGTGCATACGACCGAGGCGATCGATCCCGGACTTCTGACCCCCGCGGATCCCTCCATCCAGATCATCCGAAACGAAACTTCTTCGAAGCCTGCCGAAGTGAAAGCGGCGGCGCTGACGCTGCCGTGCTTCGTCATCAGGATGGACAATGCGAACCATGACGGGCTGATCCTCAGTGCGAGCATGAATTTCTGCAACCTGGGCGTGGACGCGGATATCGGTCTGGACGTCGACGTGGATTGGTTCGACGTGGACCTGGATTTCTATGCCAGGCTGGTCTTGCTCGGGGATGTCACGACGAATGTGAATGTCAAGGCGAACCGGGCGCTCACGAGGCCCGTTTACATTCCGCTGACCGCGCCGTATTATGTCCCCGTTTTCACGGGCGTTTTCATCAAAGGGCAATTCTTCCTGAAGATCGAACCGGATTTCAGAGCGTCCCTGGAAATCCAATTCGAAAATCGCTTTCATTTGGAAGAGGGCTTTTCCATCTCGTCGAGCGGGGGATTTCAGACCATCGACAAAACGACCAACACGGCGACGCTGCAAGTCAACTCCGGCGCCAACGCCGCCTTGTCCGCAGGCCCGAGCGCCCAACTCACGCTGACCCTGCTGGATATCGCATATGCCGGCATCGAGCTGTATCCGGGAATCCGGGCGGGCTATTACCGGTATGCCGATCAGGGAAGATGCGACGAGATCCTGGTCGACGCGTTTCTCAAACTGAACGCGGTCGCCGGATACGACGTTTGGGTCGCTTCGGGGAATGTCAGCAGAACCTTGATCGACGCTTCGTTCCCGCTGTTCGACTATGAGCTGAACTGTCCGTTACCCACGGTCCCGGGGAATTTGCGCGCACAGCTGGTTCGCGAAATCTTCCCTCTTTCCCCGCTGACGAATTCGCTCATCGACCGCATCAGCGTCGATCTGAGCTGGACCCCTGTGAAAGGCGCGACAAGCTACCGGGTGAAGCGCGCGGATGCTCCGGGAGGTCCTTATGAAACCATAAGGTCCAACCTGAGTTCCACCTCGTACAGGGACACTTCGACGGCTCGGGGGAAAACGTACTATTACCAAGTCGTCGCCGTCAACGCGTACGGCGAAGGCGCGCCGACCCAGGTGCTCCCGGTGCAGATCGACGATCTGCCGCCGCCGCGTCCGAAAAACCTGAAAGCGACGCGGGAAGGATCGAACGTGAAGCTGGAATGGGATCGCATGAACGGCATCGTGTTTTCCGGCGATCGATCCTCCGGTCCGTTTGGCACCACGCTGACGATGAACGGCGTAACCTACAACGTCAAACGGAGCGACAAGGAACGCGGCGGATTGCAGACGATCGCCACCGATCTGACGGAACCGTCTTACATCGATACGACGGCGAAGTTCGACGAAGACTATCTCTACGTCGTTACGGCGAAGGACCGTTACGGAGAAAGCGGGTACAGCAATTTCGTCTTTGTCAAGAAAGGCCAGCTGCCCGTGATATCCGATCGGATCGAGTTGATCGAAATCCCCTTGTTCTTGCTCCTGGTCACGCCGCCGGCCCCCGAACAGCTCACCGCCGAAGGACGCGCCGGAGAAGTGGTGCTCACCTGGAGCCCGGTCGAGGAGGCGGCGGGTTACCATGTGAAGCGGGCGTCTGCGGCGAACGGGACGTATGAAACGATCGCCTCCTCGGTCAGCGGCACGACGTTCACGGACACGGGTGTGACGAACGGAAATACGTATTATTACAAGGTCACCGCGGTCAACGATCTGGGATTCGAGAGCGCGGATTCTCCGGTGGCGTCGGCAACACCAACGCTATTCAGCAGCATCATCCTGATGCCCAATTTGCCGCTGATCGACCTCTTGCGCATCGCGGCGCCGAAAAATTTCCAGGCGGTCACCGACGTCGGCAGCGGCAGGATCATGCTCAGCTGGGACGCCGTCGGCGGCGCGGCCGGTTACAACGTATGGCGCGCGGAATCGCAAAACGGTCCCTTTGCCGTCATCGCCGCCAAAATCTCCGGCACGTCGTATACGGATACGACGGCCGCCATCGGCAAGACCTACTACTATAAAGTGACGGCGGTGGATCAGTTCGGCAACGAAGGCAACGCCACACCCGTGAAATCGGCCACACCGTCGCGCGGCATCCGGTAGAAAAGGATGCGGGCTGCCCCTCTTTCGGGGGCAGCCCCGAAGTTTTCGTCATCCTACAACCTGCCTTTGTTCCTCTCGATCACTTCTTCCAGCCACCGCTCCTCGTCCTTCGTCAGCGGAAGCGGAAAGAGTTCTTCGTCGAATTCCAGCCCTTCCAGCCGCTCGGACTGCTCCGTCAGCCTTTCCACCAGTCCCTGCGGCATCAGGTCCACCATCTCCCGGAGAATCGGAAGGATCTGCTCATCCGGCGCCCGGTTCCGGCACGCTTCCTTGAGTTTCCCGAGCACCTCCAGAAAACGTCCCCCGTCCCGAAGCAAGTCCTCCCGGCTCGTCTCGAACAGCTCGTCCACCAGTTCTTCCGGCAGCACCGCCTTGAGGAACGCCTTCTGTTCGTCTTCCTTGACCAGATTGTGAATCACGGACAGGAAAATGTCCGGATCGATGGTGTCCCGCTGCTCCGCCAGCGCGAGGGCGGTCTCGAGCGTCTCCAGCACCTTTTCGATGCGCCTTTTCTCCTGAAGCATCTCCTGGTGCTGCCGTTTCAGCGAGGCGCGCCAATCCTGTCCGGCTCCGGCGTCCTTCCTCAGCATGGCCCGGATCTCGTCCAGGGAATAACCCAAATATTTAAACACCAAAATATTTTGCAGCGTTAATAAATCCTTGTCCGTGTAATACCTCCTGCCCGACTCCGACAGATGTGACGGCTTGAGCAATCCTTTCTGGTCATAGAACCGCAAGGTGCGCGTCGTCACGCCCGTTTTCCTGGCGAACTGTCCGATCGTGTACACGGGAGGCGGCCGTCTCCTTCCGATCGATTTTCTTTGGCGCCGGCTTCATTATAAATGTTGACGTTACGTTAAAAACAATACCCCATGGACGCGGCTGGAGGAAATCAAAGCCAAAACAGCGAAATGGTATCCGGTCAACAGCGGGGAGGCCTGACATTGAACAAAAAAAAGACACTGATCGCTCTGGTTGCGCTACAGTGCATTTATGTGGTTTTTAGCCCGTTCTGGCTGTATTTCGCCATGATCTCCACCATGATGTTCGACAGTCCCGAAGCGGCCGACGACCCTTGGCTGTTCCTCACGTTCCTTCTCATTTTGATGTATCCGACCGGTCTTCTCGCCGGAATCATCGTCAGCTGGGTGCTCTTTGCCCGGGGAAAATGGGCAGCCGCGCGGAAGTGGAACCTGCTCCCGCTGTTCTGGGTGCTGCCCATCGGCTCCTTTATGGTGTATGCCATGTTCAGATGATGCGGGTCTACCCCGACATCGCCAATCAGTCCATCATCCCGAGCGCCCGAAGGGTCCTGATGAGCACAACCGCCGCCTGGGCGCGTGTCGTCTCGCCTTTCGGGCTGAACGTATCCCCGCTTGTCCCGATCATGATGTTCAGCCTGACCACCAGACGAATGTCATCCAGATAAGCCGTGTTCACATCTCCGATATCCCCGTATTCGTTCAGATCCACTTCTTCCGCCGTTGCCGTCGGCTGCTCCAGGGCAACGGCCGCGGCCAGCATGCTTGCCATTTCCTCCCGGATCAGCGGTTGATCCGGGTTGAACCCCGCCCCGTTCGCAAAATCCAGCAGTCCGAGTTCCTTCGCTGTCGCAATCGCATCGAAATACCACGCGTCCCGTTTGACATCCTCATAGGGCGCTTCCATTCCCGCGGGGGCCCAGCGCCCAAGCGCCCGAACCAGCATGGCGGCAAACTCCGCCCGGGTTACGGGTGTGTCCGGCGCAAACTTCCCGTTGCCAACCCCTTCCACGAGCCCTTTCGCGGCGGCAAGGCCAATGTCCGCGCGTCCCCAGTGCCGCTCCACATCCTCAAAGGCTATCGCATTTTGCAAGGTGACGTATACGCTGTTGGAATACGAACGGATCGTCACAACCCACACGTCGTCAATCTCCACCGCCTGGGCGGGCACAAACTCGAACCGCTTCGTCGTTTCGTTGTATCGGAACGCCCCCCAAAGTTCCGGCATGTCCGTGATGCTCGCCGGCATCGGTATCACCCGGGTCAGCGCCTTGACGAACCGATCCGCCGTTTGGATGATTTCCCCCGTCCCGGTTTCGATGACCTCCACGTGAAAATCCACCGCGGAGCCCATCACGATTCCGTTTGGCCACCGGCTTGCAAGCGCATCCTGGATTCGCTCATCACCCGTTCTGTCGGTCAGCGTGATCCTGAAGCTGATGTCCTCCGCTTTCAAATGATTGGCGGCGAGCAAGTCGGCCAGCCCCGGAATCAGCGACGCCAGTTCGACCGGCACCCGAAAAATGCCGTAGGGGGCTTTGATTTCGATGATGAAGGTGTTGTTTTTCGCGGCGAAGTCCGTCAATACGCCGGCCGGGATGCTGACATAGGCCGTGTTGTCTTTTGGCGTCACTTCCAGGGTGACGGATGGTTTCGAAAGGTCGACCGCGGACGGATCGAGCATGACGCCATTCATGTCAATGAGCGGGCGGGCCGGCGCCATGACCGGGTTGTACACCACTACCGGATCTTTCTTTTTCAATACGAAGACGTTCGAAACCGCGTCGGTGATGTTTCCGGCGGCGTCTTGCGCACGAATATGCAAATACCAGTCTCCGTCAACCCCGCTCTTGGACAACGTATCTCCGCTGGCGAAATTCGTCCATCCGTCGGCGGGCACATCCGCGCTTTGTGTCCAGACATATTGCAGGGAAGCCGCGTCGACACCGCTCGCCGCGTCCGTCACCGTTACGATGCTTTCCGCCTTTTCCGAAGGCGCCGAATTGCCGTTCGGAGCAAAATGAACTTCAGGAGGCGTGTTGTCCAGACGGAAGCGCTTCGACGATACGATCGCCAGATTGTCGACATGATCCGCCGCGCGGATATGCAAATACCAGTCGCCGTCAACCCCACTCTGCGACAAAGTATCTCCGCTTGCAAACGAAGTCCACGCCGGACCGGGAGCGGGCGGGACCGGGTCGGCCGACCATGCGTATTTCAGCGAAGAAGCGTTCACTCCGCCGCCGCTGTCGTTCACAGTCACTGTGGTTGACGCCGTTTGCGCCCAGATTTCGCTGCCGTTGGTGCCGAAAGCGACCGATGGCGGCGGAGGTGCGTAGGAATCCACCGTAAACCCCAGCGTTATGCCGGCCACATCATGTTTCGTGTCCATGGCCGTGATGGTCAACGTATAATCGCCGTCGTCGAATCCGAGAAGGAAAAACCTGTGCATGAACGGAAGATCGCCATCCCCGTCGGAGATCAAAAGCTCGGTCTCCGTCCATACGACGTCCGTATCGTCCCGGACCACATACTTGACGGTAATCGGTTCCCCTGGCGAATGGTGATAGATGTTCCCCGTCACCGACAAGGCGTCCTGGCCGGGATGAAGGCTGTACGACGTCGGCTCAATCGGATCGACACCGATGCCGATCGGGAACGAACGCAAATACGGGAACGTCTTCCCGTCGCGGAACCCCCACACCGCGGCATCCCAGGCGGCAAAGGTGTCCGCATCCCTCATTTGTTCCGTCGTAATCCCGATTCCGCCTTGACTGGACGTTTGACCGGAAATTTCCATTTCCCAGAACGAGTTTTTAATATAAAGATCATAATCACTGCCGCCGTTATTATGCCCAATCAATCCTCCGACAGATGTGCTTCCGCTTACGCTGCTCGCAGAATACGAATTCCGAATGATCCCTTGGTCATCATTTCCGGGACTGGAGATGTTGAACCCGATCAGTCCCCCGACTTGATTGTCCCCGCGAACAAAACCCGCCGCGAAGGCATTCTCAACCACGCCCTGGGTAGAACCCATCAAACCGCCGACCCTGTTCCAACCGCTGACATCCGCGACAGTAAACGAGTTTCGGACCATGCTTTGAAAACCTCCGGAACCGACCAAACCTCCCGCATTTGAGTCACTGGCCGAAACCCGGCCGGTTGCATGGGAGTTTTCAATGGTCCCATTCATAGTACCTGCCAGAATACCTGCGTGATCTTTTCCGCGCACATCGGCGTCAAGCAAACGGATATTGATCAATTTGCCGTCCGATCCGACCCAACCGAAAAGCCCGACGAATGAAGCCGTCGGACGGTCGATCTTCAGGTTCAAAATGGCGAATCCGTTCCCATCCAGCGTACCGTTAAATGTGTTTAATGGACTGTCGCCGATCGGCATCCAGCCTCCGGTATCCGGTCCGGGGCCGTCGTAATCGTACCCGGCCAGATCGATATCCGCTCCAAGCTTGTAGTGAGCGTCCATGTCAACGCGGATATCGGACAAGTCTTCGGGGGTCATGATGATGTAGGGTTCCGCTTCCGTGCCGTCCCCTTCCATGGCGTGCGCTTTCTGCCCGCCAAAAATGATAAACGACAGGAAAATAAGCCATAAAAGACATCCCGTCAAGACAAGTTTTTTCACGGTTATCCTCCTGACGGCCCCATATGATCATGCATTTCTCATTTTGTCGTTTGTTTTCCATTATATCCCCCAACGGAAAATTCGGAAATATAAACAGAATGGACCCCATCAAAAACGAAAACCCGTTCTGAACGAACGGGCTTCATGACTCTCATTCATCCTTCTCCGCCGGCGGATCCGCCATTCCGCAAAGCGCGGATGGGGGACCCGGCACAGCCGGGCGGCGAGCCGATCCACGCGGTTTTCATGGCCGTCTGTTCTCGCCGTTGGTCACAAGCAGTTTCAAATGCATGTCGTAATACTCCATAAACTCATTGGAACCGTACAGATGCGCGGTAAAATAGGCCCCGTAAAAAATGGTGAACAGCACCTTCACCAGATCATCCGTGGGCAAATGAGCCGGGACGTCCCCGTCTTCCTTCGCTTCCTCGATGAACCGGTGAAACAATTCCCCGAGCTCGGGCGCTTCCGGGTCCACCAGCTCTTCCTTGCCGGGAAACAGGATCTGGATTTCCGCTTCGCTGAGCGTCGGCATCCCGGGGTGCGTGTCCATTTCCGCCAAAAAACCGATCAAACTCAGCATCAGCCCCGGATTTTCGCTTTCCGCCACACTCCGAAACAGATGCCGGATCGCCTCGACGCCCCGTTTCGGCTGCAGCTTGAGGTCGATCAAACGGTACGCGAGCCACAAGCGCATGAAATAGATCAACAGGTCTTCTTTTTGGGGAAAAAATTTGAAAAACGTGACCTTCGAAACTTCCGCCTTCTCGCAAATGTCTTCCAACTTCACGTCCTTGAACGACTTTTTGCCGATCAGCTCGAAACTGGCCCGAAAGAGAGCGATTTTGGATCTCGCTTTTTTGATCTCCCGCAAAGGCAGCTTCTTGATCATCCCTGCGATCTGCTCTCCTTTTCCATCAGCTCCCGGATCTTGCGCCCTTCCCACGATCTCGCCCAGCCTTCTCCAAGGAACACGGTCAGGCCGTGCGCCGCGATGCCGATTCCCCAGCCGAGCAGCGGGTAGGTGAACCAGATTTCTTCCGGATTCGAGGTCAGGTTGATCACCGCCAGCCCGGCATTGACAAGAATGTAAACCACCAGGTGCTGGTAAAATACGGACAATTGCTTGACCCTCCGCTTGGCTTCTTCATACCTTTGTTGTTCGGCCATTTTGATTTTACCTCCGTGAATTAATTTATATTTGTCTTTATATTAACTTCTGTTAAGTTTTTTAGTCAAGTACTTTTTTATTCTTGATAAAAAAATTAACATAGGGAAAAAGCCCGCTCGATCGCCTGATCGAACGGGCTTTCCGACGCCGTGACATATTCGCTTCCTCAACGTTTAAGCACCTGAAATTTCACGCTTTGCCCTCTCCAGGGTCTCCACGTCGATCTTTTTCATCGCCAGCATGGCCTCGTTCACTCTCCATTGCTGTTCCTCGGTTCCGCTATAACAGATCTCTTCCCAGTTGGAGGGCAACACCTGCCACGCGACCCCAAACCGGTCCTTGCACCATCCGCAGCTTTCCGCATCGGGCACCGCCGACAGCTTCTCCCAGAAATCGTCGATCTCCTTCTGATCCTTGCAGTTGACGATGAACGAAAACGCCTCGCTGAACGTATAGTCCGCATCCGTTCCGTTGTCCATCGCGGCAAAAGCCACCCCGTCCAGCGTGAAAGAAGCATAATTCACCTTGGCTCCGGGAGCCTCCGCTTCGCCTTCCCCATATCTGCAGATGCTTCCGATTTTCGAGTTGGCGAACACCTCTGCATAGTACCTGACGGCTTCCTCGGCTTTCCCGCGGGCGTCCCCGGAAAACAACAGACAAGGCGTGATCTTTTGCGCCTCCTGCCCTCCCTCCGCAAGCATGAGCTGCCAGGACAAGCCGTAACGGTCCCCAACCCAGGCGTACCGCTTGCTGAAGGGGTATTCCCCGAGGGCCATTAGTTCCTTTCCCCCTTCGGACAACGCCGCCCACAGTTTGTCCACTTCCCCGGCGGTCGAGCAGGAGACGATCAGCGATATGGCCGGGTTCAGCTTGAAATATGGACCCGCGCTGAGGGCGACGAACGGCTGTCCCGCCAGTTCGAAGCTCACAGCCTCCGCATCATCGTATGGAGGAGGGTTTTTGATCACATGGGTATACACGATTTTGGACGATTCAAACAGGCTGGCGTAAAACTCGGCGGTTTCTTTGGCTTCCTTGTCGTACCAGAAATGCGGAACGATTTTGGGCATGCCGGTCTTCTCCTTTTTTTTAAAAAGCCAAAACAGGGTGCCCGTGACGATCATGGGCAGCCCCCGCCTGGAGGATACGGCCAACGCGGCCGACAGTTCCCGATAGTTTGCTTCGTAAGGTTTCATTATCGGCAGGCTCCTTTGAAGAGGTTGACGGCATCACTTTTGACCATTGTAGCACGCATTGGACAAATGGCAAAGGAATCATCCCGGCGGCATCGCAGAACCGGAAAAAGCTGCAATTCCAAAGATTTTTGTGGATGGCGGAGCACTTATCACTTACAATGGACAAGTACACATTTTTTCAGGCTTTTCATACATACACCGGGAGGAGAATCATGAAGCGGATGCGATTCGGACGACGGTTCAGGACGAGCGTCGTCGCGGCGGTGTCGGCGGCGCTTTTGGCCGCGTCCCTGGCGATGGCGGGTACTGTCGCGTCCGGCAGCGCGGAAGCGGTGCTGGGCGATGTGAACGAGGATGGTCTGGTGACCCCGGCGGATGCTTTGCTGGTCCATAAGCATCTGGCGACGCCCACGCTGACAGCCGGACAGCAGGCATTGGCCGATGTGGACGGGGACGGAATGGTGACGGCGGACGACGCCGAGGCCATGAAGCGGTATTATGTGCGCAAGCTGGAAGTTCTCGAGTTTGCTCCGGTCAAGCTGCTGCCGGAAAACGGAGAAGAATCGGCCAATCCCCCGTACGAATTGGAATTTGCCATGGAAGTGACGGCAGTGCCGGACAAGGAAATTCGCATCCGTCATGTTGCCGACGATACGGTCTTTGACAGCTTTGACGCCACGGATCCGGACAAGGTCAGCGTGAACGGCAACAAGGTGACCCTCACGCCGGAGAACCTGGAACCGGGCACGGAATATTACATCGAGATTGACCAAGGGGCGTTTGCGGACGGGAGAGGCAACCGGTTTGCCGGAATTGCCGGTTCCAACGGCTGGAATTTCGTCACGCATGATCCCAGAATTTATGTCCAGGCCGGGGCGATCGGCGGTGACGGTTCAAAGAACAAACCGTTCGGATCGTTGCATGCTGCGATCAACGCGGCCGACGCCGGTGATACCATCGTGGTGAAATCCGGAATCTACGAGGTGGAGACATCCATTCAGGTCGACAAGGACGGTCTTACAATTGTTGGCGAGAACGGAAACGACAAACCGGTGTTCATCGTGAAGGCGGAAATCATCGGATTCATGGTTTCCGCCGCCAATGTAATCATCGATGGGCTGAAGATCACCAGCGATGATCCTTATGCAAGGGAATTCATCCTGGTAAGCGGCCACAACGCAATTGTGAAGAACAACACGATTTACGGCCCCGATCAATCTCCTCCCATGGATAGTTGGGTTGTCAACCGCGGAATTGTGACAAGTGTCAATAACGCCAATGTACTCATTGAAGGGAATACGATTTACAGCGTGCGCACGGGGGCGTATATCAATCCGGGAACGACAGGCGAGATCAACAATAACGTGGTTTACAACACCAAGGATGGATTTCTGGTCGACAGGGCGCTTGTCACCTTCCAGGGAAATACCTGGGGAATGCCGCCGGACGAGCCCCCGAACCAGTTTGATATTGTGCTTTTGAATGGCACAACATGGGGACCTCCATATGACGATCTTGCCACCCTCAGCGCCGAGAACGGCAATGCAAACATCAACGACCAGAGATAAGGAGGGAGCCACAGGATGAAGCTCCGCAAGACGATTGCCCTTCTTCTGGCCGCCTGCTTGATGTTTCCCCTGCCGGCTGCGGCCAACGGCGATCCGGATGTCATCATTGCGATCGGAGAAGTCACCGGTCAACCGGGGGACACGGTGAGCGTCCCGGTTTCGATCGGCGAGCCGGAAAAACCCGTTTATGCCTTTGGGCTCTATCTCAGTTATCCCGATGACCGGCTCGAAGTGGCCGGAATCGACAATGGACTGGCAGAGATTGCAGACGACGACTGGAAAGCGGAGGACGGCTGGCTCGGCGTCGCCTGGGTCGACGAAACGCTCGCGTCTCCCGTTGCCGGTGAAGGCATTTTGTTTCATATCCGGTTCACAATCAGGGCGGACGCTACGGCCGGAACGGCGGAAATCAAGCTTCATGCGGATCCGGGCAATACAAGCTTTGCCGACGTGGACGGCCAGCCGCTGGATGTGGAGGTGGAAGAAGGCGGCGTCCTGATCGAAATGCCGCCCTCTCCGGGAAACAACGCGCCACCGGCGGGCAACACAGGCACGCCTTCGGACGCACCCGCGGCCATACCGGTGCGTATCGGCGGGAACGGCGCCGACATCCTGACGATCTTTCTGCTTCGGACCGTCGCTCCCGACGGAACGTATCGCGACCGGGTGGAGATCGGGATGCAGGAAGCGGAACGCGTGGCCGAACAGCTGCCGCCGTCCGGCGGTTCGTACGCGGTGTTGCATGTGCCCAGCGAGTGGAATGCCGTGTCCGAGCTTATCCTGGCGCTGCCGCGGAACGCGGCGAACGTGCTGGCGCAAGCCGGCATCGGGCTGGAACTGAACCTTCCGGAAGTGCGCCTCCTGATTCCTGCCGGCTCTCTGCAAAATGCCGATGAAGACATCCTCCTTCGGCTGACGCCCGTCCGGGATATCCCCGAATATGACGGAATCGTGGTCAGCCGGCCGCTGTCGGTCGAAACCAACGTGCAAGGGAAGGAATTTTTGCTCATCCTGCCGCTGTTCGGTCAGGAGCTTACCATCGACGAAATGATCGACCTCGGGCTATACGCCGGATTTACGGATGGCACCACGCAACGGTTGGTCGGCGAAATCGTTCCCTACGATGAGAGCGGTTTGTACGGATTGCTCGCGCGTGCGGACCAATCCGGCCTGTTTGCCGTCGTCATTCGGGCGCCCTATTCCGCCGGTCCCTATATGAACGGCTATCCGGACGACACCTTCCGGCCGGACCGGAACGTGACCCGGGCGGAACTGGCGACGGCGCTGCTCAGGACGATCCTGTTGACGTACCGTCTCCCGGCGGTGCCAACCGAGGGATTCCGGGATGTGGATGGGTCCGACTGGGCGTCCGAAGCCATCGCGCGAATCGCGGCGGCCGGTCTCATGGGCGGATACGGGGATGGAAGTTTCCGGCCGAACCAGGACGTCACCCGGGCCGAACTGTCGGTGGTCATCGCCGGAATCGTCTCCGTTCCCCCGGGAACGGAACCGTCATTTACGGACATTGATGGACATTGGGCCCGGGGATCGATCCTGTGGGCGGCACGGGCGGGCATTTTCCGCGGGTACGGCGACGGCAGCTTCCGACCGGAAGGCAAGCTGACCCGTGCGGAGCTTGTCGTGGTGCTGAACCTTCTGCTCGGCATCCCGGCCGTACCCGGCCAGTCTACGCAGTGGTCCGACGTTCCGGAAAGCCATTGGGCCTACGACGCCATCCGTGCGGCTACCGCCGAATCGTAATCAAAGGGCACGGCTTCAGAGCGAAGACAAACTCCCGCGCGCGTCGCGGGAGTCTTTCATTTCATCCCGCGCACTCAGCTACCCTCGGTGTACATCACGGTGGTCGGCAGATGCCCCCGGTATGCCTGTGACAGGCGGTTTTTCCATCACCCAACGTGATGAGGAAATCTTCCGGAACGTATGAAAGATGCGCAAGATGAAAATTGTCTGAAAAAATAAAAAATTAGGGCCGTTTGGATTATTGACGCGCATCCGCCCTTGCGATACATTGGACCCAAACAGCTTCGTTATTGCCTCATGTCGACTCCTTGAATCCGGCCTTTCATCTTCGAGACCCTCCAAGACGGATTCTCCCCTGCGATGCCGACCCGGATGGA